>Ga0070707_100001128_pt1 | contig 26352 bp, 26 predicted proteins | sample KBSK5502metaG_FD_65468 | JGI IMG/M metagenome (GOLD analysis project Ga0070707, IMG submission 65468) | Corn, switchgrass and miscanthus rhizosphere microbial communities from Kellogg Biological Station, Michigan, USA - KBS K5-50-2 metaG | ecosystem: Host-associated > Plants > Roots >...
GTCGTCCATCGTCTCCCCTTCCGCGACCGCGATCGAGAGGGAGAAGAACGGGATACCGCGCTTGGCGTTGAGCGAGCCGTCGATCGGGTCGACGACCACGAGCGGTAGCCCGGCGCCGCCCACGCGGCCGACCTCCTCCGAGACGACTGCGCCCGCGGCCTCCTGCACGCGGGCGAGGATGACCTCCTCCGCAGCCCGGTCGATCGCAGTCGTCTCGTCGCCGCCGAGGCCGTCTCCCACCACGGGTTCGCGCTCGACGCGCGTGGGCAGTCGCGCGAGCACTGCGTCGACGTCCGCCACGGCAGCGCGGCAGAGCTCCAGCCAGTCAGTCAAGAGGCAGGAAGAGCAGACCGGACGTGAGCTTCGGATAGAAGAAGGTGCTCTTCTGCGGCATCACATCGCCACGACGTGCCACATCCCAGACGTCCTCGATGCGCGTCGGCCGCAGCAGGAAGGCCGCCTCCGCCTCGCCACGATCGACCGTCGCCACCGCCTCTTCGCGGCGCGGCGTGTAGGTGACGCCGCTCGGCGCGGCCCGTTCCACGGTCTCGGGGTCGAGTCCGCCCCCGTCAAGCAACTCGTACTGGTCCGCCCGGTAGAGCACAGCGCCGGGAAGGTCTTCGCCGGGAGGCTCGATGGGCGTCCCTGCGGCCGCACCGGCGCTCTGCGCGATCCGATGCGTGGGAAAGATCGTCAGTCCTTCCTGGCCGGTCGGGACGATCACCGCGAGCAGCCAGGCGGAGGCCTCGCCGGCGTCTTCCTCGTGGAAGGAAAGCGCTGTCTCGTAGCGGTGGTGCCCGTCGGCGATCAGGAGCTGCGCGTCGGCAAGCTCCTCGGCCAACGCGTCGGAGAACTCCGCGTCGAGCCGCCACAGCCGCGACACGACACCGCCCTCGTCCACCTCGAGCTCGGGCTCACCGAGGCCGTCGACCTCCACCGTGCCGTCCCAGAGAAAGAACAGCGGCTCGAGCTGCGTGCGCGTCGCCCGCAGCAGTCGCAGCCGACCCTCCTTCGGTCCCGCATGCGTGCGCTCATGAGGCAGGACGACCCGGTTCTCGTAGGGCTCTAGCCGAAGAGCCGCCACCAAGCCCTCGCGGCGCCGGGCGATGCCGTCAGGGCCGACGTACTCCTGTGCGAGCCACCAGCACGCCGGCTCGGTGTCGCGCACGAGGGCTCCCTGCTCGCGCCACTCCGCGAGACTCGCGGCCGCCTCCTCCTCGGAGTCGGGCAGCGTCAGCTGGACGACGTTGTACGGGCTCTGTCGGCGGAGCGCTTCCCGCTGCTCCGGTCCGATGACGTCGTACGGCGGCGCGACGAGCGATTCGAGCGGGCCGCCGACAGCCGGGTCGTAGCGGAGCGCGCGGAACGGCCGTACGACTGCCACGGCACTGACCGTACCAATCGGACGGCCTCGCTACCGCTCCTCCGGCTCGTGCGGGCCACAACGGGTGATCCCTTGGTCCAGGCACGGCGGCTCAGTTGGAACAACTCGACCGAGAACGAGGCGAGGAGTCCCAGGCTGACCACCAGAACACGCCCCAGCACGCGGGCGCTCGAGCGGACGCGGAGACTCAGATTTCGCCTACGGTCCGGTATGAGGTGTCGGCGATGGTCGATCACGAGCACCTGGTCCTGCGGTACGACCGCGATGACCGCGGACGTCGGGATCCGCCGAACGCGATGCCGGCTCGTCCGTACTTCCAGCATCGACGGATCGTGCGGGTTGAAATCCGCCAGGACTCGCTCCACCGTGCCGCGGCCCCCGCCCGATAGCGAGAACCCGACGCAGTTGGCAAGCCAGTAGCGGGTCACGGGGCTCGAGGCGTCGAACCGCCGGCTCTGGCGCAATGCAACCGCCATCAGCCCCCGGTACCCCTAGCCCGCCATGCGAAACTCCCTCGCATGACGGCCATCGCCGAACTGGAGGAAAACCGCACCGTTGAGGGCATCTACGCGGTCGCGCGCAAGGAGCGGCTGCGGACTCGAGGCGGCTCGAGTTACCTCGCGCTCGAGCTCGTCGACGCGAGCGGGCGCATCGGAGCACGGGTGTGGAACGACGTCGATCTGCTCGACGGACGCTTCGAGACCGGCGACGCGGTGCGCGTGCTCGGCCGCGTCGAGCGGTTCCGGAACGAGCTCCAGGTCGAGGTGCGGACGCTCGAGCCGGCGGAGGACATCGACCCGGCCGGGCTGACTCCGAGTCTCCGTCGGGATGCCGACGAGCTCGAGGGCTTCCTCGAGTTTCTCGTCGGTGAGGTGCACGACGAGGCGTTGCGCGGCATCGTCATCCGGGCGCTCGCAGAAGTACCGCTTCGGACGTATCCGGCGACGCCGGACGGTCACCACTCGTATGCCGGAGGCCTCCTCGAGCACACGGTCGGTGTCGCGACGCTCTGCCGCGAGCTCACCCAGATCCATCCGCGCCTGCGTGCCGATCTGCTGCTGGCTGCGGCACTCGTCCACGACATCGGCCGGACGCGCGAACTGGGCGGGCCGCCGGTCTTCGCCCCGACCGACGAGGGACGGCTGCTCGGTCACGTCCACCTCGGGCTCCGGATGCTCGAAGAGTTGGGCGCTCCGGCCGAGCTGTTGCACGCCGTCGCGTGCCATCACGACGTCCGCGCCGCGCGCACAGCCGAGGCTTCCGTCCTCTACCACGCGAACCAGCTCGACGCCGTCGCCGCGACTCGGCCGGTACCCGACTAGCTTGGGCGCAGCACTACTGGCGCTCAGCGCCAGCCTCACCTGGGGCGTCGGCGACTTCCTCGGCGGCGTGAAGTCGCGGGTCCTTCCCAGCCTCCACGTGATGGCTGCTTCGCAGCCGTTCGGCCTTGTCGCGCTCGGGATCGCCGTCGCGATCCGGGGAACCCCGATCCCCGGCGACGAGGTGGCCTGGTCGGCGCTCTCGGCCGTCCTGGGCACGGTCGGGCTCTTTGCCTTCTATCGCGGCATGGCGGCGGGAGCGATCAGCGTCGTCGCGCCGATCGCCGCACTGTCGGCCGGCGTTCCGGTGATCTGGGGCGTGGTCGTCTCCGGCGATCACGTCTCAGGCCTCCAGGGGCTCGGCTTCGTCGCGGCGGTCGGCGGCAGCGTGGCCGCTTCGCTCGAGCTCCGGCCGGAACGTGCGCAGGTCGCCGCGGGAGTGGGCTGGGCCGTCCTCGCAATGCTCGCATTCGGCGCCTACTACGTCCCGATGCACGCGGCCTCGACGCAGGACTGGTTGTGGCCGTCCTTTCTCTTCCGCTGCACTTCGGTCGCGATCGTCGTTCCGCTCGCGCTTGCCCGTGGCCTCCGCCCGACGAGCCTCCGCGGTCATTGGGCGGCACTGATCGCGATCGGCTTTCTCGACACCGGCGGCAACGTCTTCTTCGCCGCGGCGTCCTCGCGGCACGGCCTGCTCAGCGTGGTCTCGGTGCTCGCGTCGCTCTACCCGGTCGTGACTGTGCTGCTGGCGCGGCTCATGCTCGGGGAGCGCGTGCAGCGAACGCAGGACGCCGGAGTGATTCTCGTCCTGCTCGGCGTCGTCCTGATCACAGCGGGCGGCTAGAGGCCGTTAGCCGCCGAGCGTATGACGCAGGTCGCGCACGGCGTCGGGTACGAGACGGTAGTAAGCCCACGTACCGCGACGCGATGACTCGACGAGCCCGGCGTCGCGGAGCACCTTCAGGTGATGGGAGATCGTCGGCTGTGCGAGATCGAAGGCCGCCGTGAGATCACAGACGCAGCACTCGTCGGTCGACGCGAGCCGGTTCACAATCGCCACTCGCGTGGGATCGGAGAGTGCGCGGAAGCGCGCCGCGAGCGTTTCGCTCGCAACCGGGTCGAGCGGTTCGGTGGCCGGGCCACAGCAGAGGACAGGCAGAGTCTTCATCGATCCGTATCAATATAATATATCGACGTCCCTCGATGAAAGGAGGAGCGATGCCCAACGAGTGCTGCGAGCCGGGCAGCGACTGCTGCACCGGCGACGACTGCTGCTGAGGGCACGAGCCGGCGGGGCGTACGACCCGCCGGCTCGTGCGCGAGATTCAGGGAGTGACCGCTGCCGTGAAGGCGTTGAGGGTGTTGCTGCCGTTGCCGGTCCACATCACCTGCGCCTTCGCGTTGGTCGAAGCGACCGCGATGTAGTCGCCGAGGAAGAAGTTGGTGCAATCCGGCGGATCGACGAACGCAAGACACGCCCCGAACGTGTCACCGTCGAAGCCGGTACTCGTGACGGGCGTGCTCGTCCACGTCGCACCGGAGTCGTTCGAGGACGACAGCGTGACGCAGTCCAGCACGTCGTTCGGATCGCAGCTGCGGTCGTAGTAGGCGAGATCGACGCGACCGTTCGGTGCCGACTGGAGCCACGGGAAGAACTGTGTCTCTCCGCTCGGCTCCACTTGCTTCGCCGGCGTGAACGTCGCGAGATTGCCCGGCTGAGCCGTGTGCGTGGCCCACACGTTCAGCGCACCGCTGGACTCGTCGTTGTAGACGACGACCACGTTGCCCGTGCGTTGGTCGACGGTCGACGTGACGTCGGTACCGCCGCGGTACAGAGCGTTCGGCAGACTCGTTGCCAACGCGTTGATTGGCGCCGCGACGTAGCTGGGGCCAAACGAGTTGCCGCCGTTGGTGGACTTGGCGATCATCGCAGCCCCGCCCTTCAGGCTCTTCTCACTCTGGCTGCCGACGTAGGACACGTAGACGCTCCCGTCGGGACCGACGCGTGGCGTCGCATCCTGGTCGAACTGGTGCCCGGCATCGCTCACCGGGATCGGGCCGGTCCAGCTCGCGCCGTCGTTGTCCGAGTACGCAAGGTTGATCGGAGACCGGCCCTGACCGTTGAACTGCGCCCAGGCGACATAGACGCGGCCGAAGTGGTGGCCCGGGCCCGTGCCGGTGTCGACTGTGCCTGCATCATGGTCGGGGAAGTTCCCGTTCGAGCCCTTCTGGCTGCCGTTTGCCGTGCCGGTGGTGATCGCGACCGCCGGCAGCCGCCAGGAGGCGAGGCCGTAGCTGTGGGCCGGGTCGGCGGGATTCGCCGTGGCCGGGTTGAACGACGTCGAAAGCAGCTGGATTCGGCCCTTGTTCTTCAACCCACCGAACGCCTGGCAGATGACGTCGAACTGGCCCGACTTGGGGTTGTAGAGATCGACGGGATCGCCGGCGGCGGCGTAGATGCCGCTTCCGGCCACGTTCGGATCATTCGTGAACGACGTGAACCCCGGCGCGAACGACTCGGGCGCCCAGGTGGAGCCGCCGTCGGTCGAGTACGAGATTCCGCACCCGTCGTTGAAGTGCCAGTCGTTCCACATCCCCATCAGGATCTGGCCGTTCGGACTCATTCCGAGCGATTCCTCGTTCGCGGCGAACTGATCGTCGGTGACCCGCACCGGCGAAGACACGGTCGCGGCCGCACCGGCAGAGACCAGTACGAGCGCAGCGGCAGCGACAGCGACAGCGACAAGCAAGGCGAGCTTGATCGACATCCTTCCCCCTTCTCGGTTGTAGCGGAGACGATCCTACGCCGCGCGCCGCGCTACACGTTGAAGCGAATGTTCAGTACGTCGCCGTCCTCGACGACGTAGGGCTTTCCTTCGAGGCGCTGCTTGCCGGCGCGCGCCGCCTCCGCATGGCCGCCTGCCGCGACGAGGTCGTCCCAGCGCACCACCTCGCAGCGGATGAAGCCGCGAGCAATGTCGGAGTGGATCGTCTCGGCGGCGTCGAGTGCGGTCTCGCCGCGCCGAAGCGTCCAGGCACGTGTCTCCTTCTCGCCCGCCGTGAAGAACGTGATCAGGTCGAGAGTCTCCGCGAGCCTGCGCACGACCTCACCGAGCGCCGACTCACCGCCGCCGCGGAACTCCGCGGCTTCCTCCGGCGACAGCTCGGCCAGCTCCGCCTCGAGCTGGAGGTCAATCCCGTCGCCTCCGTTGACAAGCTCTAGCAGCGGCTTCGTCGTCAGCGGCTCGAGCTCCGGAGCTAGATCGTCCTCCCACTCCGCCAGCGTCCGGCCGGCGTCGAGGTGTGCCAGGAGCCGTTCGAGCTCGGCTGCCTCCGCCTTGAGGCGCGCGTCCCCCGACTTCGCCTGCTTGCCAACGCGCTCCAACCGCCGCTCGACGTGGTCGCGATCGGCGACCAGCAGCTCGAGCTTCAGCGTCTCGAGGTCGTCGGCGGGAGCACGCGTGCCGGAGAAGCCGTCGAGCACCACGAGCAGCGCGTCGACCTGCCGCAGGTTCCCGAGCAACTGGGGCCCCGTCCCGGGAACGTCGACGACGCGGACGGCCGCAGGCGTGATCTTCCGTGCGCCCACCGTCTCGGCGAGCCGGTCCAGCCGCTCGTCCGGAATCTGGGCCATCCCGACGTGCTCCTTGCCCGAGCCGTGCGTCTCCGCGCGCGTCAATGCGCGAAACAACGTCGTCTTGCCCGAGCTCGGCAGCCCGACGATTCCCACCTCCAGCGCCACGCGCGGAGGCTAGCGGGCGGCGCTACGCCTCCTGTTGCTGGATCTGCTTCTGCAGCGAGACGAGCGCGCGGTGCTGGAGCGACTTGATCGCCCCTTCGGTCTTGTCGAGGATCGCCGCGACCTCGGCGTTCGGGAGGTTGAAGACGAACTTCAGCGTCAGCACCTGCTGCTGCTCAGGCGAGAGGTGATCGATGAGCTTCAGCATCGACTCGCGGCCGATCGTCCGCATTGCCTTGAGCTCGGCGGAGGGCTCCTCCTCGCCCGGCGGCTCCGGCACTTCCTCCTCCGGCTGCCAGCGGCGGTGAGCGCGGAAGTGATCCATCGCGAGGTTGTGGGCGATCCGGAACAACCAGGCCGAGAACGGCGCCGACTGCCATTTGAAGCTGCCGATCTTCTCCAGCATCTTGAGGAAGGTCTGCGTCGTGAGGTCCTCGGCGTCGTGCCGGTTGCCGACGCTGACGTGGAGGTAGCTGTAGATCCGGTCGAAGTGGATCAGGTACAGCTCTTCCAGAGCGTCGCGGTCGCCCTGCTGACCGCGGGCGACGAGCTCCCGCACGTGCTCGGTCGATTCGCGCGCAGCGACACGCTCGGTGGGAGAACTCATCCCGCCCTCGTTTCCCCGGGACCCCATCGGAGCTAACTCTTCGAGCTACCCCGAGCCGAACCCGACGCGGCCCGCACGGACGATCCGCTTGTAGTACGCGACGTGCGCGACGACCACGTGAAGGGGTCCGTCCTCGGTCTCTAACACCACGACCGGCTTCCCGGCGCCCGTCGAACCGAGCGCCGACTCGAGCTCGTCCGCCGAGTGCGCTTCGACGAAGCTGCCGATGATCTGGCCGCCCGCGAACCCGAGCTCGATCCGTACGCGATCGTCAGCCAACTGCAACCACCTCCGAGAGAACGCCGTGAACGGATTCCGGATGGACGAAAGCGACCTCGAGGCCGAACATGCCGCGCCGCGGCGTCTCGTCGATCAGCTCCGCACCCGCTTCCGAGAGATGGGCGAGCGCGGCGCCGATGTCCTCGACCTCGTAGGCGACGTGGTGCATTCCGGGGCCGCGCCTCGCGAGGAAGCGGCCGACAGGCGTGTCCTCGCCGAGGGCGCCCAGAAGCTCAAGCCTGCTCTCGCCGACCCGAATCGACGCCGCCTCGATGCCCTGTTCCTCGACGCGCGAGCGTTGCTCGAGCCGTGCGCCGAACAGGCGCTCGTACGTGTCGAGCGCTCCGTCGAGGTTCTCGACCGCAAGGCCGACGTGGTGCACCGAACTCGGCGTCTCCATGTGGCGATCGTATTTGAAAGACTCGCGCCGCCGATGCGCGTCTCCCCCCTCCCCCTCGTTCTGACTGTCGCGCTCCTCGCGGGTTGCGGCAGCTCCAAGCAAGCCGCCGCGCCGAACGGCATGGCTTCGAAGCCTGCCGACCAGGTGTTCGCGGACGCGAAGGCGGCCGCGACGAGTGCAAGCTCCGCCCATGTGGCGGGGAGCCTCGCTTCGAACGGGACGCACTTCACGCTCGACCTCTCCCTGGCACGCGACAAGGGAGGGAAGGGCTCGGTGTCGGTCAACGGCCTCGCGTTCGACCTCGTCAAGATCGGCGACACCGTGTACATCAAGGGCAGCGACGCCTTCTACCAGCACTTCGCAGGCGCAGTGGTCGCCCAGCTCATCCGCGGGAAGTGGATCAAGGCGTCCGCCACCAGCCAGCGATTCCGTCCGTTCGCGCCTCTCGCGAGTGTCGCCGGACTCTTCGCAGAGATCAGCGCCAACCACGGCAAGCTCGTCAACGACGGCAAGACGACCTACAAGGGTCAGCCGGTCGTCGCCATCCGGGACGCGTCGGACAACAGCAAGCTCTACGTGGCCGCGACGGGGAAGCCGTACCCGGTGGCGATCGTCGGAGGCAAGAAGAGCCAATCCGGCGCGGTCGAGTTCGACGACTGGAACAAGCCCGTTTCGCTCACGGCGCCCAGCGGCGCCATCGACATCTCGCAGTTCGGCGGCTAGCCGGAGCTACTTGGGCAGCTCGCCCGGCTCGCTCGCGACCACGCGGGGTACGCCGACCGTCTCGGACGCCCTCGACTCGGGCTCGACGTCCTCGACCAGCGCCAGGAGATCCTCGCGGACGAGCGTCTCCTTCTCGAGCAACGCGGCCGCGATCCGGTCGAGCGCTGCCCGGTGCTTGCGCAGCAGCCGCACGGCCTCTTCGTAGGCGCCGTCGGTCAAGTGCGCCTGCTCCTCGTCGCGCAGTCGCTTCGTGGACTCGGAGAGCGCGTAGTTGTCCGCACGCATCGTGCGAGAGGTGACCGAGTCGGACATGCCCCACTCGAACACCATCGAGCGGGCGATATCGGTGACCTTCTCCAGGTCGTTGGCCGCACCGTTCGTAACGCGACCGAAGACGACCTCCTCGGCGGCGCGGCCGGCCAGCGCAACAATTATCCCGTCGACGAGCTCCTCCTTCGTGTGGAGGTAGCGGTCCTCCCCAGGCAGGTAGAACGCGTAGCCGAGCGCATTCCCGCGCGAAACGATCGTCACCTTCTGGAGTTCCATCACCGAGCCCATGAGATGCGCCATGAGCGCGTGACCGCCCTCGTGGTAGGCGAGGATGCGGCGCTCCTTGTCGGTCAGCACTTTGCGCTGCTGAAGACCGGCGACGACACGCTCAAGCGCCCAGTCGAAATCGGCCTGGGCGATCGCCAGGTCGCCGCGGCGACCGGCTCTGATCGCCGCCTCGTTGCAGACGTTCGCGAGCTCGGCACCCGTGAGGCCGGAGGTCTGGCGCGCGACGAGGCCGAGATCGACGTCGTCGAGGTTGAGCGGCTTGCCTCGTGTGTGAACCCGGAGAATGGCCTCACGTCCGGCGAGGTCGGGCGGGGGTACGAGCAACTGGCGGTCGAAGCGACCGGGGCGCAGCAGCGCCTGGTCGAGATCCTGGATCCGGTTCGAGGCGCCCATGACCACCACCTGCTCGGCGCCATCGAAGCCGTCGAGCTCGACGAGCAGCTGGTTGAGCGTCTGATCCTGCTCACGATTGAAACCGTGCCCGGAACGCTGCGCGCCGACGGCGTCCAGCTCGTCGATGAAGACGATCGCCGGCGCGTGCTTCCGTGCCTCCCTGAAGAGCCTGCGAATGCGGGCTGCTCCGAGACCGGCGAACATCTCGACGAACGAAGAGGCAGAGGCGCTGTAGAAGTTCGCGCCGGACTCATGCGCGACCGCCTTCGCCAGAAGCGTCTTCCCGGTTCCCGGCGGCCCGTAGAGGAGAAGGCCCTTCGGCACCTTGGCGCCGAGTTGCTGAAAGCGCTTGGGGTCGCGCATGAACTCGACGACCTCCATGAGCTCGCCGCGTACTTCTTCGACGCCGGCAACGTCGGCCCAGCTGGTCTGCGACTTGCTTCCCTTCGTCATCTTTGCCGGCGTGGTGCGCGGCATGATCCCAATGGTCTTCCACAACAGCCAGACCATGATGAAGATGAAGACGAGGAAGAAGAGCGGCATCCACGTCGTGGCGAAGTTCAGCGCAGCGTGAAGCCAGTCTCCCACCATTGTCAGCCTCTCATCGGCAGCAAGGCACCCATCCCTTAGCCGAGTGATGCGGCCGCCTCCTCGGCCGTCGTGAAGCGGACGCCGGCGTCGCGCCACGCTGTCGTGCAAGCCGCCACCCGTTCCTCTTCGACGCCGCGCGATGCGTCCTCCACGAAGGTGATCCGGCGACCGCGACGCAGCAGGGCACGAACTGCCGCGTCGTCACAGATGTCGGTCGCGACGCCGAAGAGAACGATCTCCTCGGGATCGAGCGCGTCGAGCATCGCCTCGGTATTCGGGTTTGCGAACGGGTCGTACTGCTTCTTCGGGATCAGGACCTCGCGGCGTCCGTCGAGGAGGCCCCGGAGGACCGCCGCGGGCACCGGAACGAGCGGCAGCGGAAGCGGGTCGAGCTGCTTCGTCTCGGGGATCTTCTCGGCGCCGCGAGTGCCGAGCAAACAATGCGGCGGCCACGTGCTGTCGAAGTCCGGTTCGGTCGAGATCTCCGGGTCGCTGAGCTCGTGCTGGTCGCACGAAGCGACGTGGACGACGCCTGCCGCGCGCGCCGTTTCCACCAGCCGGGCCATCGCCGGCCGCGCCTCCTCCGCTCCGTTGAAGTAGAGCTTGGCGCCGGGCTCGATGAAGTCGACCTGCGTGTCGACGTCCCAGAGAATCGTCCCGCCCACGCCGGTGGTCTACCAGTCAGCGGAGGGCGCGGAGCGCGGGCTCGAGGCGCTGACGCGTCGTGAGGACACCTGCGAAGAGGTCGCCATGGCGGCGAATGCGTTCGAGCACCACATCCATCGTGAACGCTGTCGCGTCGAGCGATTCGTCGACCTCCTCCCAGCGGAGCGGCGTCGAGACCGGCGCTCCCGGACGCGGCCGCACCGAGTAGACGGAGGCGATCGTCTTTCCCTCGCCGTTCTGATTCGCGTCGATCAGGACGCCGCGGCGCTTCGCCCTCGACCACTCCGTCGTCACGAGCCCTCGATGCGTACGCGCCAGCGCCCCCGCCACGATTTCGCAGAACTCGCGGGTGCCCGCGTACGTGTATCGCCGCTCGACCGGCACGAGCACGTGCAATCCGTCTGCGCTCGATGTCTTCGGGAAAGAGACGAGGCCGAGCGCGTCGAGTGCCTGCTTGACGACGAGCGCGACCTGGACGACCTCGCGAAAACCGACGTCAGGAGAGGGGTCGAGATCGAAGAGGACGAAGTCGGGACGGTCGGGCTTGTCGACCCGCGAGTACCACGCGTTGAGGTCGATGCAGCCCATGTTGACCACCCACAGGAGGGCGTCCTCGTCATTCACGATCGGAGCCTCGATCCAGCGTTTCTTCGGCGGCCGCTCGCGGGTCGAGACCTCGACGTGGAAGCGCGGGATCCATTCCGGCATGCCCTTCGGGGCGTCCTTCTGGAAGAACGCCTTGCCGAAGGCGCCGTCGGGGTAGCGGCGCATCGTGAATGGCCTGGCCTTGAGGTGCGGTACCACTGCGGGCGCAACTTCGCGGTAGTAGTCGAGGAGGTCGCCCTTCGTGATCCCCTCGTCGGGCCAAAAGATTTTCTCGAGGTTGGAAAGCTTCACCTTTCCGGCCTTCGCCGAGGCGGGTCGCTCCCGCCGCACGTCCTCGGCCGGCTTGTCGTCGCGAAGTCCCTGGAAGGACGGCGCGCGGAGATGTCCGTCGTGCGTCCACTCCGCGAACTCGACCTCGGCTACGAGTTGCGGCTCGACCCAGACGACGTCGCCCTTCTTCACCTTCGCCATCTTCGGAATGACCGCAAACGGCGACTCGTCGCGGCGCAGCGGCCCGAGCTTCTCGAGCAGCTCGCGGATCTCGCGCTCACCGAAGCCGGTGCCGACGTTTCCGACCCACTCCCACTCCCCGCCGCGCCGAACGCCGAGCACCAGCGCGCCGAAGCTGCCGCTGCGCCGGCCCTGGCCCTTCGTGTAGCCGCAGATCACGAACTCCTGCCGCCCGTGCGTCTTGATCTTCAGCCAGTCGCGGCCGCGGCCGCCCTCGGAGTAGCGCGACGACGGTCGTTTTGCCATCACACCCTCGAGCCCCAATTCGGTCGCCGCCTCGAGCAGGGCCTCGCCGTCCTCGAACGAACCCGAGAGCTGGACGATCGGGTTCGGCGCCAGCAGCTTCTCGAGCCGGTCCCTCCGCTCGGTCAGCGGCAGGTCGACCACAGGCTCACCGTCGACCTCGAGCATGTCGAACAGCTCGTACGCGAGCCGTGAGCTCCCCTGTTGCATTGCCGAGAAGCTCGCTCGCCCATCAGCGTCCAGCGCCACGACCTCACCGTCGACGACAGCGTCCGGCGTGCGTAGCGCCTTCGGGAGCTCCTTCGCCACGAGCGCGAACCGCTCGGTCAGGTCATTGCCTCTTCGCGAGACGAGCTTCACCTCGCCGCCGCGGACATAGGCGAGTGCGCGGTAGCCGTCCCACTTCGGCTCGAACTGCCAACCATCGCCGCGGGGAAGTTCCTCGGTCAACGTCGCGAGCATGGGCCGGTATGCGCGCCGGCCGGGCGCGGCGCCGCCGTCGCGCTTGCGGAGGATCAGCCAGTTCTTCTCGTCGCCGGAGAGATGGGCGGGAACGAGCGTCCACGTCCCGTCGAGCCGCTCGCCGTGCAGCCGGACCGTGAGACCACCGTCGCGCTTCTCTTCGAGCAGCTCGTACGTGCCGCGGTCCCAGATCTCGACCGTGCCGGCTCCGTAGTTTCCCTGCGGAATCTCGCCCTCGAAGCTCCCGTACTCGAGCGGATGATCCTCGACATGGACCGCGAGGTGCTGCTCGCCCGGCTCGAGCGGGACACCCTTCGGCACGGCCCACGAGGCGAGGACACCGTCTCGCTCGAGGCGAAAGTCGTAGTGGAGGCGCCGGGCGTCGTGCCGCTGCACGACGAAGATCGGCCCCTTCGCCTTCCCGCGCTTGCCGCCGAAAGGCTCAGGCGTCTTCCGCCGGTTGCGCTTGCGCTCGTACTCCGAAAGCTTCTTGCTCACGCAGCCCTTTTTACTACGGCGCGCGCGTCGCGGGCGAGGTCGAAAACGGCTCCAAAAGAGGCTCGTTTACCGTTTTCGAGTTGTATGCCTGCCGTTTACACAACGAATACATGGCGGGGATAAGCCTGTGGACGATGTGGACGACTCCAACGCCGTGAACAAGAAAAACCTACTAAATCTGTCGTAAGCTACTTACGCGAACACGCCAAGCGACCGGAAGCGCGCGCGGCGGCGGCGTCGGAGATCCTCGCCGGGAATCCCCTCGAGCTCGGCCAAGGATTCGCGCAGCGCCTGCCCCAGCAGACGGGCCGCCATGTCGGGATCGATGTGTGCTCCGCCTACCGGCTCGGACACAATTTCATCCACCACCCCGAGCTCGAGACAGTGAACCGCGTCCGGGCGGAAGGCGGCCGCAGCCTTCTTCGCCTGGCCGGCATCGCGCCAGAGGATCGCCGCGCAGCCCTCCGGCGAGATCACGGAGTAGATCGCGTTTTCCTGCATCAGCACCCGGTCAGCGAGGGCAATCGCAATCGCTCCGCCCGAGCCCCCCTCGCCGATCACGCAGGCCACGATCGGCACCTTCAATCGAGCCATCGTCGCCTGCGAGTGGGCGATCGCCGCGCCCTGTCCGTGCTGCTCGGCGACGACGCCCGGGTAGGCGCCCGGCGTGTCCACGAGCGAGATCACCGGGAATCCGTGCCGGTCGGCGAGCTCCATCGCCTGCCATGCTTTGCGGTATCCCTCCGGGTTCGGCATCCCGAAGCGTCGGCTCGCGCGCTCGTGGATGTCGCGTCCCTTCTGCTGGCCGACGAGGACGATGGTGCGGCCGTCCAGCTTGCCGAGGCCGGCGATCATCGCGCCGTCGTCGGCGAGAGCGTGGTCGCCGTGCAGCTCGAACCAGTCGTCGAGGAGACGCTCCACGTAGTCGAGCGTGTACGGCCGCTCGTCGTGGCGGGCCAGCTCGACCTTGCGCCAGATCTCCTCGTCGGTGGCCTCCTCGCCGATTCGCTCGATCTGCCGCTCGAGCCGCTCGAGTTCGCCGGAGATGCGCGCGCCGCCGAGCAGCGGCAGGTTCCTCAGCCGCCCGAGCCGCTGGCGCAGCCGCAGCTCGTGCTCAGTCGGGGGCATTGAACAGCCTCAGGAGTCGGGTCAACGTCGTGCGCAACTCCGGACGCGGCACGATCGCGTCGATCTGGCCGTAACGGAGGTTCTGCTCGGCGCGGCCGAAGTCGTCGGGCAGCTTCTCGCGCGTGATCTCCTGCACGACGCGCGGCCCCGCGAAGGACATGAGAGCGTTCGGCTCTGCGAGCACGACGTCACCGAGTGTCGCGAAGCTCGCGAGCACTCCACCGGTGGTCGGATGGGCCATCACACAGATGAGCGCCTGGCCCGAGTCGTGGAGATCCTCCACCGCGGCCACGGTCTTGGGCAGCTGCATGAGCGCGAGGATCCCCTCCTGCATGCGCGCGCCGCCGGAGCTTGTCACGGCGACGAGCGGCATCCCCGCTTCCGCCGCCGAGTCGCAGGCTCGCGAGAGCTTCTCGCCCACCACGCTGCCCATGGAGCCGCCCATGAAGGAGAAGTCCATGACGGCGAGCTCGCAACGGCGCCCGTCCATCGTGGCCCGGCCGATCACCATCGCATCGGCCAGACCGGTCTTCATCTCGGCTTCGGCAAGACGCTCGGTATACGGACGGAGGTCGAAGAAGCCAAGCGGGTCTTCGGAATGCAGCTCCGTCGCTTCCTCGACGAAGGAGCCCGCGTCGGCCAGAGACGTGATCCGGGCCGGCGCCCGCATCGGGAAGTGGTGGCCGCACTGCTCGCAGACCCAGAGACTCTGCTCGAGCTCGTCGTCGCGGTAGTGCGAGTGACAGCTCGGGCAGGTGTTCGGGTGGGTCGGCGGAGGGCTTGGCTGGTCGTTCGTCTCGACCGAAACGTCGATCTTGGCCACGTTGCAGCTTAGACCTACGGCCCCGGAGGGAAGTTGCGGAGGTCGTTCAGTAGCCCAGAGCCGCGGCGAGGCGCTCGAGCCTTTCGGCGTTCGAGGGATCTGGCGCGAGCCCGGTAAAGCCGACGCCGACGAGCTTCCCGCTCTCCCGCACGTCGGTCAGCAGCTGCTCGACCTCACCGAGCGACGGCCCGCCGGCTTCGGGCATGAAAACCGCGGCCTCACCCGGATCGAGCACGTCACAGTCGAGCGCGACGTAGACGGCCTCCGCCCGGCTGAGCAGAGAGCCCGGGTCGTCGTCGATCCTCGCCGATGCGATGAACTCCTCCTCGGGCGGATCGAGGTTCCGCGCCCCCCAGAGCACCACGTCGGCCGCGGCGATGGTGCCGCGGTCGAGCAGCGTCCGCAGCGGCATTCCCCACTCGTTGCCCGACGGTGACGTCGCAGGTGTGTTCAAGTCTCCGTGCGCATCGAGCCACAGGACGGCAACGTGGCCGTGGCGAGCAGCAAGCCCCTCGACCGCGCCGACGTGCGCACAACAACAACCGCCGAGCACGATGGGCCGTGCCGGCAGGTCGGAGGCGACCGCGAGCGTCTGCATCGCGAGCGTCTCCTCCTCGACCACCGCCACCTCCGGATAGTCGAGTGCAAGCGAGGCCGCCTCGACCATCGGCTCGCCGCCGTCGCCCCACGCACGCGGCACGCGCACGAGCCCGGCGCTGAAGGCGCGTCCGCAGCTGTGACATTCGTAGCCCTCGTCGACCGCAACGGCGGTGAGCGTGCGGCAGTCCGGACACCGCGCGCGGAGGAGGCTCATTCGTTCGCCTTCTCGAAGGCCACACCGCAGGAGTCGACGCGCATGCCGACGCGCTCGTAGAGCTTGACCGCGCCGGTCTCGTTCTGGGTGTCGACGTCGAGCGTGACGCGCGTCGTGCCGCGACGCCAGAACTCGGCGAACGTTCGATACAGCAGCGCCTTCGCGATCCCCTCTCCCCGCCACGCTGGCCGCACGCCGATCGCGCCGACATAACCCCCGCCGGCGACGTCTGCGTCGTTCCGCGTGACGCCCGCAAGCTCGTCGCCGTCGCGGACGACGAACCAGACCGGGCCGTGCTCGTCGCGGTGCTGGCCCTTGCGGCGCGCGAGCCACTCGTCGAACGGATCCGGATGCCACTCCCAGTGCTCCGCGAACGACTCGTTCAGCGCTTCGTAGAAGGCCTCGTACTCATCGTCGCGCAACTCGTCCACTACCAGCCCGTCAGGAAGCTCGGGCTCAGGCGGCGCAGCGGTCAGCTCAATCGCCATCTCGTAGAAGCGCCTGACCTCGCGGTAGCCACGCGACTCGAAGAGCGCCCGCGCGGCAGCGTCAGGCTCTGGCGCGCCGGTGAGGATCTTCTTCACTCCTTCCGCATGCGCAAACGCCTCGCCGCGCACGAGGATCTCGGTGCCAAGGCCGCGCCCCTTGGCGGCGACTACGCCGCGGGTGTTCGCCGCGTCGCCGTGCACGCCGTACGACGCGCTCGCAACCATGCGGCCGTCCTCCTCCCAGACCCACGACTCCTTGCTGTAGTGCAGGTACATGAGGATGTCCGCACCGGTAATGCGCCCCGGGCGGCCGTAAAGACGCTCCTCCTCCGCGGAGATCAACGCCGCGACAGCCGGCGCGTCGTCCTCGACGAACGGACGGAGATTCATGCGAGCTCCTTCTCCCAGACGACCTGCTCCGAGTCGATGACCATGCCTACGCTCTCATACAGCTTCGTCGCGCCGGTTGCGTTTTCGGAGTCGACCCCAAGGCCGACCCGCCGCTCCCCGCGCCGGTGAAACTCGGCGAAGCTCTGTAGCAGCAAGGCCTTCGCGAGACCGCGGCCCCGCCAGGCAGAACGGACGCCGATCGCTCCGATCCAGCCGCCGCCGGATCGTTCGGGATCGTTCCGGGTGGCCGCCGCAACGTCCTCACCGGCGAGAACCACGAACCAAAGCGACGGATCGTGATCCGGTTTCGCGACCTGCCGTTCCCACCACTTCTCGAACGGGGTCGGCTGAAACTCCCAGTGCTCGGCAAATGCCTCCTCGAGCGCCGCGTGAAAGTCACGGGCGAGCCCGCCCGAGAACGGCTCGATCCGAAACCCCTCGGGCAGTTCCGGATCGGGCAGCGGATCGTCCCCGAGCTCGATCGTCATCTCCCAGAAGCGCCGCACCTCGCGATAGCCACGGCCGATCAGCAGCGGATCCGCCGCAACGTCCGGCGCAAGAGTGACCGCATGGACCCGCCCCACGCCGAGCGCGCGTAGCCGCTCTTCGCTTCGATCGACGAGCTCCGTCCCGAGACCGCGGCCGCGCCGTTCGCGATGGACGATGCCGATTGCGACACCCGTATCGTCGTGCTTCTCGACCCACCCCGCGGCGACAACGCCGCCGTCCTCCTCGTACAGCCAGGTGTCGTTCGGCAGATCGGGGCCGGAGAGCCAGGCTGTGATGTCGGCCAGGCCCAGCCGTGACGGACGGCCGAAGAGATGCGTCTCGTCCTCAGCGAGAAACGCGGCGACCGCCAGGAAGTCGTCGGGGGTGATCGGGCGAACGTTCAAGGTACGAGCAGATCGAGGCCGTCAGAGAGCCCGGCGAGACTGTGCAGCTCGACGTCGGGTTGCGGCTCGGCCTCCTCGCCGAGCCGGTTGATCCAGATCGTCCGCAGCCCGAGCCTGGATGCGGGTGTGATGTCATGGAAGAGGCTGGCGCCGACGTGAACGTGCCGCTCGCGATCGGCTCCCACCCGCGCGAAGAACTCGTCCCAGTGCGCCGGTGCCGGCTTGTACGAGCCGATCTCGGAGGCGACGATGCTGCGGTCGAAGTCCACGCCGATCTGGGAGAGCGAGGCATCGAGAAAGTCTCGGTCGGTGTTCGAGAGGACTGCGAGCCGCCAGCCGTGGCCGCGCACGTCCTCGAGCGCTGCCGGAACCTCGGGAAAGGGCTCCCAGTCCGGCAGCGAGCGCGCGAGCGCGTCCTGCTCCTCGGCGGGAGCGCCGAGGCGGGCGAGCGCGACAGCCATCACCTCGCGATAGCTCCAGCCCGGGTCCTCGCGCTGGATCTGCGGCTCGAGCTCGTGGTAGGCGTGCAGCAACTCGCCACCGCGGGCTGCGCCGAAGAGCCGCTCGAGCTCTCGCCCGATGCCGCTGTTCCAGTCGATCAGCGTGCCGTAGCAGTCAAAGGTCGCCCAGCGGTCCGCGTCCACGCCGGGAACCTACCTCTGCGGCCGCGCTAGTCCTCGAGTCGCTTGAACACGACGCAGGCGTTGTGCCCGCCGAAGCCGAAGCTGTTCGAGACGGCCACCTTCACGTCGGCGTCCCGTGCCTCGTTGGGCACGTAGTCGAGATCGCAGGTCGGGTCCTCGACCTCGTAGTTGATCGTCGGCGGCAGCTTCCCGTCCCGGATCGCGAGGATCGTGAAGATGGCCTCGATCGCGCCGGCGGCACCAAGACAGTGGCCCGTGGCCCCCTTCGTGCCGGAAACCGGAGTCTTGTAGGCGTTCTCCTCGCCGAGCGCGTACTTGAGCATTTGTGTCTCGGACGAGTCGCCGATCGGTGTAGAGGTCGCGTGCGCGTTGACGTAGTCGACCTCGTCCGGGCCGACGCCAGCATCGCCGAGCGCCATCTTGAACGCCGTGACCGGGCCGGTCGGATCGGGATCGGTGATGTGCTTCGCGTCGGAGGAGAGGCCGTAGCCGGAGACCTCCGCGTAAATCTTCGCGCCGCGCGCCTTGGCATGCTCGAGCTCTTCGAGGACGAGCATCGCGCCGGCCTCGCCCATCACGAAGCCGTCACGCTTCGCGTCGAACGGACGGGACGCGTGCAGCGGGTCGTCGTTCCGGCGCGAGAGCGCGCGCATGGCGCCGAAGCCGGCGATCCCCACCTCGCACACCGCCGCCTCCGTGCCACCGCAGAGCATCACGTCCGCGCGGCCGAGTCTGATCGCGTCGGCGCCGTCGCCGATGGCCATGTTCGAGGCGGCGCAGGCCGTGCACTCGGAGAGAAGAGGCCCGCGCGTGCCGAGCTCGATCGAGACCCAGCCCGCCCCGAGGTTCGGGATGATCGCCGGGATCGAGAACGGATTCACCCGATCTGGCCCGCGATCGACGAGCACGGCGTGACACTCCTGGAACGACCGCAGTCCACCAATGCCGGTCGCGACCGCGGCGCCGATCCGGTCGGCCTCGTTCTCGATCTCGAGGCTGGAGTCGGCCACCGCCTGCCGGGCGGCCGCAAGGATCAGGTGCGTAAAGCGGTCCATCCGCCGCGCCTGCTTGCGGTCGATCCAGTCCGTCGGGTCGAAGCCCTTCACCTCGCAGGCGAAGTGCACCGGGTAGTCGCTGTGATCGAACTGGGTGATCTCGCCGGCGCCGGTCTCGCCCGCGAGCAGGCTCGACCAGGTGGACTCGATGTCGAGTCCGAGCGGCGTCACCGCGCCCAGCCCGGTGACTACAACGCGCCTGCGTCCGTTGAGAGAACCGTTAGATGCGCTCACTACATTCCGAGTCCGCCGTCGACGAGCAGCACGTCCCCTGTAATGAACGATGCCTCGTCGGAGCAGAGGAAGCGTACCGCGCCGGCCACGTCGCTCGGCTCTCCAAGCCGCCCCAGCGGCGTGTTGCCGAGCATCGCGGACGTCGCCTCCTCCGGCAGAACGTCGGTGAGCTGTGTTCGCACGTAGCCCGGGGCGACGACGTTCGCACGCACGCCGCGGCTGCCGAGCTCCCGCGCAAGTGACTTCGTGAAGCCGATGATTCCGGCTTTCGACGCCCCGTAGTTCGTCTGCCCCCAGTTGCCGTGGACGCCCACGATGGAGGAGATGTTGACGATCGAGCCGGCCCGCTTCTTCATCATCGGCCGGCACACAGCCCGGCACGTGTAGAAGACGGACGAGAGGTTTGTCTCGATCACCGCCCGCCAGTCGTCGTCGGGCATCCGTGCCAGGAGGCCGTCGCGCGTGAGGCCTGCGTTGTTGACGAGGATGTCGAGGTCGCCGGCTTCCTCGACGAGTCGCGCAGCCTCTTCGGAGCTCGAGACGTCCGCCTGGACAGCGGTTCCGCCGATCTCCTTTGCCAGCGCCTCGGCGTCATCCCCACCTGTGCGGTAACCGAGAACGACATCGGCACCGGCGCGTGAAAGCTCCTCTGCGATCGCCCGTCCGATTCCCTTCGACGCGCCCGTGACGAGGGCGCGCTTGCCCTCGAGCGAGCAGAAGCTCACGACGATTCGGCGAGTAGCTCGGGAAGCCGCTCGAGCGCCTCGATGCTGTTGACCGAGACGGCTTTGACACTGCGGTCGATTCGCTTGACGAGGCCGGTGAGGACGTTGCCCGGTCCGACTTCGACAAAGGTGCGGACTCCGTCGCGCATGAGCTCGGTCGCCGACTGCGTGAAACGCACCGGCGCGGTGAGCTGGTCGACGAGAAGCGGGCCCATCCGCTGCGCGGACTCGACACGGGCAGTCACCGTCGACATGAACGGGGCGACCGGCTCCTTGAAGTGCACCTTCTCGATCGCCGGCCGCAAGCGGTCAGCGGCACGCGCAACGAGCGGCGAATGGAACGCGCCCGAGACCTTGAGCTTGACGGCCCGGCGCGCGCCCTCGTCCTGGGCCTGCTCGATGCACTCGTCGACGGCGGGGTTCTCGCCGGAGACGACGATCTGCCCTGGGCAGTTGTAGTTGGCGGGCCAGACCCCGAGGATGCGGCGGCAAAGACCTTCCACCACGTCGTCGGCGAGACCGAGGATTGCGGCCATCGAGCCGGGATTGCGCGCCGCGGCCTCCGCCATCGCCAGGCCCCGCTCACGCACGAGCGCCATCGCCTCTTCCAGGGTCATCGCCTCGGCCGCCGCGAGTGCGGTGAACTCACCGACCGAGTGGCCAATGACGAAGTCCGCCTTGACCCCGCGCTCCTGCAGAGCCGCGAGCACCGCGAGGGAGGTCGCGACGAGTGCGGGCTGCTGCACTGCGGTATCCATGAGCTCCTCGGCGTCGGCATGGAAGCAGAGCCGCTCGAGATCGAGGCCGCTCGCCGCGCTGCCCCGCCGGAAGACATCCATCGCGGCCGGCACCGCTTCGGCGAAGTCGCGACCCATGCCCGCTTCGTACGAGCCCTGGCCCGGGAAGCAAAAGGCGACCTTGTTCATGCTGCAGCTCCGATCGTCCAGCGCATCAGCGCGCTCCCCCACGTCAATCCCGCGCCCATTCCCGTCATGAGTACGAGGCCTCCCGGCGAAAGCCTGCCGTCTGCCTGCGCTTCCGCGAGCGCGAGCGGAATCGAACCAGATGAAGTGTTGCCGTAACGGTCGACGTTAATCACCACACGATCCGACGGAATCCCGAGCTTCCTGGTTGCGTGCTCGATGATGCGAACGTTGGCCTGGTGCGGAACGTAGACGTCGACGTCCTCGACCTTCGCGCCGCAGCGTTCCAGCACGGCCTCGGCGGACGAGACAAGAACCCGCGTCGCAAACTTGAACACCTCGCGTCCGTTCATCTTCACGTACTTCTCCGGCTCCTCGAACCGGCGCGAGCCGCTGCCCGGTAACCAGAGGTGCTCGCCGCCGGCGCCGTCGGCGCCCAGCTCGAACCCGAGGAAACCGGCGCCCTCCGAGGGCTCGAGGACGACTGCACCGGCCCCGTCCCCGAAGAGCACAACAGTCGAGCGGTCGCTCCAGTCGAGGATGCGCGAGAGGACGTCTCCGCCGACGACCAGCGCGCGCCGCGAGAGGCCCGACGCCACCATCCCATAGGCCTGCGCGACCGCATACATGAAGCCTGTGCAGCCGGCCGAGAGGTCGTACGCAGCTGCATCCCTGGCACCCAGCTGATCGGCAAGAAGGGCGGAGGTGGAGGGAAACATCATGTCCGGCGTGACGGTGGCGACGATCAGGAGGTCGACGTCCGTCCCGTCGCTGCCGGACTGTTCGAGCGCCTGCCGCGCCGCCGGCATTGACAGGTCGGAGAGCGCTTGCGAGTCGGCTGCGATCCGGCGCTCACGGATGCCCGTGCGCTCCATGATCCATTCGTCCGATGTGTCGACCATCTGCGCGAGCTCGTGGTTGGTGATCACGCGCTCGGGCGCGTAGGCGCCGAGCCCCGTGATCGTCACGTTGACGTCGCTGCGGCCGGTGCCGATCATCCGTCCTCGCTCCCGACGAACACCGTGAGGATCGCCTCGGCAGCGACCTCGCCGTCCACGGTCGCGCGGCCCTGCCCCTTCGCGATCGGACCTCTGACCCGGTGGAACTCGCATTCGAGCTCGAGCAAGTCGCCCGGCACGACCACGCGCTTGAAGCGACAGTCGTCGATGCCGGCGAAGAAGGGAATCTTGCCCCGGTTCGCCTCGTCGGCGAGCACAGCGACCGCTCCGCACTGCGCGATCGCCTCGATCGTGAGCACGCCCGGCATCACCGGGCGGTCAGGGAAGTGGCCCTGGAACCACCAGCCGTCCTCGGGCACGAGGAAACGTCCGCGCACCTTCCGGCCGGGCTCGAGCTCGAGCACCTCGTCCACAAGCAGGAAGGGAGACCGGTGGGGGATGATCGACTCGATCGTCTCCCGCCCGAACGGCGCTGCGGGAGCGGTCATGCTACGTCGCGCTGCTCGAGCCGTTCACGAAGGCGATTTCTGCCGCGATGGGCGTGGCACTTGGCCGTCCCGACCGGGATGCCGGCCGCGGTCGCAATCTCCTCGAAGGTGTAGCCAAGGGCGTCCTTGAGGACGATCACCTGTGCCTGCTCGGGCGAGATGTCCGCGAGCGAGTCGCACAGCTCGCGCCGGAGCTCGGTGATCCGCACCCCACGGGTCGGATCGTGCTCCACGTCGGCCCCGAGTTCCTCGGGGAGCGGGTCGTGGGCTCGCGTCCGCTGCCGCTCGGCCACGTCTCGGCACGTGTTGACCACGAGCCGGTGCAACCAGGTGGAGAACTGGGCTTCGCCACGGAACTGCTTGAGGCGTACGCAGAGCTTCGCCAGCGCCTCCTGCGCTGCGTCGCGCGCGTCCTCGGGATCGCGCAAGAGATGGCGTGCAAGCCGCTCGACCCGCGGCGAATGTCGGACGCACAGTGCCTCGAGCGCCCGGGCATCACCAGCCTTTGCGCGGGTCACGAGGATGGGGTCGCTGAGACTCGCGTAATCGAGGCCACGCTCACGCAGCGGCTGTCTGATCCTCCCCACGGCCGAAGTAGTCTAAAGGCGGGTGTCGGATCTATCTCCGGGCTCGGTCGAGCCGTTGCTGCAGGGGCGTCTTGGACGCCCGTATCGCTTCGTCGAGGAGTGCGCATCGACCCAGCGGCTGCTCGAACCGGACGAGACCGAGGGGACGACGGTCGCGACCGACCTCCAGACGCAGGGCCGGGGCAGACTCGGGCGAAAGTGGGAGGCTCCGCCGGGACGAGCGCTGCTCTTCTCGCTCCTGCTCCACCCGCGACCGCCGATGGCGCTCTGGCCGGAGCTCTCCCTCGTCGCCGGCGACGCTGTCGCCACCGCGCTGCGCGAGCAGACGGGAGTCGCTGCGGAGCTGAGCCATCCCAACGACGTACTGATCGGGGGGCGAAAGGTCGCCGGGATCCTCCCCGAGGCCACCGTCGGCCGAGTCGTGTTGGGAATCGGCGTCAATGTGAACCAGACGGATGAGGAGCTACCGCCGGAGACGCCGAAGCCCCCGACAGCCCTGCGGATCGAGACCGACCGGGAGTGGCCGCGCGCGCCGCTACTCGCAGCGATCCTGATCGAGCTCGAGCGCCGTTACGACGACTGGCAGCGGCTGCACACGAATCGCTAGGCGTGGGCGTGCTGCTCGCGGAAGTTCCGCGCAGCATCGATCGCAGCGCCGAGGTTCAGACCCTTGTCCTTCGCCTGCTTGATCAGCATCACGGTCTCGAGAGCGTCGATGTCGTAGATCCGCTGCTTCTTGCCCTTCGTGGGGATCTGGGCCTTGTTCGTCCAGTAGTCGAGCTGCATCTTCGAGATGCCGGCGATCTGGCAGACCTGGCCAAGGTAGAGCTCGACCTTGTCGAGATGTTCGGCCAGATTGATGGGTTCGAGTAGATCGACCTGCCGGCTTACCGCCATAACGCCCTCACCACTTCAGGTGCTAACCCCGTTTGAGAGTTATAGAGATCCGGGGCCGTTTTTGGAAGAGGGTGCTGGACTAGCCGAGCGCTTCGTTTCCGTTGTCCGACACCGCATCGCTCGGCTCGACGTCGCCGTTCGTCTCGTCGGACTCGACCACGGGCGCAAGCGCCGACACCGTCTCGTCGTCACCGCGGAGCCGCATCACGATCACGCCCTGGGTCGAGCGGCCTAGCCGCTTCACGTCCTCGACCGGAACTCGGATCACGGTGCCGGCGGTCGAGATCAACATCACCTGGTAGCCGTCGCGCACCACGCGCGAGCCGACGAGATGGCCGCGCGCCTCATTCAGCTGCACGGTCTTGACTCCCATGCCGCCGCGACCCTTGACCGGGTACTCAGAGACGCGTGTCCGCTTGCCATAGCCGTTCTCGGTCACGACCAGGAGATCCGCGTCGTCCTCGGCGATGTTGATCGAGATCACCTCGTCGCCCTTGCGGAGCTTCATCCCAGCGACGCCCGACGTGTCACGACCCATCGGCCGGGCGTCGGTCTCGTGGAAGCGAATCGCCTGCCCCTTCGCCGAGACCATGAGGATGTCGTCCGCGCCGGAGGAGTGGCGGACGCCGACGAGTTCGTCGCCGTCCCGCATCTTGATCGCAATGATGCCGTCGGCCTTCAGCGGCGTGTTGTACGCCCCGAGCTCCGTCTTCTTGACGACGCCGTTCTTCGTGGCGAAGACGAGGTATTTCGCCTCTTCGAAGTCGCGCGTCTGGATCACGGCGCGCACCTGCTCCTCCTGTCGGAACGGAAGGAGATTGACGATCGCGCGGCCCTTCGACTGTCTGGAGCCGAGCGGCAGCTCGTGCACCTTGAGCCGGTAGACCTTGCCGACGTTCGTGAAGAAGAGGATGTAGTCGTGCGTCGAGGCGACGAAGAGGTGCTCGATGTAGTCGTCCTCCTTCAGCTCCATCCCCATCACCCCGATCCCGCCGCGGCGCTGCTCGCGGTAGGTCGTGACGGGTAGCCGCTTGATGTAGCCCGACCGCGTGATCGCAATGACCATGTCCTCTTCCGCGATCAGATCCTCGAGCTCGAGCTCCTCCTCGGCGGCGACGATCTCGGTTCGGCGGTCGTCGCTGCGGCCGTAGATCTGCTTGATCTCGAGCAGCTCGTCGCGGATGAGACCGTCGACCTTTGCCGGATCGCCGAGGATTTCTCGCAGCTCGGCGATGCGCTCCCGCAAGTCCTTGTGCTCGGCCTCGACCTCCTTGCGCGCGAGACCGGTGAGCCGCGAGAGCCGCATCTCGAGAATCGCCTCGGCCTGGATCTCGGACAGCGAGAACTGCGCGATCAGCTTCGCCCGCGCTTCGTCCCTGTCGGCGGCGGCGCGGATAAGCGCGACGATCGCGTCGATGTTGTCGAGCGCGATGAGGTAGCCCTCGAGGACGTGCGCCCGCGCCTCGGCCTTGCGTAGCTCGTCCTTGGAGCGGCGGGTGACGACTTCACGCTGGAAGTCGAGGTAGTGCCGGACGAGTTCGAGGAGGGAAAGCGTCCGCGGGACGCCGTCGACCAGCGCGACGGCGTTGTAGCCGAACGTCGACTGCAGCGGCGTGTGCTTGAAGAGCTTGTTGAGCGCCACCTGCGGCACGGCGTCGCGCTTCAACTCGATCTGGATCCGCATTCCGGTCCGATCCGAGTGGTCCGCCAGATCGGACACCTCGGTCAACACCTTGTCGCGGACGAGATCGGCAATCTTCACGATCACGCCGGTTTCCCCGCCCTTTTTGACGCCGTACGGCAGCTCGGTGACGACGACCGCCGACCTTCCGCCGCGCAGCTCCTCGATGTGAGCGCGAGCGCGCATGACGACCCGGCCGCGACCCGTGCGGTAGGCATCGCGGATACCGCTGCGGCCGACGACGATCGCGCCGGTCGGGAAATCGGGACCCTTCACGTGCTTCATCAGGCCTTCGACCGAGATGTTGGGATCGTCGATCATCGCGACGACTGCGTCGATCGTCTCGCCGAGGTGGTGCGGCGGCATGTTCGTCGCCATCCCCACGGCGATGCCGGTGGAGCCGTTGACGAGCAGATTCGGGAAGCGGGAAGGCAGGACGGACGGCTGCCGTCGCGATTCGTCGTAGTTCGGCTCGAAATCAACGGTGTTTGCGTCGATGTCCCGGAGCAGCTCGGTCGCGATTTTCGACAGACGTGCCTCGGTGTAGCGCATGGCCGCCGCCGGGTCGTCGTCGATCGAGCCGAAGTTGCCCTGGCCGTCGACCAGCGGGTAGCGCAGCGAGAACGGCTGCGCCATCCGCACGAG
>Ga0070707_100001132_pt1 | contig 26295 bp, 15 predicted proteins | sample KBSK5502metaG_FD_65468 | JGI IMG/M metagenome (GOLD analysis project Ga0070707, IMG submission 65468) | Corn, switchgrass and miscanthus rhizosphere microbial communities from Kellogg Biological Station, Michigan, USA - KBS K5-50-2 metaG | ecosystem: Host-associated > Plants > Roots >...
CTCCCGTCGGAGACGCCCGAGCAGTCGAAGATCCCGAGCGCGCCCGCCACCAGCGGTGAGCAGGCGATCGTCTCCTTCGGGACTTCTTTTCGGAACTGGGCGCGGGGGTTGAGCGCGCCGTTCTTGTGGTTCTTCCACGCGATGCGCGTCATCACTTCCTTGAGTTGCTCGTCGCTGACGCCGTACTTCTTGGCGTAGGACGGCGCCAGGAGACTGAAGGTGGCCGGCGCGGTGAGAGGGGCGGCCGTGCCGTCGCCGATGGCGCGGCTGCCCGGCAACCCCGAGTATCCGGAGTCCTTGAGCTTTTCCACGCCGATGGCCATGGCGACGTCGTAGGCCCCGGACGCGACGGCGTAGCAAGCGTTGCGGAACGCCTCGGAGCCGGTGGCGCAGTAGTTCTCGACGCGGGTGACGGGCTTGTAGTCGATCTTGAGCGGCCGGCTCAGGGTGAGGCCGCTGTTGCCGGAGAACAGCGTGCCGAGCCAGAACGCGTCGATGTCACGCAGGCCGATGCCGGCGGAGGCCAGCGCGTCCTTCGTGGCGTCGATCAGCAGATCGTCCGCCCCCTTGTCCCAGTGCTCGCCGAATGGGGTACAGCCCATCCCCACGATCGCCACGCGGTCCCGGATCCCGTTGCTCGCCATCGCCGTCCTCCTCAGCCTTCGTGCGTCCTGAGGGCATGGTAACGGGTCGGGACGCCATCATCAAACTCCGACCTGCGCCGCGGGCGCCGGCACGTGCCGGCATGGGCTGTGCAAAGCTGTGCAAAAACGGTAGGAGAGGAGTGCCACACCACGCCATGGCCAGAGAACCGGGGGCCGAGGAGGTGCCGCCGTTCGAGTTCTATCGGATCGCGCTGCTCGTGGAGGTCACGCCGTACCGGGCCGCCTCGGTGGCCCAGCTCCTGACCGGCGTCACCCTCGCGCCGGAGCCCTCGATCTTCTATCACCTGCATCAACGCTTCTTCCGCGACTCCGATCGGGTCCCGGAATATCCGAACGATTTCGCCAACTGGGCCGGCGACATGCTGGGTGACGGCATCCTGGCCGAGCGCCTGGCGAACCTGAACCTCGTGCGGACACGCGACGTGGCCGCCGTGCGCCGCGAGATCAGCGTGATCCTGGCCGAGCGCCTCCAGCAAGCCGGCGACACGAAGACCGTGCGGCCGGGCCTCGAGTTCATCTTCTGTCAGCCCGTCATGGCGGAGTTCGCCAGCGGTCGGGTGGCGCGCACGGCGGACGAATTTCTCGGGTGTCTGCGCGATCTGCCGAGCGATTCGATCGGCTACCACCTGTTCGCGCCGTTCATCGACGCGGAAGCGGTCGGATTCGCCGCCTGGTTCGAGCGGTGGGGCCACGAGCGGCTGAGCCGGCAGCTGCGGAGCTTCGATCCCTACCTGAACAGCCTCGAGGACAACCGCAAGTACCTCATCGAGCTGATCGAGGAAGCGCTCCAGCCGTCGGGGTTGGAGCGGACGCGATGATCGAAGCCTACCGCGGGATCGCGCCCGAGCACCAGCTCACGGATCTGGCCATGCTCGCCGAGGCACTGCGCGGGCGCACGCTGCAGCACATCAACGCCACGCGTGACGGAGGCGGGGTCGCCGAGCTGCTGGGCAACCTGGTGCCGTGGACGGAGTCGCTCGGCATCCCGACCGCCTGGGAGGTCCTGCCTTGCGACCTGGCCTTCTTCGAGATCACCAAGGCCATGCACAACGCGTTGCAAGGCGCCGAGGTCGAGATCTCTCACGCCGATCTGCAACGCTATCGTGAGTCGCTCCGCGAGAGCGCGGCCCAGCTCAGGCTCGACGCCGACGTCGTGATCGTGCACGACCCGCAGCCCGCCTACCTCATCGAGACGCCGGGCGTGGACAAGACGCGGTTCGTGTGGCGCTGCCACATCGACCTGTCGCACCCCAGCCAGCCGGTGTGGCGATTCCTGCGCCGGGCCGTGCAGAAGTACGCCCTGGCCCTCTTCCACGTGCCGCACTTCGCGCAGCGGCTGCCGATCCCCCAGCTGCTCATGCCCCCCTCGATCGACCCACTGAACGACAAGAACCGCGAGCTCGACGACGCCGAGGTGACGGCCGTCACCGATCGCTTCGGCATCGATCGGAGCCGGCCGATCCTGCTCCAGGTCTCGCGCTTCGACCGGTTCAAGGACCCGCTGGGGGTGATCGAGGCGCACCGCATCGTCCGGCAGAGCTTCGACTGCCAGCTCGTGCTCGCCGGCGGCTCGGCCACCGATGACCCCGAAGGCGCGCAGGTGCTGGCCGAGGTTCAGGAGGCGGCGGCGGGCGCCCCCGATGTGCTCGTGCTGTCGCTGCCCCCCGGCAGCGACCGGGAGATCAACGCGCTCCAGCGGGCCTCCACGCTCGTGCTCCAGAAGTCGACCCGCGAGGGGTTCGGGCTGACGGTCACGGAAGCCATGTGGAAGGGCAAGCCCGTGGTCGCCGGCGCCGTCGGCGGCATCCCCTCGCAGGTGATCCACGGGGTCACCGGCTTCCTCGTGCACTCTCCCGAGGGCGCCGCGTTTCGCATCCGCTTGCTCTTGACCCATCCGCGGCTCGCGCGCCGCATGGGCGAGCACGGCCATCAACACGTTCGTCGGCATTTCCTCAGCACCCGTCACGTCCGGGACCATCTCGTCCTCATGCTCGCGGTCCTCAACGGCTGCCGCACGCGGATCATCCGCTTGCCGGCGGCAGCGCTCGAAGGCACCGCGGCGCGAGGCTGAACACGAGGTCGCCATGCGCATCGCCCAGATCGCCCCGTTGGCCGAGCCCGTACCTCCCGATCGTTACGGGGGGACCGAGCGAGTCGTCGCCCACATCGTCGACGAGCTGGTCCGCCGAGGCCACGAGGTGACCCTGTTCGCCAGCGGCGATTCGACGGCGAGCGGCGAGCTGGTGGCCTCGAGTCGCTCCGCGCTGCGACTCGACCCGAACGTCAAGGACACCCTGGCGCCGCACATCCGCGAGCTGGGGCAGGCGTTCGAACGCGCGGATTCGTTCGACATCATGCACTCGCACGTCGACTACCTCGCGTTCCCGGCCGCGGCACTGGTGTCGACGCCGACCGTGCACACCCTGCATGGACGGCTCGATCTCCCCCATCTCCGGCCGGTCTTCCAGCAGTTCCGCGATCTGCCCTTCGTGTCGATCAGCGACGCCCAGCGAGCGCCGCTCGAGGGCCTCGGGATCAACTGGGCCGCGACGGTATACCACGGCCTGCCCATCGACGAGTATCGGTTCTCCGCCGACGGCGGGGAGGACCTCCTGTACCTCGCGCGGATGTCGCCCGAGAAGCGGCCCGACCTCGCCATCGCCGTGGCCAAGCGCGCGGGGATGCGGCTGAAGATCGCCGCCAAGATCGACACGACGGAGCGCGAGTACTTCGAGCGCGACATCCGGCCCCTGCTCGATCATCCGTTGATCGAGTTCATCGGCGAGGTGGACCAGGCGCCGAAGCTCGAGCTGCTGCGGAACGCCCGCGCGCTCTTGTTTCCGATCGACTGGCCGGAGCCGTTCGGCCTCGTGATGATCGAGGCGATGGCCTGCGGGACGCCGGTGGTTGCGCGTCCCTGCGGGGCCGTTCCCGAGATCGTCACCCATGGGCGGACCGGACTGATCGCCGACTCCCTCGACGAGCTCACCGAGGCCGTCAAGCACGTGGACACCATCGACCGCCGGGCCTGCCGTCGCGAGGTCGAGGAACGATTCAGCGCGGCGCGGATGGTGACGGACTACGAGCGCATCTACCACCACCTGATAGACGTTTCGCGGGCGGCCTGAGGGCAGCCGTCCTTCAGCGCGGCGATGGCGAAGGCGACAGGCAAGGCGGCGCGTGCAGGGTATCCTCGCGACCTGGTCGGCTATGGAGCGACCCCGCCCGATCCCGGGTGGCCGGGCCGCGCCCGGCTGGCCCTTCAGATCTCGCTGAACTACGAGGGCGGCGGCGAGCTCAGCATCCTGCACGGCGACGGCGGCTCCGAAGGCATGTTGACGGACACGGGCTTGCCCGCCGTGCGCGGCGCCCGCAGCATGCTCGTGGAGTCGTCGTTCGAGTACGGCAGCCGACGCGGCGTCTGGCGCCTGCTCGAGATCTTCGCGGAGCGCAAGCTCGTCGTGGGGGTCCTCGCCGTGGCCACGGCGCTGGCGCGCAACCGCGAGGTGGCGGCCGCGATGGTCGCGGCGGGCCACGAGATCGTGAGCCACGGGTACCGCTGGATCGACTACCAGCACGTGCCGCGGGCCGAGGAGCGCAAGCACATCCGGCTCGCGGTGCAGACGCTCACGGAGATCACCGGCCAGCGGCCCGTGGGATGGATGACCGGACGACCCAGCCCCCACACGCGGCGGCTGCTGGTGGAGGAGGGCGGATTTCTCTACGACCGCGACTCGCTCGCCGACGAGTTGCCGTACTGGGTCGCGGTCGCGGACAAGCCGCACCTCGTGATCCCCTACTCCTACGAGACCAACGACAACCGATTCGACGGTCACCTCGGCTTCAGCACCAGCGACGACTTCTTCACCTACATGAAGGACACGTTCGACGTGCTCTACGAGGAGGGCGCCTCCCATCCACGCATGATGTCGCTCGGGTTGCACGACCGCCTGATCGGACGCCCGGGGCGCGCGCGTGGGCTGGCGAGATTCCTGGACTACGTGCTCGACCACGATCGCGTGTGGATCTGCCGTGGCCTCGACATCGCCAGACACTGGCGGGAACACCACCCGCCGATCAGGAGAGGGTAGTCAGCGGCCCGGGCTATCCGGTCCGGAGGGCGACAGGAAGGATCGTGCGCGTATGTGCATTGCAGGCCGCTCGATCTCGCCTACGGCGTCGCCCAGGGCGTCATGTTGCCGAAGCCGGAGCTGCTGATGGCGGCGCCGCCGTTCATGAGCCACAGGGCCACGTTGCCGGAAGACGTGTTCCGCCACAAGAGATCGGCTTTGCCATCGCCGTTGAAGTCGCCGACGCCGGCGACAACCCAGGGCGCCATGTTGCCGAAGCCGGTGGCGGTCATGACGGTGCCGCCGTTCATGAGCCACATCGCGACATTGCCGGTCGCGGAGTTCGCCCAGAGGATGTCGGCCTTGCCGTCGCCGTTGAAGTCGCCGATGCCGGCAGCGACCCAGGGCGCCATGTTGCCGAAGCCGGCCGTGCCACTGATGGCCCCGCCGTTCATGAACCACATCGCGACATTGCCGGTCGCGGAGTTCGCCCAGAGGATGTCGGCCTTGCCGTCGCCGTTGAAGTCGCCAATGCCGGCGACGACCCAGGGCAACATGTTGCCGAAGCTGGCGGTGCCGATGACGGCGCCGCCGTTCACCAGCCACATGACGACGTTGCCGGTGGAGGTGTTGCGCCACAGGATGTCGGCCTTGCCGTCGCCGTTGAAGTCGCCGACGCCGGCAACGACCCAGGGCGCCATGTTGCCGAAGCCGGCGGTGCCGATGACGGCGCCGCCGCTCATCAGCCACATCGCCACACTTCCGGTCGCGGAGTTCGCCCAGAGGATGTCGGCCTTGCCGTCGCCATTGAAGTCGCCGACGCCGGTGATGACCCACGGTGACATGTTGCCGAAGCCGGAGCTGCCGATGGCCGAGCCGCCGCTCATCAGCCACAGGGCCACGTTGCCGCTGGCATTGCTCCACCACAGGATGTCGGCGTTGCCGTCCCCGTCGAGGTCTCGGCAACAGGCGGTGCGATCGATCAGGGTCACACTCGATGTCAACCGCGCGACAAAGGCGTCATAGACCCCGCCGCCAAACGCTGCCTGGGCAGCTCCGCCTGTGCCAGGCAGGTTCAAGGAACTGGTCGCTCCCGTCGCGTAGACGTCGCCCGTCGCCGGGTGGATCGCGAGGGCGAGCGCTTCGTCGAAGTCGCTGCCGCCGACATACGTCGCTTGCGTGAGCGCGGTGAGACTGGCGGGCAGCCGGGCGACGAAGGCATCGACGCCGCCGGCGAGCGCCGCCTGTGCGCCTCCACTCGTGCCAGGAAAGCCGGCCGAGCTCGTCCCGCCCGTCACGTAGACGCCCGTCGCCGTGGGATTGATCGCGAGCGCAAGTGCGACGTCCGCGTCGCTACCGCCGAGATACGTCGCTTGGGTGAGCGCTCCGGTGGCCAGGTCGCTGCGGAGGCGAGCGACAAACGCGTCCTCTAGCCCGCCGAACGCCGACTGCACCCCACCAGCAACGCCTGGGAAGTCTGTGGACCGAGTGCCGCCAGCGGCGTAGACGTCACCGGTTGGGGCGATGGCGAGACCGTACGCCACGTCGGCGTCGCTGCCGCCGAGGTAGCTCGCCTGATTCAGCGCGGTGAGGCTGGCCGAGAGACGGGCCACAAATGCGTCCTGCACGCCGGCGAGCGCCGGCTGGGCGCCCCCCGAGGTGTGAGGCATATTGGCGGACTCGGTCACGCCCGCCACGTACACGTCGCTGGTCGTGGGGTGGATCGCCACGGCGTGGCCTTCGTCGAGATCGCTGCCGCCAAGGTAGGTGGCCTGGAAGAGTGCTCCCGTGGCCAGATCGCTGCGGAGGCGGGCCACGAAGCCGTCGCCGTTGCCGGCATTCGCCGCCTGCGCGCCGTTGGCCGTGCCGGGGAAGTTCGTGGAATCGGTGTAGCCGGTGACGTAGACGTCATTGGTCGCGGGGGCGATCGCGAGGCCGTAGGCGACCTCGAGGCCACTGCCCCCGAGATAGGTCGCCTGGGTGAGTGTCGTCAGGTCGGCGCTCAGCCGCGCGACGAAGGTATCCCCGTTGCCACCGCTGGTGGGCTGGGCGCCGCCGCTCGTGTGGGGAAAGTTGGTGGAACTGGTGTAGCCAGCCACGTAGACCTCGCTGCTGCCGGCGTTGATCGCCAGGGCGAGCGCGACGTCATCGCCGCTGCCCCCGAGATACGTCGCGCGACTGAGCGTGGTGAGGTCGCCGCTGAGGCGAGCCATGAACGCATCGGTCCCGCCCGCGTTGGCCGGCTGCGCGCCCCCTGTGGTGCCCGGGAAGTTGGTGGAAATGGTGGCGCCGGCCACGTAGACGTCGCCCGTCGTCGGGTGGATGGCCATGGCAAACGCGGCGTCCGCGTCGCCGCCGCCGAGGTAGGTCGAGCGCAGCAGGGGGTCGATCACCAGGGGCCGGGTGCGGTCGTAGGCCCCCACCGTAAAGCGGTAGTCGCGGCCGGTCACCCGATACTTCACGTCGACCGGTTGTCGGGCGCCGTCGCGCTCTTGATAGGCGATGGGGGCGGTGAACGTGACCTTCCCGAGTCCCGTGCGCGCAACGAGTGCCCCGTCACCCGCTACTGAGAGCGCCTGGGCTCCGCTCACGCGGACGCGGATGTCTTTCGACGATGCGCCGGGCTGCACGGTGAAGATTTTCTCGAAGCTGCGCCCATGCGCCGCGAGCGAGACGGTCACGCCTGGCCAGACCTCGCCCAAGCTCATCTGGTCGTACGTCGGGACGTCTCGCCGCCAGCGGGCGGCGTCGTCGCCGAGAAACACGCTGACGCTCGTCGCACTACGACCCTGCGCGACCGGTCGGGCGTGGCCGCCGCGGAACGTCTCGGTCAGGCTCCAGCCGGGGCTCGCGGTGCGTCGCGGATGACTCCGCCGCCCATTGGCGGGCCGCGCCGCCAGGCCGTACACCAACTCGCCTTGCCGAGTAACGAACAGCGTGCCTGCGGTAGTCGGCGCGTAGTACGCCACCTGCGTGTCGGTCTGTCCGACGTTGGCGGTGAAGGGGACTCGGAGCCCCTGCAGCGTTGTCGGGACGTCATTGGGTGCAAGCACAGCGCACGCGACGCTAGGTCCAAGTAGGAAGAGCAACCCCGTCCGGATTACGACACGCCAGACCGCCATGAGCGTATGCCGCATGCGGCTCTCCTCGTCGGGTTGACCGCCCATCTAACTTAAATCGGCGATCACCAAAAACGAACCACGATCTCTCGGTCGATGTTGACGTCCGAGCGTTTCGCGCAGTGGTGGACGAGTTCCCGAGGGCGCCGGCGCGCGGCTGACGAGCGGGCGGCTTCGACGACGAATCAGGCTGATATTGGCGGTCACCCAGGAGGGCAGAGCCGCATGACACTGCGTCGTCGGGAGCTGTCTCTCTCTAAGGGCGCACGTCATCGCGATCCGAAGATCCGGCGGCGCATAGTTAGTTAGTGCGAGTACTCTTCTATCCGAGGACCCCAAGGGCCACCCATAAAGAGCCACACGAAAAAGTTGGGTGCCACCTGCTTGCATTCTTGGACATTCTGATCGCCATTCACGGGAACCTGAACGCCCTTCATGGGAACGCTCTTGACAGCGTTGCCCACCAGCGAGGTTTGGCTGGTTGGAACAGGGTTTTTACCACCCACGCTCAGAGACGTACCCGGGAGGTTCTTGGCGGTATTGGCGGCGTTGGCCATTGCCGTGAGGAGCTTTTCTGTGCGTACCTTTTGCAATCTGTCGCAGTATTCGTCGGGGTGGACCAAACAATGCTCTTCATAGTATTCGTTAAACTTCTTTAATGTTTCTGGATCGATATCAGTCGTCAACGTGTTGAAGGAATTCCCTCCTTCGTACCAGTTTGAACCAACGTAGGCCGCGCCCTCGGCCGCCAACAACCACCACAACAGAGGGGCTACCGTGCCTTCAGGATCAATGAAGTTCACGGGGTTATTCGACACATATGCATAGGGATTGATCCCGCCGGCGAGCCCGATCGGGTCGCTTTGGAGATAGCGACCGAGTGTCGGGTCGTAGGTGCGGAAGCCGTTGTGATCATACCCCGTCTCCGCGTCGGCGTATTGGCCCGGGAAGCGGAGGTTTTGGGTGATCGTATTGGTCAGCAACTGCGTCTGTCCGAACGGCTGGTACGCCGCCTGCCACAGAACGTTCTGCGCCGGACCCGTGGCGATCTGCGGGGTATCAAGCCGGTCGCCGTGCAGGAAGGCGAGACCGCTCGAGGTCAACCTCGCGATGGGCCGGTTGTCGAGGTAGACGTACTCGACCTGTGAGCCGAGTCCACCAGCCGAAACGGTACTTTCTTCCAGCAAATGGCCGGCCTGATCGTACTGATAGAGTGTCTTGGTCGTGATCCAGGCGCGCGATTTCAACAGCCGTTGGCCGAAGGCATCGTAGGTGTATTGATAGCGATTGGTCGAGAACAACGGCGCCGCGTCGTTGACCGGCCCCACGCTCGCCAGTCGGTTGGCGTGGTTGTAGCTCAAGCTCAGGGCCTTGTGCGGCTGATCGTCCTGCGCGATGTTGCCGGTCGGCGTGTAGTCGAACTGGCGAAGCGTACTACCCGCTGTGACGGCGGCGAGCCGATTGCTGCCAGCGACATAGTTGAAGTTCTGGGTACCCTGAGGCCCCGTCTGGGTGAGGACGTTGCCGACCGGGTCGTAGGTGTAGGTGCTGGCGCCATAGCCACCGATCGCGCTGGTGAGGCGGTCGAGCACGTCATACCCGAAGCTTTGGTTCTGCCCCGGGGCGACACCGTCGGTGATCGACACCACGTTGTCCGCGGCATTGTACCCGTACGTCAGCTGTTGGAGCGCGCTTCCGCCGGACGCAGAGAGCCCGGTTTGCCGATAATCCAGATCGAAGGTCCGCGTCTCGACCACGCCGTTGCCGTAGTGCAGACCCTGCACGGGGCCGAACGGCAGGTAGGTGATCGAACTGAGGACGGGCAGCACGGGCGAACCAGGTGGCTGGGCGGTGATCGCCGTGACGCGCCCCATGGCGTCGCGTGTATAGCTAGCGATCGTCCCCGAGGGATATGTAATCGCCGTGATCCGGCTGGCGGCGTCGTAGGCGTAGCCGGTGACGGCGGTCCAACTCCCCCCGCTCCGCGTCTCGCTGACCAGATTGCCGCGCTCGTCATAGCTGCGCTGCAGCGTGCCGACGGCGTCGACGACTGTCGTCAGCCGCCCGATGCCAAACCCGTGGCCGGCCTCGTCGTAGCGGTACGTGACATTTTCGGCGGCGTCGCCCGGGTACGTCACGGCCGTCAGACGATTGAGCGCATCGTAAGCGTAGTTCGCCACCGCGCCCGCGGCGTCGACACGCTGCACCCGATTACCGGCGAGGTCATAGCGGTACACCGTCGTCCCGCTGTCGGGGCTCATGACCTGGATCCGGTTGCCGAAGCCGTCATAGACGTACGTCGTCGCATGGCCGTTGGGGTCGGTGACGTTGACGAGCCGGTCCTGGGCGTCATACGCGAACGTGGTGAGGCCGTTGGCCGGGTCGGTGATGCGGGTCCGGCGGTTGAGGGCATCGAACGCTTGCGTCGTCACCCGCGCCAGCGGATCAGTGATGGTGGTGGAGTTACCGTTCGAGTCATAGGCAAAGGTCGCCGTCTGACCGACCCCGCCGATGTCCTTGACCATGCGGCCGAGGGCATCGAAGTTCGCCGACCGCGTACCCGTCACCGTGTTGCCGCTCGACACCACGTTGATTGCGGTCCGGTCGCCGAGGGCATCGAGCGTGTAGGCGATCTGCTGACTGAACAGATCGGCAATGGCGACCGGGCGATGGGCAGCATCGTATGTGTAGGCAAGCGCCGAGCCATCGGGCCGCGCGGTCTGAATCACATTGCCGGCGGCATCGTAGGCAAACGTCGTCGTCAATGGACCGCCTGCGGTACTGATCGTGCGCGACACCAACCACTGACGCGGATTGTAGGTCCGAGTCGTGGTCACCCCGTTCGGGTCAACGATCGTCTGGGGCCAGCCGCCCGGGAGATGCTGGGTGACGTGGGTCACGTGGCCGAGGGGATCGGTTACGGCCACGAGCGCCCCACTACTGTCGTAGCCGAACTGCGTCTGCTGTGTCACATCAGTGCGCGGCTCCTGGACCGACGCCAGGAGGAAATTCGACCACGTGAAGGCCCACGTCCGGCTCTGGCCGTTGGTCGAGTAGGGCGTGGTGTTCGTCGTCGTGTCGATCTCGGTTAGCGTCAGCAGATTGCCCTGGCTATCATAGGTCAGGTTCGTCGTCAGTCCGGGAGCGACGATCTGCAGCGGGACGTGAAAGGTCGGGTGATAGCTGATCGTCGTGATCCGCTGCTGCGCCGTGCCTACCGCGTCGGTGATCGTCGTCGGCTGGCCGTGGCTGTCGTTGACATAGGTCGTCTTGTTCCCATTCCAATCGGTGTCGCTGGTCACATAGCCGTTCGCGTCATAGGTAAAGGTCCGAGTCGCCGCGGCGACGCCGGCGGACGCGAGTCGTTGGATCTGCGTGACCTTCGACACGCCCTGGAGCGTCGTGAACGTATAGACTTCCTGCTGGCCCAGGGCGTTGGTCACGGTGCGGGTGCCGTCGCTGTGGTACGCGACCGTCGTCAGCGCCGCGCCGCCCGCAAACTGATTCGACGTCGCTCGACCGACGACGTCGTAGGTCCAGGTCACCAAGCGGTTACCGATCTCGTCGATGATGCCGGTCAGGCCGAATGGGAAGGTGGCAATTTCATACAGATATTGCAGGCTGGTCACGGGTGACGTCGAATAAGACACCGATGCCAACAGATAGCTATTGCCACTGGCCGCATAACCGTAGCTCAGCACCAATCCATCGGGGGTCGTGACCGTCGCGAGCAAGCCGGCCTGATAGGTCAAACTCAGCGTCCGCCCGTAGGAATCGCTCACCGCGACGAGCTGATTGCTGGCGTTGTAACTCAAGGTCTGGGTGTAGCCATTGCGGGCCTGGATCGAGGTCAGCAGGCCGACGTTCGTGCTCGGCCCGGTACTCACCGCCGTATACGTCTCGACCGTGTCACTGCCATCGATGAGGGTCCATGTCGAGCCCGATCGCGTCAGTTGAACATCCACGTCACTGTCGCTGACCCACGACGCGCCGTTCGCAGAAAAGGTCAGGCCCTGCCCGTCCGCCCGCTCTGCGATCACGCTGACAGGTTGCGAACCCGACAAGGCGATCTGCAGGTACCGATCATAGAGCGATCGCCAACCGACACCGAGTGTCGTCGCCAATGTGCCAGGGATGAGCTGGCTGTTATAGGAGCGCGTGAACGCCAACGGATTCTGCCCTGCGGTTCGATAATCTGTCGCCCGATAGTTGAGAATCCCGGGACCCAGGCTAATCGGTTCCGCGACGGCGGCAGTGCCGGATTTCGATAGGCGGACAGTGCCGGGCTTCGATATTGTGCCGTCCTTGTTTGGGCACCCGCACGCTTTCGGCGGCGGCGGGGCGTCCACCGCCAACGGCTTGGCTAGATACCAAAAAGATCCGGGGAAATTACCCTGGAACTCAACCCACGGGCCGGGAGCCGACGAGCCATTCACTTGCACGCAGGCAGTCGGCGCGTCCTTGCGGATCGTGAACACCGCTGTCGCCGACGAGCCGGCGGGAATCGGGACCACGATCGAGGTGTCCGGGAACGGGCGGGGATTCCAGCCGCTAAAGGACCCCGCACTACCTACTGTGCCGGTCACCGGCGTGCCATTGACGATGACCTGAGGCTCGGCCCACGAGACACTGAGATTACGCGGCAACTCTCCACAGCCGAGTGAGAGCGAGACGGTCACCGTATCGCCGGGCTTGACCAGGAAGGGCGACACCGTCATCGTGCCGCACACCGAGCCGTCCTGAAAATCCGTGCGCGGGTCGCAGTCGGCCATCGCGAGCGCCGGCCCCATCAGGAGAAGAAACACCGTGATTGATGCCTTCAGTGGCATACCGTCCCCCCCCCATGGCGACCGCTCCCGGACATATTCGTCTAAGCCTCAGACGCGGGCCCATAGCGCGGGATTCTGAGTTGGCGGCCCGCGGAGATCAATACGTCGTTTGCCGTATGTCCTGTGGATGCCCGTGGCTCACACGGTGAGCGTCTTCGCTGCGTCGATGACCCGGGCGGCGGCGGCCGTGCGCGTTTCCACGCCGAGCTTCCGGTAGATCTGCTCGAGGTGCTTGCCAACGGTTCGCGGTCTCACTCTCAGGATCGCCGCGATCTCGGTATTCGTCCGGCCAAGGGCAAGGCACGCGGCGACTTCCGTCTGCCGGCGTGTCAGCCCGAGCGCATCGATGGACAGCGTTTGCGGTCCCTCTTTCAGCACCAAGACGCGGGATCGATCTTCGAAGAGCAGCCTCACCACCAGCCGCCGATTCTGCCGGTTGACGACCAGGGGGTCTCGAGCCTGCGTCTTTGCCGAGTGCCTCTTCACGGCATGCTCTTGATCCACCATCCACCGCCGCAACGCTGGGGGCAGACCGTCGCCACGGCCGGGACGACCCCCGAAGTACGCGGCGATCGCCTGCCGAGCCGTCCTGGTCGCGAATCGAATCGTTCCCTTCGCCGACAGCACGATGACGCCATGCGTGAGGCCGTCCATGCGCGACCAACGCTCTGCGATCGGGCCGCGATGATCAATACGTCGTTTGCCGTATGTCGGGATCGAGCCGTCCGCGAGCGCTCGACATCCGTCGCCCTTGACAACACCCCGCCCGGAAGATGATCCTTTGGCCGGCTCGGGCCCGCTCGGCACGATCGTGGCCGTCAGGGGGGTGCGAGCGGAGATCGGAGAACACGCTGCGTCTCACGGGCCGTGATACTCGGGCCGTCCTTCAATTCGTCCGCCGCCTGTATGCCGCCCGCGACCTGGACGGCTTTGCCCATCACCTCGTGGGCGACATCCGCATGGTCGTCGGCGCCCAGCACGTCGGCTACAACGACGTCGATCTCCGGCGCGCGCGCAACATCGGCTTCACGGAGCCTCAGGTGCTCGACGCGGGTCTCGTCGACGCCTTCAACCGGAACCTCGGCCAGCACCCACTGATCGCGCACTACGCCAGGAGCGGCGATGGGCGCGTGCGGACGATCTCGGACTTCCTTACTACGCGCGCGTTCCATCGGCTGGCGCTCTACCACGAGTTCTATCGGCGTCTCGACGTCGAATTTCAGATCGCGATCAGCTTCCCGACCCGGCCATCCCACATCCTGGGTTTGGCGCTCACCCGCCATCGACGCGACTTTTCCCAGCGCGATCGCCGCATCCTCGACGTGCTCCGCCCGCATATCATCCAGGCGTACGCCAACGCCGAGCGGGTGGCTCGGGTCGGCCAGTACTGGAGCCTCCTGGTCGAGGGGCTGGAGGCTCAAGGCTCAGCGGTGGTGCAGTTGACCGCGAAGCGCCCCGCCGAGCGGTTGTCGCGAGCGGCCCACGGTCACCTCGCCGACTACCTGGGTGCGTCGTCGGGATGGCGCGGAGCCCTTCCCGAGATGTTGCGACGCTGGATTGCCCAGCACGCGTCGGCCCTGAAGAGACGCGACGACGTTCCCGCGCCCCGACAACCACTCGTGCTGCAGCGGGAAGGAGGATCGCTCACGATCCGGTTCCTGGGTGGCGGCGACCAGGCGATGCTGCTGCTGACGGAGCAACACCTACCGCCGACGCCGGCGGAGCTCACGAGGCTCGGCCTGACCCGGCGCGAGTCCGAGGTGCTCGGCTGGGTGGCCCAGGGAAAGACGAATCCCGAGATCGCCAGGATTCTCGGCAACCGACCGAAGACGGTCAGCAAGCATCTCGAGCGGATCTATCAGCGCCTGGGCGTCGAGACCCGGACGGCCGCCGTGGCGCGCGCGCTGACTGCGCCCCACGCAGGCGCCGACGCTCTTGACAAGACGTTCGGCTACGGCAAATTGGATCGTACGTCGAAGGTATAATCGCATGGCGCCCGACGTCGAGCGGCCGGTCCGCCTCATGAACGGTCGCTGTCGGGGCGCAGGGTAGCCGCCACGGCGTCGTTGGAGGACGAAGCCAGTGCTCGACAAACAGGCCCGCAAGATCGTCGGCGTCCTGCCTGCCTCGTTGCGCTCGCAAGTGGAACCGTCATGACCGTGAGCCCGGCCTCGGCAGATGATGTTCCCGTGGATGCGTGTCACGGCGCCATCGATAACGGCTTAATCAACGCCACGAGCTGGGCGCCGCAGGGTGCGCGTATGTATGGGGTTGTGGTGCAATCGTACGCAACGCAATGCGTGACCGTCGCTATCGGGATGGGTTCCTGTGGCGTACGGGAGCCCGATTCTGTGATCAACGGGTTTTGGACGGTTGAAATTCCTCCCGAGTTTGGTGTCGTGACTTTTGCTACCGCGTCGAAAATCGTTGTCTGCCTCGGCCCAGCACCCGATTACGTACCGTACTGCGACCAGGAAGTGTACCGAGTTGCTTTCTATACGATGACGAAGGCTCCCGTTTATGACTCCAATCACTATCAACCGTGCGGGGCGGCCCCAGCCTTCGGTCCCTGTGACGGAATGGTCATTACCTTATCGCCTGTCGGACGGCACGCCATATGGGAACGGTTACTCCTTTCCACAGGCTTTTGGAATCTTCCCCGGTACGCCCTTCAAACACATGAAGATTTCCGAGTGTGCGCTAAGATCGGATGCCGAGGAGACGGCCTGATGCACGTTGACTATGTCGAACCGGGCCAGTCGTTTCACCCGATCGTTTCCACCACGCCGCACGTCGCAATCGCGGGCGCATGCCGACGGGCCGCTCGTCTTGCGATCTGTCATGTCCTTCTATCGATCGCCACGCTTCTCAGCACGGTTCACGCGTCGTCCGCTCAGCCCCCTCCGTACGCGACGTTTACGTGCCCTATGGGGGAAACGACTTACCTACAATGGGGGAGGTTCGGGGTGCGACCGCTTTCCCCCGCTTGCCTCGCATCACAATCCAGCCTCACTCCAGGGACGACCTATCAGTATTGTGGCGCTACCTTTAAGGCGGGCTATGTCGAAATCACGAACCCACCTTCACGTGGCGTCCTCACCAATGGCTATACATGGGATACTCATAACTGCGGCTATCCGACTTATGCAGACGTAACCGAAGTAGTCCCCGCCGTGTTTTATACGTGGACGAAAGGGCCGTTCGACGATGACACCCACGATGGCATCGGAGTTCTATATCACACTGACGGCACTGGTGCCGATCCTTACTACAGTATTGCCGAGGGTTGGAGCATCGTCTTTAAAAAAGACAGGCCATTGAAGCCCGCAAAATGCGACCCCTGTGACCGCAGCTGTCCATGCAGCGGGAATCCGATCATCGTATCGATTGGTAGCAAGACGCAGCAGGTGACGGATTACGAGACTGCGGGCGCCAACAGACTCAGCTTCGTGCGGTACTACAACTCGTATCCGCTCAGTATTGACGCGCCGCTGACGTTCGCCGCCGCGCTCGGCCTTGGCTGGCGATCGAACTTCGATCGCTATCTGAGACTCCTGCCGGTGAACGGCCAGACCGTGAACGTGATCGTCGAGCGCCAAGCTGGATCGCAGCTGATCTTCGGATTGAATGCCGGCCAATGGACGACCGACAGCGATGTCGATCTGAAGCTGACCCGGTCGGGTTCCACGTGGACGCTGATCGACGCCAGCGACACCGTCGAGACCTACACGGCCATCACGAGCGATGAGGCCGTACTCAGCTCGATCCAGGCACGGAACGGCTATACGCAAACGCTTCACTACAATCAGAACAACCAACTCGTTTCGGTGACCGATTCGTACGGACGAGCGCTGGCCATGACGTATCAGGGCAATCGGCTGAGTAGCGTGACGACGCCGGACGCTCTCGTGGTCAGTTATACCTATTCGGCGACTGGACTGTCTGCCAGCCCCCCCGATCGCTTGGCCTCGGTCGCGTACTCCACAAATCCCCCGACCCAGCAATCGTATCTCTACGAAAACGCCATGTTGCCGCTCGCTTTGACCGGTATCGTCGACGAGAACGGAAACCGATTCGCCACCTGGAGCTACGACAACAATTCCGGGCTAGCGATGTCGAGCCAGCATGCCGGCGGCGCGGATCTGACAACCGTTACCTACGATAGCTCCAGCACCCGGACCGTGACCAACGCTCTGGGAGGGCAGGAGACGTATACGTTCACGACGCTCCAAGGCGCGCAGAAATTGACCCAGATCCAGCGCCTCGCCTCCCCGGGCGTCGCCGCGGCGACCCGCGCCTTCACCTACGACAGCAACGGCTACCTCGCGAGCGAAACCGATTGGAACGGAAACCAGACGACCTACGTCAACGACAGCCGCGGCCAGCCGACGACGATCACCGAGGCGGTCGGCGCGGCGCAGCAGCGCGTCACGACGATCAGCTATCATCCGACCTTTCACCTGCCGGTGCAGATTGTCACCCCTGGCCTGACGACGAACATCACCTACGACGCGAATGGCAACCTGTTGACACGGACCGAGATCGACGCGACGACGAACACCACACCGTACTCTACCAACGGCCAGAGCCGCACGTGGACGTACACCTGGTCGAATTTTCTGTTGACGTCGATTCAGGGACCACGCACCGATCTGACGCAGTTCAGCTACGATGGTAGCGGGGCGCTGGTGTCCGTGACCGACGCGCTCGGCCACGTCACCCAAATCACCCAGCATCTGCCGGGTGGATGGCCGCAGACGATCGTCGACCCGAACGGGGTGACGGCGACGCTTGCTTACAATGCGCGGCAGTGGTTGCTGTCCCGGAGTCTCGCGACCGCGGCCGGCCCCTTGACGACGACGTATGCCTATGATGCCGCCGGCAATCTCACCCGGACGACACAGCCGGACGGCTCAGCGCTCGCCTACACCTACGACGCCGCGCATCGCCTCACCGGCGCCACCGATTTGTTCAATCAACAGATCGCGTACACCCTGGATGCCCTCGGCGATCGGACCGCGATCCAGGTGTCGACCGGCAGCACCCTGACGCGCACACGGTCGGCCAACTTCGATCCCCTGGGCCGCACGGTCAAGGACATTGGCGGGGTCGGCCAGACGACGACCTATGTCTATGACTCGAACGGGAACCGCATCACGATCACCGATCCGCTGGGTCGGGTGACAATGCACGCGTTCGATGCCCTCAACCGACCCACCCGCATCACCGACCCTGCCGGCGGCGTCACCACGTTTGCCTATGATGCCCAGGACCGGCTCGTCAGCGTCACCGACCCCAACGGCCACGCCACGAACTATGTCTACGACGGCTTTGGCAACCTCCTCCAAGTCGTCAACCCGGACTCTGGGACGACGGTCTACCGCTACGACCTTGCCGGCAATCTCGTGCAGCGCGTCGACGCCGCGGGCGCGGGGGTGAACTACGCCTACGACGCGCTCAACCGGCTGACTGCCGTGACGTACCCGGGCGACGCGGCCGAGAATGTGACGTACCGCTACGACGAGGCCGGGGGCGGTTTCGGTATCGATCGGCTCACCACGGTCGTCGACCCGGCGGGCACGCGGCACCGCACCTACGACGAGCGCGGCAATCTCCTCAGCGACCTCCGCAGTGGTGGGACCTGGACGGCGGCCACCCGTTACGCCTATGATGGCGCCAGTCGGATTACGGCGATCACGTATCCGTCGGGCAGGGTCGCCAACTACCTCCGCGATGCAATGGGCCGCGTGACGGCCCTCACGGCCTCGATCCCCGGCTCAGGCGTCTCGACCGTCATCGACTCGATCACCTACCTGCCGTTCGGATCGATCCAGGGACTGCGCTACGGCAACGGCGTGGTCGAGACCCGGGCCTTCGATCTGGATTACCGGCAGACCGGTCTCAGCGCGTCAGGCGGAGGTCAGCTCCAGAACCTCACGTACGGATACAACGCCGCGGACAACGTCGTGTCGATCAGCGACGGCGTGATGCCCGCCAACAGCCAAAGCTTTGGCTACGACGCCCTCGATCGCCTCACGAGCGCGGCCGGTGGCTACGGCAGTCTCGCGTACACCTACGATGCCGTTGGCAATGTCTTGACGCAGAGTGGGCCGCAGGGCACGAAGAACTTCAGCTACGTCGCCGGCGGCAACCGCCTCGCCGCCGTCAGCACCGGCAGCGAGCTCCGCCAATTCGACTACACGCCGACGGGCAACATCGCGCAGGACGACCAGCCGCACAATCCGCTGAGCCTCGGCTACAACCGCGCCAACCGTCTCGCGAGCGTGGGCCCGATCAACGACGCCGCGGCGTTCTTCTCGGCCAATCGCTACCAGTACACCTACGATGCGCTCGGCCAGCGGCTGCTGAAATCGCGGGAGTGGGTGACGACCAAGACCGTGTATCAGTACGATCAGGGAGGCCATCTGATGGAGGAGGGCGCCGCCTCGACTGGCGGTCTCACTCCCCAACTCGATTACCTCTATCTCGGCGACCAGCCGGTGGCGATGTTGACCTCCGGTGGACTCTTTTTCATCCACGGCGACCGGCTGGGCACACCGCAGATCGTGACGGGCCCGTCGCAGAACGTGAACTGGATGGCGGCGTACCAACCGTTCGGCCAAATGCAGACTCTCGGCAACGCGATGACGCAGAACCTCCGCCTGCCCGGCCAATACGCCGATGCGGAAACCGGCTACTACGACAACGGCTTTCGCACTTACGACTCCACCCTCGGGCGCTACCTGCAGAGTGATCCGATCGGACTCAGCGGCGGGCTGAATACCTATGCCTATGTTGGTAACAATCCTGTTAATTTGGTCGATCCCACCGGGTTGCGTTCGAGCCTGACAAAGACGATGTGCGAAACGATCAAGAAGCTCCTGGAGTACGAGCGGCAGCACGGTACCCGTGACGCCGCATGGCAGTTCAGCAACACCGGATATTGGCCTACGAAGAGTCCGCTCGGCAACGAGTTCAGAACCCATGGCACCCCTACGGCGCAAGGGATGGTCGATGTCGACTGGTTTACGGATGTCCTCAAAGTCTCGCCGTCGGCCGACACGTTCGACACAACGTACTTAGCGGGGAAGAACTTGTGGAATGGCCTCAACCATCTCGGCGAGGGCAACGCTAATTCGAAGCAAGCACCTTATCGCGACCCGGGAGAATCGAACGCGCTGCAGCTCCTGAGGAGCGGCAAGGCCATACATTTCTACGATCTCTATCCTTGGTGGTTCGTGGACAAGGAATGTCGATGCTATTCGAAGTCAGGGGGATAGGGTTCCCCCGCATATAAGAGTCGGCTCGCCGCCGTGCGTTGAGGGAGCCGCTCTGTCTATGAACAAGGCGCGCCAATTCCGTGGGTCCACGCCGCTCGCCCGGAGACTGCTCTACCTGGGGGTCCTGAGCCTGCTCCTGGTCCTGACGAGCGCTCTACCACTGCGAGCGCGGCGATCCGGGCCCGAGGCCAGCGTCTCAGGCCGGGCTCCTATCCCCAGAGGTTTGCCACCGTGTCATCAACAGGTTACCGTATCGATCATGGCCGCCATGAAAGGCATCACGATCAAACTCCCTGACGCCACGCTCCGCCGACTCAAGCAGGAAGCGCGAGCGACCGGGCGGAGTGTCGCTGCGCTCGTTCGCGTGCGCGTCGAGACGCCCCCGGATCGGGATCGCCGGTCGGTGTTCACAGTGACGTCCGACTTAGGGGGCAGCCTGGTCGGGCGCCGACGCGCGGCCACGAACGACCGGCGGAAGTTTCGCCGGGCGTGATCACGATCTGCGACACCAGGCTAGTCGTCGCCTATCTCAACCGCAACGACCCGCATCACCGTTGGGCGGTCACGGTTATGAAGCAGACATCGCCCCCCATGCTGACCGGCAAGGCCGTTCTCACCAAGGCGGTCTACTTTCTGCGCGAAGACGGCGCGGATCTGGATCCGCTCTTCCAGCAGCTCGAACGCGACGTGCTTCGCCTGGCTTTCGATCTGTCGAGTCACTGGCCACGCATCCGTTCGCTGATGGGGCGCTATGGCCGAATGGATCTGGCCGATGCGGCGATCGCCGTGATGAGCGAGTCGCACCCCCGTTGCCAGGTGCTCACCGTCGACCGTCGGGACCCCATCCCCTTCGTCGCCCCACCGAGCCGATAAGACCGAGCCGCCGCGTTCACTGGCCCGGTCAGGGACCTCCGGCGGGCAGACGATGATTCGCTGGCCGGCATCGCTCGGCTGTGTGACGCTGGGGTCCGGGAGGTGTGCCATGGGGTTCGCCGGCATCGAAGAGACTGGCCGCGACCACGACAGCCGGCGCGCTCCGCCGGTTCGACTACACGCCGGCGGGCAACATCGCGCAGGATGATCGGCCGCCCAAACCGCTGAGCCCTCGCCTACAACCACGCCAACCGCCTCGTCAGCGTGGGCCCTCTCGATGCCCCGCCGCCGTTCTTCTCACCCAACCGGTATCAGTACACCCGGCAGATTACATCGTGCGTCGCTCTCACGAGATCAGGATGATTCCATAGCGCACGACCGCCTGATCGGACGCCCGGGGCGCGCGCGTGGGCTGGCGAGATTGCTGGACTACGTGCTCGACCGCGATCGCGTGTGGATCTGCCGTGGCCTCGACATCGCCAGACACTGGCGGGAACACCACCCGCCGATCAGGAGGGGATAGTCAGCGGCCGGGGCTACCCGGTCCGGAGCGCGACGGTGGCGGCGGCGACGTGACCGTCCCCGTCGCGCGTCATCGTCCACATCAGGGGGGACTTGTCGACGATCGGCCCCAGGAAGCGATCCGTGGCGTTCGTCGTGTCGCGATTGGGGTGCCGGTCGTACGGGGCACGCGCGTAGACCGCGTTCGTGACCTCGTCGGGAAAATAGAGCTGGGTGGTGACCGCCTTCGCGCCGACGCGAAGCTTCAGGTGCACGTGCGGGGTGCGGCCCGAGTACCAGCCCGGGTAGATCGTTCGGAACCGGACGGCGCCGGCGGCATCCGTGAGCTGCGTACCCCGCAGAAACGTCTTGTCGTCCACCGGCTCGACGTGCCGCGGAGCGATCGCGGCGCCCTCGTAGCCGGAGTAGATGCCGAGCGCATCGCATTGCCAGACGTCCACGGCGGCCTGGGGGATCGGCGCACAGGACGCGGAGGCCTCGTGCACGCGGAGAACGAGCTGCAGCGGCGCGCCGGGCTTGCCCTCGGAGATGTCTTCGCGAATGTGAGCCTTGTCCACGTAGAACGGACCTTCGATCTGCTCCGGCGTCAGCGTGCACACCGCTTGCGCGAGCGCGCGTCGCGCCCACGCCCCCGCGACGGTGCCGAACGCGAGGCTGCCGAGCATCCCGACCGCCGTTCGTCTATTCATCGTTCCCTTTCGACGGCGCCACGCGGCGCTACGTTTAGGGCGACAGGAGGGCAGGAGCTAGCGGATCGGGCGAGCCTTCCAGAAGTAGTTGTGCACGCCGCCGGCGGTGAGGAGGCGGCGGAACGTCATCTCGACGCGGTGGCCGATGGCCACGGCCTTGGGATCGACGTCGGTGAGCTCGCACTGGTAGCGGCCGCCGCCCTCGAAGTCGATCACGGCCGCCACCATCGGAGGCGAGGGCGAGAATGCCAGCCGATCGACGGTGAACGTGGCGATGGTCGCCGGCACGTCGGCCAGACGCTCCGGGGTCATGCGATCGATCGCCTGGCACTTCACGCACACGCGCTGGGGCGGCAGGTGGCGAGTGCCGCAGGCCTGGCACCGGCTCCCCGTGAAGGCGAACTTCCACGCCTCGTGACGGAACGACGGCGGCGCCTCCGGCGCCTGGGGATCCGGCCGGCGCGGCGGCTCGCGACGCAGGAAGCCGCGCCATGTCAGCCATGTGTTGTAGGCGACGCGGCCTTTCGCGGAGGCGATCTGGTCCGCCACCGCGCTCGCGGGCCGGCGTTGCCCGATCGCACGCGTCGTTCGCCATACGGTCGCGTCGGCGCCGTCGGCCAGCGAGACGACGGCGATCACCTCGTCGGGCCGGGCGCGATCGAGCGCATCCGCGAGCAAGAGCCCGGCGTGGGCGGCGCCGGTATTGCCGACGACGGCACCCAGATCGTCGGCGATCGACTCCTTCTTCACGCCCGACCCCGTGGCCACGCGTCTCACCGCGCGCCCGTGCGGGCCGGCGACGATCAACCGCGTCACCGTCTGCGCCGTCGCGCCGGCCTGCTTGAGCGCCTCCACCAGCGCCGACTCGCCCAGCGGCACGTACGCGGCCTCGCCGAAGCGCTCCTCCCACTGGCGCGACGTCTGATCGCCCGGCAGTCGCCAGCGATCGAGGAACTCCGCCGTCACCGACGCCGCGCCCACCGGCTCGGCGAGCACACCGTCGTCGCCGCAGAGAAAGGCCGCCGCCGCGTCTCCGCCCTCGCGCTCGTCGGCGCCGCCGGGCAGTCCGATCCTCACGTCCGCCATGGTCGTCAGTACCGGGCCGCGCGCGTCGAGCGCCGCGCGGAGCGCGCCGGCCGCCGACCGCACGGAGCCGAGCATGTCCACGGCCATCGCCGTCGGCGGCAGGTCGAGCGCGGCGTGGATCGCGGTCGCATTGGTCTTGTCGAGATAGGCGGGATCGGACGTCGCGAAGTAGACGGCCTTGATCCGGCCGTCCGGTACGCCGCGCAGGGCGCCGCGCGCCGCCTCGACGGCCATCGATGTCGTGTCCTCGTCGTACGCAGCCACGGCCCGCGTGCCGCTGCCGCCCGGCACGCCGAGGGCTTCCCCGATCGCCTTGCGCTCGAGCCGCCAGTACGGGAGGTACGCGCCGTACGCAGTGATCCCTCTCATGGCCCGCACATCTTAGCAGGCGCGGGGCGGGCTCCGCGCGCGCCGCCGCGTACGCCGCTGGGTTGCGGCGCCCGGATCGATGGGCTATCTTGCCGGCGAGGCGACGTTGGATACGGCGATGACTCCCGAGACGAAGTATGCGCGGAGCGGGAACCTGCACATCGCCTATCAGGTCGTCGGTAACGGCTCCCTCGATCTCGTGTTCGTGCACGGCTGGATCTCGCACATCGAGCACCTGTGGGAGGAGCCGAGCATCGCGCGCTTTCTCCGGGGCCTGGCCTCGTTCAGCCGGCTCATCCTGCTCGACAAGCGCGGAACCGGGCTGTCCGATCCCGTGTCGCTCGACGAGCTGCCGACGCTCGAGCAGCGCATGGACGACGTGCGCGCGGTGATGGACGCGGCCGGCTCGCGGCGGGCGGCACTGCTGGGGACGTCGGAGGCCGGCGCGCTCAACCTGCTATTCGCGGCGACACATCCGGAGCGCACGGCTGCGCTCATCCTCCTCAATTCGTACGCGCGACTGGCGTGGAGCGAGGATTACCCCTTCGGGATTCCGGCCGATGCGGCCGAGGCTCTACTCGACGGTATCGAGAAAGGGTGGGGTACGGGGGTCGCGTTCGAGGCACTGGTGGCCAGCCAGGCCGACAACGAGGCGATGCGCCGATGGTGGGCGCGCTACCAGCGGCTCGCCGCGAGCCCGGGCGCGGCCGTGACCCTCCTCCGCCGGGCGTTCGACACTGACGCCCGCGCCGTCCTACCGATGATCGCCGTCCCCACGCTCATCCTGCACCGAGCCGGCGATCCCTTCAGCGGGCCGGAGCACGGCCGTTACCTCGCCCAACACATCCCCGGCGCGAGGTACGTCGAGCTGTCGGGCGGCGATCATCTCTTCTTCGTACAGGACGCCGATCCCCTGCTCGCCGAGATCCAGGAGTTCCTGACCGGCGTCCGGGAGGGTGGCGAGGCGGAGCGCGTGCTCGCGACCGTTCTCTTCGTCGACATCGTGGGCTCCACGGAGCATGCGGTGCGGCTCGGGGATCGGCGCTGGCGGGATCTCCTCGACGCCTACTATCGCGCGGTGCGCGGAGAGCTCGCGCGGTTTCGGGGGCGCGAGATCGACACGGCGGGCGACGGGCTCTTCGCGATGTTCGACGGCCCGGCGCGCGCCATCCGGTGCGCGTGCGCAATCCGCGACGCCGTCCGCGCGCTCGGTCTCGCCGTCCGTGTGGGCGTGCACACGGGCGAGTGCGAGGTGATCGGAGCGAAGATTGGCGGGCTCGCCGTCCACATCGGCGCGCGGGTCACCGCGGCGGCCGGAGTCGACGACGTGCTGGTCTCCAGCACCGTCAAGGACCTGGTCGCGGGTTCCGGCCTTCGATTCGAGGACCGCGGCGCGCACGTCCTGAAGGGTGTGCCCGGTGAATGGCGTTTGTTCGCGGTCGCCGCCGGACGAGCCGCCTGACGTACCTCGCCGGCCGCGAGCGCCGCGGATAGCCCTCGGTGCTCCTCCTCCTCAAGGTCATCCTCGTGCCGGCGCTCGTCGTGTTCGTCACGCTGGGCGGACGCCGATGGGGCCCCCACGTCGGTGGATTCCTGACGAGCTTTCCGATCGTGGCGGGACCGACGCTCTTCTTCTTCGCCGCGGAGCAGGGCGGCGTCTTCGCCAGGGAGGCGGCCCGCGCCACCCTCGTCGCCCTTGTCGGCGTCGCGGTGTCGGGTCTCGTCTATGCCTGGGTCTCGCTGCGCCTCCCCTGGGGGGCGAGCCTGGCCGCGAGCTGGGCGAGCTTCGTCGTCGTCACCCTGACGCTCAACGCCCTCGGATGGTCCTTGCCGCTGGCCCTCGCGGCTGCGATCGGCAGCTTCTTTCTCGTGCGCGCGTTGCTGCCGACGTCCCGCGGTGGTGCCGCCGTCGTCCGCGAGCGCTCGGCGTGGGACCTTCCGCTGCGCGTCGCGACCTCGGTCATCGTCGTCCTCGTGCTCACCAGCCTCGCCGAGTGGCTCGGCCCCACGCGGAGCGGCGCCTTCACCGCCTTCCCCGCCGCGCTCGCCATCCTGATCGTGTTCACGCACGTGCAGCAGGGCGCGCCGAGCGTCATCCGGTTCCTCCATGGCTTCCTGCCGGGGATGTGGAGCTTCGCGGTGTTCTGCTTCGTGGTGGCGCTGGCCGTCGTGCCGCTCGGCAAATGGATCGCGTTCGCCCTCGCCATCGCCTCCCTCGTCCCACCCCAGGCCGCCGTCCTCTGGTGGATGAACCGCCGCGGAGGCCGCGGGGTCAGACTTTGACTCTTACCAATCTTGACCGACGCGTGCGATGTCCAGCCCGACTCGTGCGAAGATTGGTAAGAATCAAAGTCTGACCCCAATGGCCATCGAGCATCCGTGGACGGCTGTGCCCGCTCCCGCCGCGACGATCGAGGTCGCGCCCGGCATCCGCTGGCTGCGCATGCCGCTGCCGTTCGCGCTCGATCACATCAACCTGTGGCTGCTCGAGGACGGGCCAGGCTGGGTGGTCGTCGATACCGGCGTGGGCCTCGACGACACGTGCGCGCTCTGGGAGCGGATCTTCGCCGCGGAGCTCGGAGACCGGCCGCTGACCCGGGCCGTCGTCACCCACTTCCACCCCGATCACATGGGCAACGCCGGCTGGCTGACGCGCCGCTGGGGCATCGATCTCTGGTGCACGCAGGGCGAATATCTGTTCGCCCACATCGCGCATCGGTCGAGCACCGAGGAGGACTTCGCCCCGCGGCTCGCGCACTATCGCCGCAACGGATGCGGCGAGGAGGCGCTGGC
>Ga0070707_100001135_pt1 | contig 26201 bp, 23 predicted proteins | sample KBSK5502metaG_FD_65468 | JGI IMG/M metagenome (GOLD analysis project Ga0070707, IMG submission 65468) | Corn, switchgrass and miscanthus rhizosphere microbial communities from Kellogg Biological Station, Michigan, USA - KBS K5-50-2 metaG | ecosystem: Host-associated > Plants > Roots >...
CGCGCGCGAAGGAGTTCGCGACGCGTTGGATGTTCTCGCTACCGACATTCGCGGTATCGCCGTCGCCGATACAGTGCGGCTCCTCGCCGATTCGGCGATCGAAATGTTCTCCGCGATTGGGGGCTCCGTGGTCTGCGACCGCACCAGCGATGCGGAGCTTGGAATGCCACGCAGTCATGGGTCGGGCAACACGCTGACTTCGCTGCTCACCGAGCCAGACCCCGGCGACCTGGCGCTGTTTTACCGCGACTCCGCGCCGAACGGCTCGAACTGGGAGCGTCATCGCATCACCGGTTTTTCGGTGCGGACAGCTGCGAGCTGTCCGGCGTTTCAGCTGACGCTTGCGACTCCTTTGAGCAGCGACGCCCGCACCGGTACGCCAGTTCGATTCATCAGGCGCGGCAGGTACAGCCTGTACCGCGCATCTGATGGCGAATGGTACCTCGGTTACAGGCGTTGCAACGCCCTCGGCCCGCCGGCCTGCGGATCGATACAACCCTTGAGCGGGCCGTATCGGGCCTACAGCTCCAATCGGGACGCTACCGGCATTCTGTTCGAGTACTTCGATGCGCACGGGGCGCCTCTAACCGCCGCTTCCTCGCCATTGGAATTGGCGCGCGTAGACGTCACCGCTCGTGCCGAGAGCAGACATAGAATCATTGTCGAACAGAACGCGATTTCACCGGGCGATTCGGCCACGCTGTCTGTGGCGATCAGGAACCGCGCGCCGTGATCCGGAGAAAAGGCTTTGCACTGGTCGCCGCCCTCCTGGCGTTGCTGCTGATCGCAGCGCTGATCGCCAGCGTGTTCTTCGCGGCGGCGGAGGAAACCAGAATCAGCGGCGCATCCGCTGCAAAAGAGGCCGCGCTCTCGGCCGCGGAATCGGCGATCGAGCTCACCATAAGGGATTGGTCGGGGTCGATCAGGGACTCGATAAACCTCGGAGACGTCCGGTCGTCGACGGTCGATGGATTCGGTATGCCGGTGGGCGTTCATGTCACCCGACTCGACTCGACGCTTTACTCGATCGTTGCCGAAGTCAGGTCCGTCTCGTCTCAATTGTCTGCGAGGAGACGCATCGGTGCGATCGTGAGAGCGCATTTGGCGCCCGATCATTCGATAACAATCGACCGAGTTCCGGAACGATGGTGGTGGGAGCTTTTCTGAGACCATGGTAGCCCATCGTTACTTTCCCGCCAATTGAATCGTGTCTTAGTTCGAACGACTGGTGACGGACCAAAGGAGGCAGCAGTGCCACTCGGTTTGTCTCCATAAATGCAAGCAGACAGGGTTCTTAGGTTGTCACGCCTCTAGACCGTAATAAATGCGGCGCGCGCCCGAGTAAAACCCGCTTCTTTTTATTCACAAAGGGCCGCGATGGGGTTATTTGGCCGGAAGAAGACTACCGTAGGGCTCGACATCGGCTCCGGCCTCGTCAAGGTCGCCGTCGTCGATCACTCGAAGTCGACACCAGAACTGGTCAAGGTTGCGATCACTCCACTTCCCGATGACGCCATCGTGGAAGGCGAAGTGATGGATCCTCATGTGGTCTCGGACGTCATTCGCACGACGATCGAGGCCGTCGACGGCAATACCAAGGCGGTAGTTGCCGCTGTTGGTGGCCGCGACGTGATCATCAAGCGCATCAAGACCGAGCGCGTCAAGGAGCAGCAGGCGCGCGAGCTGATGCGTTGGGAAGCCGAGCAGCACGTGCCGGATGTCGATTCCGTGGAGCTCGATTTTCAGATACTCGAGGAGAACGGAAGCGCCAGCAGAGATGAGATGAGCGTTCTCCTTGTCGCCGCCAAGCGCGACCTGGTCGAGGCCAAGCTGCGCATCCTGTCCGAGGCGGGCATCACCCCAATGTCGATGGATGTCGATGCCTTTGCGCTTCACAACGCCTTCGAGGTGAACTACCCCTCAGCGATGAGCGGCGCGGTAGGCCTGGTCAACATTGGCCACGAAGTAACGAACATCAACATTCTTGACGACGGTGTTCCGATTCTCACCCGCGATCTGCCGGTGGGAACGCGTCGTCTTCGTGAAGATCTTCAGCGCGAGCACGGACTCTCCGCGGCCGACGCTGAGGCACTCATTAGAGGATATGACCGGTCGCCGCAGCTCGATTCGGTGATCGCCGCCCGCACCGAGGAGATTGCTACCGGCCTCGAGCGCGCCATTGCCTTCCTTTCGACATCGCTCAAGGGTGATGGTCAGATGAAGGCGGTCTACACCTGTGGCGGCGGCTCACGCACGCCAGGCCTTACTGAATCGCTTGGGCAACGACTTAGAAAGCCTGTGGAGCTCGCGAATCCGCTCGCCACGATGTCCGTGCGCGAAGGCGCGTTGGAGTCGCTGGTGACGGACGAGGTCGCACCGCTGCTGATGCTCTCCATTGGTCTTGCCCTGCGTAAGAACTGACCCCCGAGCTTAAACCATGATCGAGATCAATCTTCTCCCCGGGGACGCCAAAAAGAAGAAGCGCGCCAAGGCCGTAACAGGCACGGGCCTAAAGCTCCAGTTCCACCCCGGTCGGTGGTTCGCAGGAATCACCCAAAAAATCACCGACAAGTACATGCTCGGCGCGGTGGCTGCCGCCGGAATTTCCGGCGCGCTCATCGTACTGATGTTCATCGGTCAGACTGCAAGAGCGGCGCTCCTCGAGTCGCGCGAGACGAAGGCGGTCAAGGACTCGGCGCAGTACAGCGCAGTCCTCAACGCCAAGGCGCGCGCCGAAGCGACGCGCGATTCGCTGTATCAGCAGATCGCGATCATCAAGTCGATCGATGATTCGCGCTACCTCTGGTCGCACCTGATGTACGAGATCAGCAGCGCGCTGCCGCAGTACACCTGGCTGACCGAGATCACACAGACAAGCGCGCCGAAGAGTGTGGCGGCCGCCGATACAGTAGTGAAGAAGGCGGGAGCTGCCGGTGCCGCGCCTGCTTCCGACAGCGCCGCCAATGCCTCCAAGTCTCCGCGTCAAAGAGCGCTGGAGCGCGATCGCGCCAGGAAGGCGAGGGCTGATTCACTCTTCGCTGATGCGAAGACGATCACCTTCAAGATCGTCGGGCACACTGTCGACATTCAGGCGCTCACGCGCTTCATGAAATCGCTCGAAGCTTCACCCTTCATCCAGAACGTGCAGCTCACACGCTCGGATCTGGTGCAGGCCGAAGGCAAGGAAGTCACTGAGTTCACACTGGTGGCGGAGTCACAACCTCCGCCTCCGTTCGCAATCAAGACTGTTCCACTCGTAGTCTCGGCGGTGCGTTAATGGCAATCGGCGCGAACATGACGAAGCGCGAGCAAATGCTCGTCGGCATTGGTGCCGCGGCAGTGGTACTGCTGGGCGCCTATTGGTACTTCCTGTACAAGCCGAAGTCGGCGGAAATGGCGGTGACTGAGGCTCACGTCGACTCGCTGGACAAGAAGAACCAGCAGGCGAAGGCCGACATTGCCCAGGGCAGTCTGCAGAAACTCAAAGCTCAGTCGATCGAGTACGAGCAGAGCCTGAAGGTGATGCGCCAGCTCGTGCCGAGGAGCAACGAAGTTCCCGCCCTGCTCGAGGACATCTCGACGGCGGCTCGCCGTGTCGGGCTCGATCTCGCCAGCGTGGAGCCGATGCCCGTTCTTGCCGGCGAGCAGTTCGACACCTACCGCTACAAGCTCGGTGTCATCGGCGGCTATCACCCGGTTGGCCAGTTCCTCAGCAACGTCGGCTCGCTGAACCGCATCATCGCGCCGGTCACGATGGCGATCAAGCTGCACCCGATCGCCGACAAGACCAAGGCGCGGGTGAAGAAGGGCGAATCGCTCATCGACACCGAATTCCAGGTGCAGACGTACGTCGCACGCACAACGCCATACTCCCCGCCCAACGCGGTGAAATAAATGAAGAGCTTCCTAACTTTCGCTCTGGCCCTTTCGACCGCGCTCGCCGGCGTAGCACCGGCGCAAGCGGGCGCGCAGGCGACGACGAAGCCGAATCCGAACACATCGGCGAATGCGAGCGCTCGACGTGTTGCGTCGCCGACGCTGTCGAACAACCCGGTGACGCGCGCCGTCCACAAGGTTGCCGCGGCAATCGGATTTGGCGAAGCGCAGCCTGAGAGAGTGGCAGCGCCGGCGCCGCGCAGAACCGCGGCGGCGAATAATCCGACTGCGCAGTCGCCGTCGCGCCCGGTTTCGACCACGCCGGCGAATCCAAACGCATCGCGAGCTGGCTCACCAACTTCGGCGGCAAAACCGGCTGCGGATGCCCGCAAGGGCGCGCTGCCGTTGCCGGCGCCGGCGCCCGACACCGCGAGCAGGGTGCTGATCAACCGCGAGGTGTTTCAGTACGACGGCGACGGACGACGCGATCCGTTCGTTTCGCTGCTCACCACGTCAGACCTGAAGCCTCTCCTGACCGACCTGAAACTGGTAGGTGTCGCCTACGATCCACGGGGTCAAAACTCTGTTGCGGTTTTGCGCGATGTCACGTCTAAAGATCAGTACAAGGTCAGAGTTGGCCAGACGATCGGCAGAATGCGCGTCGCGGCCATCCAACCGAAAGCTGTGATTTTCACGATCGAAGAGTTCGGTTACAGTCGTCAGGAGCTTCTGCCGATCGCGCCGCCCGATTCGACTAAAATGAGGCTTCGTCAATGAGCTTGTTGAAAGCGCTGCCAGCCGCGGCGCTCCTGTTTCTGCCCTCGTCGGCCGCAACCGTTCACTCACTCAGCGTGGTCCCCTCCGCGGGGAAGGCCGAGGTGGTGATCGGGGTCAACGCCGCCGTCGAAGTGCAGGACTTCACGCTCGACGCGCCCGCCCGGGTTGTGATCGATCTGAAAGGAGCCACGCTCGACATTCGATACCGGACCTACGACAAGGTCTCGCGCGGCGGCATAACCAACGTTCGCTATGCGCAGTACCGCCCGAACATTGTGCGTGTCGTGATCGAGATGGACGGGAAGCACCCGTACGCAGTGAAGCGCACTGATGGCGAGGTGCGCGTCTCAGTGACTGGCGGCAAGACCGCCGATTACACCGCGTGGTCCTCTTCCTCCTCGCGCAAGACATACGCTGCGGCTCCGACACCGACGCCGATTCGTCCGGTCTCGACAACCGCCGATGTGGCCAGGCCCTCGGTGGCAGCGACGCACCCGGCAGTGAAGCCGCCTGCTCCGAAGACGGTCGCAATGACACCGACGAAGGCGGTCGCACAGGTCGAAACGTCGATGCCGCAGATCGACATTCAGGACGATCCCGCGCCGCCGGCTTCCGAGCCAATGCCGACGAGAACGACCACTACTCACGACAAGCCGGTCGGGCTCTTCTCGCAGGTTCAGCAGTCGCAGCAGCCGCCGATCACCGTCACATTCCAGGACACCGACATTCGCGACGTGATCGCGTCGTTCGCCGCGTTCTCTGGTCGCACGATCGTCGTCGGCAAGGATGTCAGCGGCACGATCACCGCCGAAGTCAAGAATCAGCCGTGGGACGTCGCGCTGCGCGCGATCCTGCAGGGTCAGGGGCTCGCCGCATCGGAGGATCCGGTCAGCGGCATCATTACCGTCGACAGCTACGCCAACATTCTGAATCGCCAGGCATCCGAGCCGCTGCAGACGCAGTTGGTATCGATCAACTACGCGCGCGCCTCCGCTCTCGTGCCGACGATCCAGCAGCTGCTGCAGAAGGACTGCCTCGCTAACGCCCAGATTCCTTCGAGCGGCAACGTCTCGCAGGCGAACCAGCGTCCAAACTGCGTCGCCCGCGGTCTCGTCGCGGCTGACAGCACCACCAACACGCTCATCATCACGGAGACGGCCACGCGCCTCGCGGACGTCCTGCAGTACGTGCGCAGCCTCGATGTTCGCACTCCGCAGGTCGGCATCAAGGCCAAGATCATCTTCGTCAACAGAACGAATATCGAAGACATCGGGCTCTCGTACGATCTCGGTACGGGCACCGATCAGTTCTTCAGCCAGCTGGTCAAGCGTCCCGATCCTTCCACACTCAAGCCGATCGATACCAACGGCGACGGAGTTCCTGACGCGCTGGGCGGCGGTACGCCGTTCCAGGGCGACAGAATTCTGCTCGGCGGCAACGCGCTGTCGGCGATCGCTAACGCCAACGCCCGAGTCATCAACCCGGCGCTCAGCGTCGTGTTCTCGACGGCGCTCGGCAAGTTCCAGCTCACCAGCTTCCTCGACGCGCTTCAGGAAGTTCGTCTGGCCGATCTCCAGGCCGAGCCGAGCATCGTTACGCTCGACAACAGACAGGCTTCGATTCAGGTCGGTCAAGAAATTCCGATCAGAGTGCTGGACGCGAACACCGCCAACCTGGGCGGGGCGACGGGCGCGAACCAGGTGCCACGCGCCACGGTGCAGATGAAGCAGGTCGGTATCATCCTGACGGTCACGCCGCATATCACCAACAATCGCCAGATCCTGCTTCTGCTCCACGCCGAGAACTCGGACGCGCAGCTCGCGTCGTCCGACGTTGGATTCATCTTCGGCAAGCAGGCAGGCGACACCCAGCTCCTCGTCGGCGACGGCGAGACCGCGGTCATCGGCGGTCTGACCGTTACGCAGACCACGCAGTCCAAGTCTGGAATTCCGATTCTCGTCGACCTGCCGCTGATCGGCAGATTGTTCGGCGAGACGCGCACCGACGACGAAAAGCGTGACCTCCTCATCCTCGTCACGCCACACATCATCGACGACGGCGCGCCGATTCCTGGCGCTTCGTCCAATCCGATCCCACCAGCCACCCGTTAAAGGTGACTCGTATGCATAAAGTTCCTTTCGGCGTTCTGCGCCGCGGCCTCGCAGTAGCCGCGGTTGCAGCGTCGGTTTCACTGGGAGTCGCGGCGTGCAACGACACGACGTCGATTGATCCGCAGAGAGACCGCATTCCGCCCACGATTACACTGACGCCGGTCACGGGGCGGCCCGACACTGTGATTGCGTTCTCCACCGAGGCGAAGGACAACCTTGGCCTGAAGACCATCCACGTGCAGGCAATTGGCGCCGTTGGATTCGTGTTCGACACCGTCTTCACCAGCGCCGTCACCGATATTCAACTCCCGTTTACACTGTTCGCGAACCGCACGGTGCCGCCCGGCACGCCGGTAACGATCACCGCCGAGGCACTCGACGGCGCCGGCAACAGCTCGGGCATCGACACGCTGAGAATGGCGACCGGTAATCTTCCTCCGCCACAGGTTCAGATCCTCAGCCCGTTCTCGGGCAGCTCGGCGGTCGTCGGCAAGTCGATTCTCGTCACTGTGATGGGTAAGGCGGCGACGAAGGTCATGTCGCTTGGTTTGAATTCGACCGGGCCCGTGATTCGCAACGACTCGGTGCTCTTTGCCAGCCCGCTGCGCGATTCCACCACGATGCAGGACACGATTGCGATTCCGGCCAATGCAACGCCGGGAACGCTGACGATCACGCCGTTCCTGCGAGATTCGCTCGGGCAGCGCGCCACCGGTCCGTCGATCACCATCAATGTGCAGACAGCGGCGCAGATCAACTCAGTGCCGGTCGTCAATCAGTATTGCGTCGGTAACTCCGCGTTCGATAACGCATGTGGTCACGGCAGACGCGTGGAAGTGACTGACACCGTTCACGTAGAAGCGGATGATCCGAGCGGAATCAGCCAGCTCGGCTACGAAGTAAGAAGCACACTAGGCGGCCCGATCGACGATTCGGCGACGTTCGTCTCGAACGGTCAGCTCACGTTCCAGCCCCACACGTTCTCGATGCGCCTGCCGTACACGAACTTCCCGACGACGGCCTACATCCAGGTGTTCGCGCGGAACTCCAACGGTGTGAGGGCGTATGCGAAGCTCTCGAGTGGGGCAGACCGCATCGACACGGTGACGGTCGTCGCAGGTGTGACGCGCACCTTGCCGCTGGGCGGGCAGGTCGCAGATGCGCTCTATCACCCGGGCAAGGATCGCCTGTACATGACGAACATCACGAGAAACGAGGTCGAAGTCTTCAACCTCGCCGACTCGTCGTTCAAGGCGCCGGTCATCGTTGGCTCCCGTCCATGGGGACTCGCGGCCTGGCCGAGAGACCGCAACGGGACCAAGGGCGATACGCTACTTGTTGCAAACTCCGGCGGTACGCAGATCAGTTACGTCGATCTGGATGCTGGCGCGAGCGGCAGTGGTCTCGAGGTGTTCAGGTACATGTTACCGAATATCGTCGTGGCCACCATTACGACAACTACTTCCGCTACGAGCGGTCTGCCGATACGCGTGCGTACCGTTTACGACTTCAGCGATCGTCCACAGTACATCGGTGCGACGTGTCACGAGGTGGGTGGAATCTGTCAGGATGTCATGCTGACGTACTCGACGACTCCAACTCCGGGCCAGTCGGCGCCGTTCGGTAGTCTCAACGGCACGCTGCGTTGGGAGAACCTGACCAAGGGCGTCACGGCTGCGGGTAAGTCAGATTCGACGACATCGCACTTCTTCTTCGAACAGGCGATCGGGCAGGCCGGGGCGCGCGGTGACACCCTCGAGATCCAAAGATTCGATGCCGATGGAGTCGGGCGCGCGGTACTGGTCCCGGCCTTTAACGCGCTTGGCTCGACTGTGGTTACAATTGGCAAGCTCGCGTTCCGCGATACCACTTTCGTGCGGAGCTCAGGCAACTTCCGCCGGGCTGTATTCGGAGAGGGCGGCAGCGTCGTGAACAGCCGTGCAATGATGTACGACGTAGACAGAGGATACGATCCGGTCATTTGGTGGGTTGACCTGGGCGTGTCGCCGCCGACAGACGTCTCGGACTTCATCGCCAATACCTCGGCTAGAATGTTTGGAGTAGCCATCAACTTCGATGGCGGACTCGCGGCGATCCGCGCGGACTCATCCTACGTAGTGAACCCTGCGCTGCGCCTGATGGGTATTTTCCAAACAACCAATACGAACGCTGGTCTCGACTTCCATCCGCAGAACACGGGGACCTTCTCGTTCCCGCTCAACACACGGCTTGCTTTCGCCGCGTCGTCCGAGCCCTTGATCGAGATTTACGACACGAACTGCTACCTGAGAGTCGGCACGATTCCGATCAAGGACCCGATCATCGGTCCCGTCACCGCTGCGCTGAGACCTAGTGGCCAGCTGGTGCTGGTCGGAGCGACGGCGCGAGGGGTAGTCATCGCCCAGCTGCCGAATACGTTCACGACAACCTGTCCGTAAGGCAGCGAATCCGATTCAAAAAAGCCCGACCGCGTGGTCGGGCTTTTTTGCATCTGGTGCGCCGAGAAATCCGGCAAGGGGTTGTCATCGCGCAGCGCGTCGCTCAGTTTGGGTGACTTATGCTCCGATTTACGACCGCGGGCGAATCGCACGGAATCGCACTGGTGTCGATTCTGGAGGGGATGGTAGCGGGACTTCCCCTCGTCGCTGCTGATGTCGATGTCGATCTGGCGCGCCGCCAGCAGGGGTACGGCCGCGGCAGACGCATGAAGATCGAGTCCGACCACGTCGAGTTCCTATCCGGCGTGCGCGCGGGCGAGACACTCGGCTCGCCGATCGCCATGATCATTCACAATCGCGATTGGAAGAATTGGCAGGAGATTATGGATCCTGCGCCGAGGGAAGGGGATCCGGACAGGAAGCGTCAGGTGACGCGTCCGCGGCCCGGCCACGTCGATCTGTCGGGAATGCTCAAGTACGACCGCAGCGACGCCCGCGACGTTCTGGAGCGGGCATCAGCCCGCGAGACCACCGCGCGCGTGGCCGCAGGAGCCATTTGCAGGCGTTTTCTCCGCGAATTCGATATAAGCCTTGGCAGCCACGTCGTGCACCTGGGAGGCGTCGATGCCAAGCGGCCTCCAAAGATGCCACCGGATCTCAATAAAGTGGCCGATGAATCGGAGCTCCGAACGCTCGACCGCGACGCGGAAAAAGAGATGATCGCCCGCATCGATGCCGCGAAAGCGGAAGGCAACACTCTGGGCGGAATTGCGGAAGTGATTTGCGATGGCGTTCCAGTGGGTCTCGGCTCCCACGTTTCTTGGGACCGAAAACTCGATGGCAGACTCGCTGCAGCCCTGATGTCGATCCCAGCGGTCAAAGCAGTTGAGATCGGCCTCGGAGTCGAAGCGGCGCGGCGCAAGGGATCGGACGTCCACGACGAAATCGATCCCGACGAGCGCAACATACGAGCGGGTCGGATTCGTCGACGCAGCAATCGCGCCGGAGGGATGGAAGGCGGTATCAGCAACGGCGAGCAGATCATCGTGCGCGCGTCGATGAAGCCGATCAGCACTCTGATGCGACCGCTGGGAACGATCGAGATGAAGACGCGCGAGCCGGCGCAGGCGGTCGCGGAAAGAAGTGATGTCACGGCCGTTCCAGCGATGGGAGTAATCGCCGAGGCGATGACAGCGTTCGTGGTCGCGCAGGCGTTCCTCGAGAAGTTCGGCGGTGACTCGCTGGTGGAGACACGCCGCAACTATGAGGGCTACCTGTCGGCGTTAAGCGATAGGAAGGGGCGGTAGCAACGTCAGCGCCGCATCTGATACTTGTCGGATTGCCAGGCGTCGGTAAGACGACGATCGGCAAAGCTGCAGCGCGGCGCCTGGGCAGGCAGTTCCTCGACTTCGATCAGGAGATCGAGCGGCGGGCGGGAATGGAAGTGCGCGAGATCTTTCGTTTAAGGGGGGAAGACCACTTTCGATCCATGGAATTCGCCCTCAGCGAGGAATTGAGCGAGACGGGCGGAATGGTGCTTTCGCCGGGCGGGGGCTGGATAACTCAGCCGAAATCCGTCGAACTTTTGCGTTCAGCTGGACGTATCATATACCTTAGAGCGTCACCCGAGGCAGTCGCGCGTAGATTGCGGCGGGTGGAGACCCGCCCGCTGCTGGCAGGGCGGGACCCGGTGATAGCGCTCCGGGAGCTTTACCAGAAGAGGCGAGCCCTGTACGAGACCGCTGACACGGTGCTAGACACGGAACGCCTTGCGCGACAACAACTTATAGCAAAGGTCGTCGAGCTCGGCTCGACGACGAAATAACCAAAGCACGCACCATGAACGATAGACTTCCGTCGCAGCCACAAACCTTTCGCGTGATGGGTCCGCACGAACGGGGGCGGTTCGCCCCTGAGGCGTGGGGGCACCTGCTGTCCCTTAACGAGTCGGGCGCCATAAACGGCGTCGAGCTGGAGCACATCATCGAAAGAGCGCTGATGCAATTCGACGGGCGGATCGCCCTCGACGATTTGCGCGGCTTGCTCGAGGGGACTGGCCTGGAAGACTCGTCCGGTAGCGGCGACAACACGACGGTGCATTAGAGATGGCGAAAGCCAAGACAACTACTAAAAGAAAGACGGCAAACCCCGTTTCCCGGGGTAAGGCGAGCACGCGGAGCGCCACGGCCAGGAAGAAGGGCGTCGAGCAGCTCGATGGCAATCATCAGCACGAGCCCGGCTCGACCTCCCTCGTAATCGTCGAGTCGCCCGCCAAGGCGAAAACGATCGGGAAATACCTCGGCCGCTCTTATCGCGTGCGGGCGACCATCGGTCACGTGCGCGACTTGCCCGAAAAGAAAATGGGCATCGACATCGACAACGGCTTCCAGCCCGAGTATGTGACGATACCCGGCAAAGAGAAGACGGTGGCGGAATTGAAGGCCGCGGCGCGCGATTCACGGGAAATCTTTCTGGCGACCGACCCTGATCGCGAGGGTGAAGCGATTGCCTGGCATGTGGCGCAGCAGATCAAATCGAAGAACGGGGCGCCGGTCAGACGCGTGCTGTTCCACGAGATCACGCGTGATGCGGTACAGTCGGCCATCCAGAACGCCGGCGAAATCGACGAAAGAAAAGTCGACGCCCAGCAGGCGCGTCGCGTTCTGGACCGGCTGGTCGGCTACAAAGCCAGTCCCGTTCTCTGGAAGACGGTCAAGAAAGGAATTTCCGCCGGACGCGTCCAGACTGTCGCATTGCGACTGGTCGTAGAAAGAGAGCGCGAGATTCGCGCGTTCAGGCCGGTCGAGTACTGGACCATCGAAGCGCTGCTCGAGGAAGACGGGCAGCAGTTCACGGCCAAGCTGCATCTGCTCGACGGAAAGAAGCCGGTCATCAGCAACGAAAGAGAAGCGAACGCAATTCTGGCCGCGCTCAAACCGCGCAAGACTTTCCAGGTCACCGAGGTCAAGCGTCGCGAGCGAAGAAAGAATCCCGCCGCCCCGTTTACCACCAGCACACTGCAGCAGGACGCCGCCAAGAAACTCGGCTTCGGCTCCAAGCGCACGATGCGCCTGGCTCAGGATCTCTACGAGGGAATGGACGTCGGCGATGAGGGTGCGGTCGGTCTCATTACGTACATGCGCACAGACTCGACCCGCGTTGCCGCGTCAGCAGCGGTGCAGGCCCGCGACTACATCAAAATGATGTACGGCCAGCAGTACCTGCCCGACGGACCGCGTCTTTACGCCGACGGAAAAACGAAGAACGCTCAGGACGCGCACGAGTCGATTCGTCCGACGGATCCGACGCGTCGGCCCGAGCACATTCGCAAACACCTCAAGGAAGATCAGTACAAGCTCTACGAGCTGATCTGGCAGCGCTTCATGGCGTCGCAGATGGCGCCGGCGATCTTCGACACCACGACCATCGACTTTGATTTCGATCGCTTCCTGTTCAGAGCGACGGGCAGCGTCGTGAAGTTCGACGGCTACCAGCGTTTGTACAAGGAATCCCGCGAGGCGGAGGAAGGGAAACCGCTCGAGGAAGAGCAGGGGTTGCCCGTGGTTCAGAAGGGCGAGGAGGTTCCGGTCAAGTCGATCACCCCTTCGCAGCATTTCACTGAGCCGCCGCCGCGCTACTCGGAGGCGAGTCTCGTCAAAGAGCTGGAGCGGCTCGGCATTGGCCGACCGTCGACTTACGCGTCGATCGTTTCGACTCTCGTCGATCGCCGTTACGCGCAGCTCGAGCAGCGCCGGTTCTTCCCGACACAGCTCGGCGAGCAGGTCGAGAAGGTGATGGTGAAGAGCTTCCCCGATGTCTTCAACGTCAAGTTCACGTCGCACATGGAAACCGACCTCGACAAGATCGAGGACGGCGATGTGAACTGGCGGAAGATGCTGGGAGACTTCTACGGACCGTTCGCTGAATCCGTGAAGAGCGCTGACATCGAGGCGTTGATTGGTGAAGCGCACGATCTCTCGGCGATCGAGACGGAGAGGTGTCCGGACTGTGGCGGCAAGCTCGTCCCGCGCGGTGGATTTTTTGGGCCGTTCCTCGCCTGCGAGAACCATCCGAAGGATTGCAAGTACACCCGTCCCCTCCGTGGTGATCGCAAGCCGGCGCAGCCGACGGACGAGATCTGCCACGAGTGTGGTGCACCGATGGTCATTCGCCACGGACGCTCCGGTGAATTCCTCGGCTGCAGCAGATTCCCGAAGTGTCGCGGCACTCGGTCGATGCCTACCGGAGTGAAATGTCCGAAGGATGGCGGGGACATCGCCGTGCGTCGCTCCAAGAAGCGGGGCAAGGCGTTCTACGGCTGCTCCAATTATCCGAGGTGCGACTTCGTGGTCTGGGACAAGCCGGTGGCGGAGACGTGCTCCGAGTGCGGTTACGTCGGCGCCGAGGCGAAGTTCACCAAGACGCGCGGCGATTACCGCCGCTGCATCAAGTGCGCGAACGAATGGGACGTCGCGCCGTCGCCTGAACCAGAAGCCGTAGCGGTGTGACGCAGCGCGTCACAGTCGTCGGTGGCGGCCTCGCTGGATCTGAGGCTGCCTGGCAGCTCGCGAGGCGGGGCTGCGAAGTAGTCCTCCACGAGATGCGGCCGCTGACGACGACGCCGGCGCACAAAACCGACAGACTCGCCGAGCTGGTGTGCTCGAACACGTTCAAGAGCACCGAGCTCACGAACGCGCACGGTTTGCTCAAGGCGGAGATGCGTCTCCTGGGCTCGATCGTTCTGGAAGCGGCCGATAGCGCGCGCGTGGCGGCGGGAAGTGCGCTGGCGGTCGATCGCGAAGTATTCTCGAATATCGTCACCAATCGAATCGAGGCCGAGCCGCGCATCGATCTCGTCCGTGGTGAAGTGATCGACCTCACGGGACCGTGCATCATCGCAACCGGTCCATTGACATCGGACAGGCTTGCGGACGCGATTGGAGCCAGGCTCGGCACCGGCGCGCTGTCTTTTTACGACGCGATCGCGCCGATCGTCGCGCGCGATTCGATCGACGACTCGGCGGTCTATCGTGGCTCCCGCTACGGCAAAGAAACAATGGATGGTGCCGACGATGCCGGGGCTTACCTCAATTGTCCCATGTCGCGCGAGCAGTACGACGCGTTTCTCGACGCGTTGATCTCCGCCGATCAGTATCACGGACACGAGTTCGACGAGGTGCCATACTTCGAAGGCTGCATGCCGGTCGAAGTAATGGCGAAGAGAGGCCGCGACACTCTGCGCTTTGGACCGCTGAAACCCGTCGGCCTCCGCGATCCGCGGACTGGACGCGAAGCTTGCGCGGTCGTGCAGCTCCGACAGGAAGATCGCGCTGGTCGAATGTGGAATCTCGTTGGATTTCAGACGCGCCTCCGCATCCCGGAGCAGCAGCGGGTGCTGAGAATGATTCCGGGACTGGAGCAGGCAGACTTTCTCCGCTACGGCTCCATTCATCGCAACTCCTACGTCAACTCTCCGGCAGCGCTCAGTGCCCATCTGTCGACGCGCGATGATCCGACCATTCTCTTCGCCGGTCAGATCACCGGTGTCGAAGGCTACACCGAGAGTTCGGCTACGGGGTTGGTGGCGGGCATCAACCTGTCGCGGATACTGTCGGGTGAAGCGCCGTTGATTCCGCCGCCGACGACGATGCTCGGCGCGCTGTATCGGTACATGCACGAGGCGGAGCCAAAACATTTCCAGCCGATGAACGCGAACTTCGGGCTCCTCGACGAGCTGCCGGAGCGTGTACGCGACAAGAAACAGAAGCGAGAGCTGTTGGCGGCGCGAGCGCTGCGCGACATGCAGGCGTGGATCGAGACGAATAGCATCAACGGCACACTCGCGGTCCGAGCATGACGGGACGCGGGAAGCGGGAAGAGGGAAGCGGGAAGAGCGAGTCGGCAAGCGGGCATCCGCCCGACGCAGCTCCATTTTCGGTGGGGGATTTTCTCGTCCATCTGGAGAAGGAGCGTGACGTCTCGCCCAATACGGTGATCGCGTACAGGCGGGACCTCGAGGAATTCGTTTCCTTCCTCGGCTCGTATTATGGCGCGCGAGAGTGGACATGGCAGGGGATCGACCGACTGGCGATCAGAGGCTTCCTCGCCCATCTCACGCGCAAGAAACTGAGCAAGAAATCGATCGCGCGCAGCCTCTCGGCAGTGAGAAGCTTCTACAAGTATCTCCACCGCAATGAGCTCGTCGAGGCGAATCCGGCGCGGAGCGTGAACACGCCGAAGCAGGAGAAATATCTGCCCGGCTATCTCGATCGCGCCCAGATCGAGCTGCTGTTTCAGTCCGCCGAGCTCAAAGCGCAGGAGGGGAGATTCTCCGACGTCAGGAACTGCGCGATTCTGGAGCTGTTCTATTCGACGGGGATGCGATTATCGGAGCTGCGCGGCATCAATCGCATGGACATCGACCTCCTGTCGCAGCAGGTGAAAGTGCGCGGCAAGGGACGGAAGGAGCGCATCATCCCCGTCGGCGATCACGCGCAGCTGGCGCTCAGAAATTACGAGTCGAAGCGCGACGAGATGCTGCGCGGGATTGGTCAGTCCGGGGATCGCACGGCGTTTTTCCTCAGTAGCCGCGGCAAGCGCATCTCGGTGCGGGCGATCCAGAACGCGGTGAAAGGTTTTCTGGACAAGATCGACGAGAGCTCGGGGCTCTCGACGCATTCACTGCGACACACTTTCGCAACGCATCTTCTCGACGCCGGCGCTGACCTGCGCGCGGTGCAGGAGCTGCTCGGCCACGCCTCGATCTCGACAACGCAGATCTACACCCACACCAGCATCGAGCGACTCAAGCAGGTCTACGAAAAGGCCCACCCGCGCGCCTAACGCCTGGGGAAGCTGAACATGATACCGAGCTCCGGCGCAAAATCAGGAGCTTTCGACGTGACGCCAAGTGCAGTGTTCAGCTTCAAATGAAGGTTCTGCGCCAGGCGGTATTGTCCCTCGACGATCCACTCCACCTCGTCCTGATCGCCCTCCATCCCGGTGTAAAAGCGAAAGTTCGGTGACAGGCGCTTGAGATACTCGAGCGCGTATTCTCCGAATACGACCTTCTTATCAGCCTCGTCGTATTGACCGGCGACGCGAGCAGTGAAGGTACCAAACGAAAATCCCTTGATCGCTCCAGCTCCGAGCCTGTATGCCCACGTCTGGGTGCCGATGATTCGGCGACTGCGCTGGAAGGGGAAGTCGACCTCGAGGTAGCTGAAAAGTTCCGGCCGCTCCACAGTTTCGTGCGCGAAGCGATAGCGAATCTCGGCCTGGGTGTCGCCGAAACCAGATTCCTTGAGCACCGGCGGTAGGGCGCTCGGATCGGACGAGCTCTTGCGAAGCGTGGCCGTGGAGAAGTACGCGCTTTCGAGCTCCAGTATAACGCGGTCCGTCAATCCGTAGGCGATGAAAGAATTCGCCTCGTGCTCGCGAAACTTGCCGCGGAAATCCTGATCGAGCCCAAACCCCAGCTCGGCCGGCTTGTACTCGAACTGGCTGAACGAAGTGAATTCGTAGAATGGGTAGACGACCAGCTCGCCCTTGCGGACGTATTCGCCGAACATCGACGTGGTGATTCCGGTTCCTCTGTCGGCCAAATACGGTGGAAGTCTCTGCGCGCCGGCGGCAGCCGGCATCCAGATGTTCGCGCAGGCGAACGTACCGACTACTGCGAGGCGGGCTGATGAGCGGACCTTCGACGCACCACAGGGGTCAAAGAGCATTCCTCCTCCTGGTTGCAATGAAGAGCGCGCAAACGCAATCTAAAGGACACGCATGACCAGCCCGCACCCTCCAGCAAAGGTTAAAAGCAGAAAACGTCATCACTGGATCGTGCGCGTCACACACTGGGTGAACTTCGTCGCCATCGTCATCATGGTCGGCAGTGGGCTCCGCATCTTCAACGCGTATCCCGCGTTTGCGCGCAAGGGCGAGATGTTTTGCTGCTATCCATTCGAGCACAAACCGATTCCAGCCTGGCTCACCTTCGGCGGCTGGCTGGCCGGTGCGCGGAACTGGCACTTCGCGATGATGTGGGTGCTGGTCGTGAACGGCCTGATCTACCTGACGTTCGTCTATCTGCACGGCGAATGGCGCGACCTCGTCCCGCGCAAGGGTGACATCCGCGACAGCTGGCAGATGGTCAAGTTCTACACATTCAGACGCAAAGACCATCCGCATCAGGGGAAGCACAACGCTTTGCAGAAGGGAGCGTACTTCGCGCTGCCGATCGCCGGCGCACTCGCCGTTCTCACCGGCATTGCCATCTGGAAACCGGTGCAGCTGTCGTGGCTCACCGCGATGTTTGGCGGATATGTCTGGGCGCGTTATTGGCACTTCATCGCCATGCTGGCGATAGTCATCCTCAGCGTCATCCACGTCTTCATGGTCTTCGCTGTCGATCCGTACTCGATTACGTCGATGATCACCGGCAATTACGATCCGTCGCTGTCGCCGGAAGCGCGCAACGCTCGGCCGTTCTACCATCTGTTGCCGCCGCGACGCCCGCCGGCACCGGTGCCGGTATCACCGCCTCCCACGGACATCACTTGAGTCGGAATCCGCGGGAGTTCCTGGGCATCAACGGAATCGATCGCCGCGATTTCCTGATTCGGGGAAGCGGAATCATCTCGGCGGCGCTGCTGGCTGCATGTGATTCACGCGGACCCAAAGCTGCCGACAGGCTGCTCAAATACGCGGAGAGAAAAAATCTGGTCGTGGAGCGAAAGCTTTTCCGCCACACTTCGATGGACGTCGTTCAGGCGGGCGCCCACGATGCGGGCAACAAGCTGCCCAGTTACTTCATTTCTCCGACGGTGCCGGTGTGGGACGAGAGCGCGAGCGGAAAGTGGCAGCTCGAGGTCAGTGGCCTCGTCGGTAATCCGGTGCGACTTACCCTCGAGGATCTGCAGCGGCTTCCCCAGGTCTCCAATCGCGTCAACCACTACTGCGTTGAGGGCTGGACTGCCGTCGAGACGTGGACGGGCGTTCCGTTCACCGAGCTTGCGAAGTTCGTGCGCGCCGATCCGCAGGCGCGCTTCGTCGACTTCCAGTCGTTCGACGACGACTATCACGAGAGCTGGGACATGGAGAGCGCGATGCACAAGCAGACCGTCGTCGCCTACGGTCTCGACGGAAAACTGCTCGAGCCGGCGCACGGTGCTCCGGCGCGGGTCTACTCGCCGGTCAAGCTTGGCTACAAGAACACGAAGTATCTGACCAGGATCGTGTTCATGCCGCAAATGAACGGCGGTTACTGGTCAGACCAGGGCTACGAGTGGTACGGCGGGGTATAGACAAGGCGGGCCGTTGATCTTGGCGCGATCTGGCATCCACAAAACTAAAGCAGGGAGCTGCAAGCTTAGTCAGCCCGGAGCTACTCAGCTATTCCGGCGGATTACAGTGTCGGACGGTCGTGGTTTCCCAGCTTCGAAAGGATCTCGACGAAGAAACGCGTTCTGAGAACTGCGCGTATCTCGAACGCCAGTATGTGAGCTGGGAGCTAATCAGCTGACTAAGCCTAAAGCTCCCTGCTTTGGTATTGAACCAGGCCAGATCGCGCCAAGATCAACGGCCCGCGTTGACCGTTAGATCAACGGCCCGCCTTACCGCCTTAACCTAGCGCTACCTGATCCGAGTCTTCGGCGGCGTCTGATTCAGTCGCGAATGCTTTTCGCCTTCGCCGCGACGGGCGGCACCGCGAAATAGCAAAACTTCGCGCAAGTACGCCCGATTCATGATCGCGCCAATCAGAAGGAGACCAATCCCCGCCAGAACTGAGATAGTGCCATAGCGCCAGGTATCGCGGCCCAGCAATGCGGCGGCCATGCACATCGTCCCGAACGCTACCAGCGTCTGACCTCCCTTACTCGGCACGGCTCGTGTGCGGCGGCGACGCTCCCTTAGCGGCGCGACTCCTCCGGCCTGCCACGCGTCGAGGAGGATTGTCAGTGCGAGCAGAGCTACCAGTACGCCGAGCAGGAGCGGGAAGGTTTCTATCCTCATAGGCCCGTTGAGTTGCAAGAAGGGGGCGCGGCTTTTGAGTGCCCCCAGAGCCGCCTAACGTGGCAGAGTCTGTTAACTTGAAGCGATGAATCGCCAGCTTGAGCGCGTACGCTCGACAACCATACTGGCTGTTCGCAGGAACGGTCAGGTTGCGTTGGGCGGGGACGGCCAGGTCACCGTCGGTCAGACGGTGATGAAGTCGAACGCCCAGAAGGTGCGCACGCTGCACGGCGGGAAGCTGCTCGCCGGTTTTGCCGGCGCCGCCGCTGATGCGTTCACGCTGTTCGAGAAATTCGAGGAGAAGCTCGAGCGCTACCCTGGGAATCTGCAGCGCGCGGCAGTCGAGCTGGCGAAGGACTGGCGCAGCGACCGTGTACTGCGCCGACTCGAAGCTTTGCTCGCCGTGACCGACAAAGAGCACGGCTTCATCATCTCCGGAACCGGCGACATCATCGAGCCCGATGATGGAATCCTCGCCATCGGGTCCGGTGGCTCCTACGCTCTCGCCGCTGCTCGCGCCCTGGTCGAGAATACCGACCTGCCGGCGAAAGAGATCGTGAAGCGAGCACTCGCGATCGCGGCCGAGATCTGCGTCTACACCAATGCCAACATCACCGTGCTGGAGCCGACCTGATGGCGTCGCCGCGCACCCAGCAAGCGCTGGAACGACTAGCGGGGCTCACGCCGACGCAGATCGTCGAGGAGCTCGATCGCTACATCGTCGGCCAGGCGGACGCCAAGAAAGCGGTCGCCATCGCGCTTAGGAATCGTTGGCGCCGTCAACGCGCGCCCGATCAGATCCGCGAGGAGATCTCGCCCAACAACATCATCCTCGTCGGCCCGACCGGTGTTGGAAAGACCGAGATCGCGCGCAGGCTCGCGCGGCTCGCCGGTGCGCCGTTCGTAAAAGTCGAAGCGTCGAAATTCACCGAAGTCGGGTACGTCGGCCGCGATGTGGAGTCGATGGTGCGCGATCTGGTGGAGAGCGCCATCAACATGGTACGGTCGGAGCGTGAGTCAGAGGTGCAGGAGGTCGCGAAACAAAAAGTTGAAGAGCGACTGCTCGACTTACTCCTGCCGGTGCCGCCCGACATCAAGCAATCGACGCACACCTCCGCCGCGGCCGGCGGTGGCGCGCACCTCTTCGTTGTCTCGCCGGGCGGCTCCGTGTCGAGCGAGACTGATGCATCGGAAGTGCGCTACAAGCGGACGCGCGAGAAACTGAAGGCCTTGCTCGTCGACGGCCAGCTCGACGAGCGCGAAATCGAGATCGAAGTCACCCAGCAGTCGCCGATGATGTTCGACATGATGGTGCCGCAGGGCGCTCCGGAGGGAATCGACAATCTTTCCGAGATGCTCCAGGACATGCTGCCCAAGCGCAAGAAAAAACGCAGTGTGAAGGTCTCGGAGGCGCGCCGCATTCTCCTCACTGAGGAGCTGGAGAAGTTGATCAACAAGGAGGACGTCACCGCCGACGCGCTCGAGCGCGTGCAGACGATGGGCATCATCTTCCTCGACGAGATCGATAAAATTGCGGGCCAACGCGGCCCCGCCACGGGCGGACCGGATGTCTCGCGCGAAGGGGTGCAGCGTGATTTGCTGCCGATCGTGGAGGGGTCCAACGTCCAGACGAAGCACGGAATGGTGAAAACCGACCACGTTCTCTTCGTCGCCGCGGGTGCTTTCCACGTCGCCAAGCCGAGCGATCTGATTCCAGAGCTGCAGGGCCGCTTCCCGATCCGCGTCGAGCTCGATTCTCTTACCGAAGCCGATTTCGTGCGCATCATGACCGAGCCCGAGAACGCGCTCACCAAGCAGTACTCCGCGCTCGTCGAAGCCGAGGGCGCCAAGCTGGAATTCACCGAAGACGGCGTCGCCGAAATTGCCAAGATCGCCGCGCACGTCAACGAGCGAATGGAGAACATCGGCGCGCGCCGTCTGCACACGGTGATGACGACGCTTCTGGAAGACGTGCTTTTTGGCCTGCCGGAAAGCGGCGACAAGACCGTGCGCGTTGATCAAACGCGGGTGCGCAGCAAGCTCAAGACGATCGCCGACGACGAGGATCTCAGGCGATACATACTATAAGGCAGCCAGGAGCTGGGAGCGTGCAGCCGAGGGCGGAAAAACCTGAGCGGCTCTTTATCGGAGTTCCGTTGAGCGATGAGGCCCGACGAGAGATCGGTAAATCGCTGCCGAGGTCGCTACCCGGGAAGGTCGTGCCGATTGAGAACTGGCACTTCACGCTGCGCTTCCTGGGATCGACAGAGGCCGACAAGCGCGATCAGGTAATCCGGACTCTCGAAGCGGCGACCTGTGGTCCGCGATTCGATGTTCGATTCAACGAGCTCGGAGCGTTCCCGAGTCCCGGTCGCGCGCGCATACTCTGGTTGGGAGTCGACGAAGGAGCGGAGCGCATGGTGCAGCTTGGTGCGATTGCCGAAGCAGCGGCCCGCATTGCTGGATTCGCGGCGGAGAGCAGGGAATTCAAACCCCACCTCACCCTGAGCCGCATCGACCCGCCGGTCTCGGTGCGAACGCTCCTAAACAGCAAGCCCCGCCTGGAAACGCGGATGACTGTCGACACGGTGATTCTCTACCGGAGCCTTCTTGGTGGCGGTCCTCCGCGCTATGAAGAGATAGTCAGGATTGCGCTGGGACGTTGATCAGTAGTGAGGTTCATTGCGGAGTGCGGTTTCTCGATCTCGACAAAACGATCGCGTACGCGGCGAGATTCAGGATGAGCGCGGCACTGCCCAACACCAGCTGTGTCGAGCGGGTGAGACCCGCCGGATACAATACCGGCTGGATATAGTGCTGAATGAATCCGCCGCTGTAGCCCGCTTCGCCCCCCTTCACACGCAATGAATTCTCCAGCGGAGTGAGCGGGCAAATCCACCCCGTGTACTCAATAAGAACGCCCCATACCGCCGCCGGAATGTGAACCCACGCCAGACGCGGCCAGCGCAATACAAGAAGTCCTCCCAGAACGACGAAGAGGACGAACGCGAGATGAATTACGAGTACGAGATCCGCGAGGACGCGGTAGATCAAGCCTTGGCTGCCGTTGAGAAGGCGGGTATCACGACGGGCGGCGCGGCTGGGCGATCGAAAGCCATTTTCTTCACCAGCTCGGGGAAGCGCGGGTCGTCGCGCAGCGGGTCTACGATGGGATGCACTCTGAGGTACGCCGCCCACCCGCGCCGCTCGTCGATGGCGCGATCGACCCAGTCGAGCGCTTTCTGATTGTCGCCGAGTCCAAGGGTCACGAGAAGCATGTCGACGGGCGACACGTAGTCGGTCTTGATTCGCTCCAGCAGATCATCCGAGACCTGCTTCGTGAAGGACTTATCGCCGGCGAGCCCCAGTGAATACGCGAGTGTGGCCCTCGTGGTAGTCGCGCATTCCGCCGCCAGTGCCAATCCCTCGCGCAACACGCGCTCTGCCGCCGGATAATCCTGCTGCAGCGTCAGAATCAGTCCGGCAATGCGGTAGGTCTCCTCGGCCGTCGGATTCATGGCGATGGCGCGATCGAGGTGATAGCGAGCCTGGTTGTACTTGCGCGCGTAGAGATAGCAGTAGCCCAGGCTGCGTCGCACTGACACGGAGGCGGGGTCGTTTTCCTGGGCGGTGTGTGCTTCGATCAGCGCTTCCTCGAAATGTCCCTGCGACGCCAGCAGGAACGCATACCACTGGTGCGCTGGCGCGTAACGCGGATTCAGCTCGATGGCGCGGCGGAATTCCCGCGCCGCTTCCTCCCAGCGCCAGTCGTAGATGAAGAGGCTCCAGGCGAGCGAAGCGTGCGCTTCCGCCAGCGACTCGTCCAGCTCGATTGCTTTGCGCGCGTAGAACTTCGCCTTCTCGTGGCCCTCGTGCACCGGCACGTTCCGATAGTCGATGTGCAGCGAGTACGAATCGGCGAGGCCTGTGTACGCCAGTGCGTAAGTCGGATCGAGCGCGATCGCCTCCTCGAAGAATTTGATTCCTTCGACTACGCCTTCCGAAGTGCGCTTGTTCCAGGCGTAGCGGCCGCGCAGGTACAGCCCGTACGCCTGAATGTTGTCGGTGTGTCGATTCGCGGCCGCCGGCGCCAGATCGGCAAATGATGTCGAGCGCAGGGTCGTCACGATCGTGCGTGCGATTTCATCCTGGATGGCAAAGACGTCATCGAGTCGCCGGTCGTAGCGCTCCGACCACACCAGACGTCCGTCGTCGGTCGAGGTGAGCTGCGCGGTGATGCGCAGATTGTCGCCCGACCGGCGCACCGTTCCCTCCAGCACCTCCGACGCCTCGAGCAGAGCGCCGATGGCGCGCACGTCCTGCGCCTTTCCCTTGAGAGCGAACACCGAAGTACGCGACGCTACACGCAGTCCGTCGACCTTCGCCAGCGCGTTGATCAACTCGTCGGTGATACCGTCGCTCAGATACTCGTTGTCAGGGTCGGGACTCGCATTCACGAACGGCAGCACCGCGATCGAGCGGCTCGTCATCATGAACGGCCGATTGGGCTCCGAGCGAGCGCGAGTGAGGGCATCGCAGAACTCGACGACGCTCTGGTAGCGCTGCGTCGGATCCTTGGTGAGCGCCTTTTCCATGACGCGGTCGAAGCCGGCCGGCGCGTCAGGCCGCAGCGCGCGCAACGGGCGAGCTCGCTGAGTCACCTGCTTTGCCATGGTCGCGCGCGGTGTCGCGCCTCTGAATGGCGGGTCGCCCGCCAGCATCTCGTAAATCACGCACGCAAGGCTGTAGACGTCGCCCGCCACACCTACGTTGTTCTCGCCGGCCGCCTGTTCCGGACTCATGTACTCCGGCGTTCCCAACGCCAGACCGTCCAGAGTCAAGGGCTCTCCCTCCTCGGTGGTCTGGACGTGCGCGATGCCGAAGTCCGACAGCAGGGCATGGTCGTCGGCGAAGAGAATGTTCTCCGGCTTGACGTCGCGGTGCACGAAACCATTGCGGTGCGCGTAGTCGAGCCCGGCACCAATCTCGTGCGCGATGCGAAGCGCGTCGTCGACGGGGAGCCGCTTCTCACGATTCAGCCTGTCGCGCAGCGAGCCGCCGGGAATGAAAGGCGACACGTAGTACAGCGAGCCGGCCGATTCGCCGGAGTCGATGAGCGGAACGATGTGCGGATGCGACAGCCGCGCGGCGATGCCGATCTCGCGCAGGAATCTTTCCTTGCCGACCGACGCGCTGAATTCCTGTCTCAGAACTTTTATGGCGACTTCGCGGCGGTGCTTCCGCTCCTCGGCCAGATGAACGGTGGCCATGCCACCGGACCCGAGGAGTCGTTCTATCGTGTAGCGATCGGCGAGCGATGTCTGGAGAGTGAACGGCGCTTCGCCGATGTCACTCGACTGGAGCTGTGGACTCTCTGGCATTCGCGGGACCTACGGTGTCAACACGCTCGGGGCGAGTCATGCCAACAACTTACCGCAGTGCCAGCGTACGCGCACCGTTTTGCCCAGAAAACAGCGTGTCGTGCCCTGCTAGTGACGCTTGAAAAACTGTACCGCCCGCTCGTGTTTCTTGGCCGCCGCCAGGCTCTTGAAGGTCCCCAGGTTTTTCCGACGGCCAGTCTTCGGATTTTTCTTGCGCGAGTATAGCCGATACTGACCGGTCTTGAGTTTTCGGATCATATCTCTGCCTCTTGTGGTTGTTGAACCAACACCGCTATTGCGGAGGCCGGAGGACTCCTCCTCCGGTGTCGAGACGACCGATGACGACCAGCTGAGAAGCGATGGAGCTGCCCGCCGTGACCGCGAGGGTAGGAGCAGTGAGCTGCCATTCCTCGACGATCCACGCTCCGGACGGTACGCGACTGAAGCGGGTGAAACCGCCGGCGTCAAAACGACTCAGCTCCCCCGCGTTGACGAAATGGAAGGCGATTTCACGCAGCTCGGAAGTCTTCTGATCTACCCAGATGACACCGCTAATGTCCGGCAGCTTTCGCCTCGGGACGGGATCGAACGCCACGCCGATCAGGTCCGGCCGCCCACGCTCGCGGACCAATCGAAAGCAGTGTGTCGCAGCGAATTCCTCCGACCGGAGAACTGTTTCGTCGGGGCCAAAGATCGTCCAGCCTCGATCCCTGTCGCCTTTGACGTAACCCTCCGCTGCTAGCCGCGCCGGATCTTCCACGCCGAAGGGTCGACGGTCGATGATCGAGAACTCGGTACTATCACCGCCGATGACTCTTCCGGTGTTATCGATATCTCGCCTGTACATGCGAGCGCGCCCGATTCCGAGGAGGTCCAGTACGGTGAGCTGGCTGGAGCTGAGCGCCTTGTCGATTTCGTCCCAGACCGTCGAAAGCGACTGGGCGTTGGGATCGTTGCGCGAGCACTGCGATTCGGAGTTGACGACGATGCTCTGGAGTACGACGTGGGGGCTTTCGACGCTCAGCACCAGCTCGTTGGCGCGGGGAAGAGTGACCTCGCTGGAGACGAAGGGCAGATATCCAATGCGCCTGACGCGCACTCGATAGGCGCCACGGGGCGCGAGCAGCAGGCGTGTCCCACTCTCCGCGGCAAGACCTTCGGCGACGACGCTGTCCTTCGTGTTGAGCAAGGCGACGAGCGCACCGTTGACGGGAGATCCGTCAAGCGTGCTCAGTTTGATGCGCAGCTCCGAGGTTGTCTGCTGGCCGTGCAGACTCGAAGCTCCTGCCAGCGCGATGGCCACTGCGTAGCGAATTACCCTGCTCGTCAACTCGCCTTCCCCGCCTGAGAGGGAGTTAACTACCCTGTGCGAGCTTGAGGATAGTGTCTCCCGACATCACGTACATCTCTCCGGCAAAATCCAGCCCGAAGGACGTCACGAACGGGGTGGTCAGACCCCAATCCTTCTGGTCCACCGCAGCCCCGTTCGAGTATCTGAAGCTCTTGATAAACCCGGCGCAATAGTCCGAGTAGAAGTAGTGGCCGCGTATCCCGGGAATGGCGCTGCCGCGGTAGACGTATCCCCCGGTGATCGAGCAGGCGCCGCC
>Ga0070707_100001137_pt1 | contig 26188 bp, 15 predicted proteins | sample KBSK5502metaG_FD_65468 | JGI IMG/M metagenome (GOLD analysis project Ga0070707, IMG submission 65468) | Corn, switchgrass and miscanthus rhizosphere microbial communities from Kellogg Biological Station, Michigan, USA - KBS K5-50-2 metaG | ecosystem: Host-associated > Plants > Roots >...
AGTTTACTACTTTTTCTCAGCTTCGGCTGTCTGTTTTCTGGCAGGCACGGGCTGCGTAGTTACATTTACATTTGACTTTACCGTCTTGTCAATGTGGCGAAAAACTCATGACACTAACCAGATTGCGGATTGCGGATTGAGAAGGTGTCTCTGCCTTTCAATCCGCAATCCGCAATCTGCAATCCGCAATAAAAAGGCCCTGCCCAGTGCTGACTGAGCAAGGCTCGGGAGAAAGAGGTTGGGGAGTGAGAAGCTGGAGCTATTGCAGCTTGATCACTTTCTCGGCCTGCTGGCCTTTGGGCCCCTGGACCAACTCGAACTCGACCGTCTGGCCCTCGTCGAGGGTCTTGAAGCCCTGGCCCTGAATGGCCGAGTAATGCACGAAGACGTCGCCGCCCTCGGGTTGTTCAATAAAGCCGTAGCCCTTGCTGTTATTGAACCATTTGACCTTGCCTTGTTTCTTCTCTGCCATGGTGAAGTCTTCCTCCTGGATGATATGAACGAGCCTTTCGAGGAGCCCGTCGGGTTTTGCTAACGTCCCGCTCGCTCAGTGATCAAGGGGGCAAAGCCCTCGCTTCTCGTGAAGCCGATACCTGTGTTTTGCGGGGCACTACCAGCCAAATAAAAAGCCGCGTTTGAAGCAACAGAGGCTCTCGCTCTCGGCTTCAAACGCGGCTCCGTCTTTGAAAGAAATCGGGGGCAAACACAACTCTACAACTGTTACTCAGTACTCTGACTGCTTAACTCTTGGGGGGCGCCTGATACCGCTGACGCTGATGATAAGCAGCGCGCATACTAATCGAGCGGGGGCTCTGAAGTCAAGTAAAAAATGAATTAAAACTAAGCGCTAGAGACTATTTAGCCAGTGGTGGCTGAAAGAGTGGAAAGCAGAGCCTGCTCTCTGCTTTCCACTCCTCAGGCTTCACCCTTTCGCCCCACCACTGAAGTTTTAGAATGAGAAGCGGGCGCCGAACTGCGCCTGGAACGGATTGCCCGCGCCGCCCAAGTAGCCGGTCACAGCCTTGAACGTGTTTGGGTTATTGGCGGCACTGCCGAAGCTTGCTCCGAAGTTGCGCGTATTGAAAAGATTGAAGGCTTCGAAGAACAGCCCCAACTTGGCGCGCTCCTTGAAATTGATGTACTTCGACACCCGCAAGTCCATCAGGAAGGTGCGGCCCGAGACGGGATGGTCTGGATCGATGACGAGGGTACCGGCAGAATTAAGCTTCAAGCCAAAGCCGCCGCGCTGCGATCCACGCGGGACGGACTGGCCCGTGGCCGGATCCACATACCGGTCGTTGTTGTTGCCATCGTTGTTGAGGTCAACCCCTGCCGCCAGCGTGTAAGGCCGCGACGAAGCCCACTGGATGATTGGCGAGAGCTGGATTCCCCAAGGCAGATCAAACACGCCGGAGAAGACGAAGCGATGCCGCTCATCCTGCGGCGTCGGTCCGAGTTCACCCTTGGCGAAGATGTTGTTCTGATCCTGCGGCGTGCCGCCAAAAGCTGCCGCGTTACCGCCATAAGCCAGCCCGCGCGAGAGCACGTAAGAAGTCTGGAACGACATGCGGCGCGAGAAGCGCTTCTTCAATTGGACGTTGAGGCCATCGTAGCGCGAGCGCCCAATGGAGGATTCCATAATCACGTCCGCCAAGCGATTGGCGTCTAAGCCGGCACGCACGAAATCAGCCGCCAGCAAGCGCGCGTTGGTGACGGTCGCCCCGTTAACGTTGATCACCGTGTTGCCCGGCACGCGGACGTTCAACCGCCGCCGCATGAACTCGTGGAGGCCGAGCACGTGAACGTAATCCACTTCCAGCGCAAAGTCATTGGTGAGTTGGCGGCTGTAGCCAACGTTCCATTGCTGCGTGTAGGGAAGCTGGGCCGTCGGATCCATGATTCGCCCCGCCGCATTATTCGGGATATTGGCCGAGGGCGCGGGAATGTTGATTGGATCCACCCCGAAGCGGAAGGCCTTCAAAAATGAATCGGTATTGGTAGTCGGCCCCGTTCCGCCGGCGCTGAAGCTGAGCACCTGCGTGAAGAGCGTGGTGTTGGTCTGCTGTTGCGCGAAGAGCGGGATGTTTTGAAAGACCTGCGCATAGTAGAGGCCGTAGCCGCCGCGCAGCACGTTTTTGCTGTTGCCCGTCACGTCCCAGGCGAAGCCGATCCGCGGCGCGACGTTGTTGCGGTCGTCGTGCAGCAGCGTCCGGGCTGCCGGGTGATTGATCTGTCTCAGCAATAAGTAGGTCTTGTTATTCGGCAGCGGCGGCAGGAACTTGATATCGAGGTCGTACCGCACGCCGAGATTGAGCGTCAGGCGCGGATTGACCTTCCAATCATCCTGGAAGTAGACGCTGAACTGCGCCGTGTTGTGGTAATTGAACGACGGATCGCCGGCGCTGGCCGAGAGCGACTTCACCGCGCCGGGCGTGGCGTAGCCATTGGGATATAGTCCGCCCTTGTTATTGACGATATCTGACGGGTTGTCATAGAAGGTGACGTTCGGCGTCGGCGGCGTGCGGAAGAATCCGCCGAGCTTGGGAATCGCCACGTAATCAATCCCGCCTTTCAGCCCGTGGTTGCCCGCCGTCACGTACATATCATCCTTGAACTGAAACTTCCGCTGCACCGACTGTTGCGGGACGTTGGGATTGGTCCCGAAACCGCCGACCGGGAAACTCAGGCGCGGCGCGAAGACGTCGGTATCAATTAGATTGTTCCAGAACTGATAGGCGAAGGTGAACTGATTGATCAAGGTCGGGGAGATGGTCGAACTTAAACCGAAGACGCCCTGGTAGAGATGATTCTTGGTGAAGTTCCCACTCGTCTCATCCGTGATCCCGCCCTGGTCGTTGAGCGCGTTATTGGTCTGTTGCGCCCACTTGATGAAGGCTGTGTTCTTGTCGTTGAGCTTGCCGTCGAGCCGGACCTGCCAGAGGTTGTCGCGGTAAGGCGTGGGCACGACCGTGATCGGCTTGGCGCCGACACTCTTGGCGAATTGCAGTTCATCCACGATGTTCTTCGCCACGTTGAAGCTGGTCTCTTCGCGCGTCCGCTCGTAGGTGCCGAAGAAGAAGAAGCGATCTCGCTTGAGCGGCCCGCCGAAGCTGCCGCCGAACTGCTGGCGGCTGAAGGCTGCTTTGTCGCGCTGGCTGACGATCGAGATGTAATCATTGGCGTTGAATTTGCGGTCGCGCTCGAAGACGAAGCCCGAGCCGTGGAATTGATTACTGCCACTCTTGCTGATGACATTGAGCGAGGCGCCTTCGCTGCGGCCGGTGGCGGCGGAGAAGCGTTGGGTTTCAAGCTTGTACTCCTGCACGCCTTCGAGCGAGAACTGCATAACGATGCCGCCGACGGTGTTGTCCTTGTCGTCACCGCCGTCGACGGTCGTGTTCACATTGCGCCCGGTGCTGCCGTTGATCGAGAAGACCGCCACGCGCTGCTTGGTCGGGTCATAGGAGCCGGTCGGGCGCGCGCCCGGAATCAAGATGGCGAGGCCCGAGAAGCTCCGGCCATTCAAGGGCAGGTTCTCGATTTCACGGTTGTCGACGATGCCCGCGACCTCCGTCTTACTGGTTTCGACCAGCGGGGCCTCAGCCGCGTTGATGATCACGCTTTCGGAGGTCGAACCTGGCTTGAGCGTAGCATTGATGGTGACGGTGATGCCGACATTCAGCGTTACATTTTCGTTGATCTGGGCCGCAAAGTTCTTGGCCTCGATCTTCACCAGGTAGATGCCTGGGGTCAGGCCGGCGATCCGGTAGTAGCCGTTACTGTCCGTCGTGGCTGTGCGCTCAGCACCGGTAGCTTTACTGGTTGCGGTGACAATCGCACTCGGGATGACCGCGCCAGTCTGATCTGTCACAGTCCCTTCAAAGTTGCCGACCGAAACCGCCTGTCCGAATGCGCTGGAGCAAGCGAGAAGGAAGAATACAGTGATCAAAAAACACCAGGCGTGTTTCATGATGGAACTCCTTTCAGAAGGTTGAGAACCAATGATTGGTCTTAAGGAATTGCCGAGCCGCGATCTGAACAGTCGAATCTGCGGTGTGAGCTTGCTACTACTCTGCTTGGCATAGACCAAGAAGAAAATATCGAATGAGCAAGGAAAAATGCGGTGAGGCTCTCGCGAACCTCACCGCGCCGAGGGCTTTGCTGGGATGAAAACTCAAAAGGCCGAAGAGAGCAGTCGGCGGTTCGCCACTCGACCGCACCTCAAATTTAAAATGATCCCGCTTGCTTGACCCTGGACTTGGACGCCACTCGTGTCAGCAAATTCAGTGCCTTGTTATGGAAACCGGAGGGCAGAATTTTTAGCCGCGATAATTCAAGGAGTTAGCCATGCCGCAGAAAATCAGCGACCGCTTCGCGATACAAAACCCTGGATTTTTATCCATTTTTTCGGATAGGAATCTGGTCTTCAGACCAAAGGTTGAAAGACCTTTCTTGCCCTCGGAAGAGACTAGAATTATGCCTGCGGATCTGTAATGATGCTCCCTTGCGTCCAGGATGCTCGATCTCAGTGATTCCAGCTCGAAGCCGGGAAAAGATCTGAGCTTTTCGATCCGAAACTACCGCGAACGTTCCCCAAATGAATGGTTGACACTCCCAGGCGAAAAGCCGTAACATACGCTTCCCCGCACAGCTTTTCGTGAAGGAATCTGCGATGACTAAGGCGGAATTAGCACGCGCGGTGTACGAGCGGCATGGCGGCATCTCCAATCAGGAAGCGCGGCGGATCGTGGATTTGATCTTCAACATCATCAAAAATCAGCTGCTCGGGGGCGAGGAGATTCACATTGTTGGTTTCGGCACGCTTGAGGTCGTGCGGCGCCGCTCACGCCGTGGCCGCAATCCGGTGACCGGCGAGGCGATCCAATTGCCCGAGCGGCGTGCGCTCATCTTTCGCCCCTCGCGTGCGATCAAGTCAGTTTGAGTCAAGAGTGGAAACCATCAGCTGACGGGTCAGCCGCGACCCACTCTTCACCGCCCGGCTTCCACTGCGGCTCGAGAATCACCTAGATGACCATGCAGACGGCCACAGCGATCCCCGATAAGCTCTTCTTCAAAATCGGCGAGGTGTGCGAGTTGGTGGGGGTGCAGGCGCATGTGCTGCGCTACTGGGAATCCGAATTTCCGATGCTCCAACCGCAGAAGAATCGCGCCGGGCAACGCACCTACCGGCGCAAGGACGTCGAGATGGCGTTGCGCATTAAGGAGCTACTCTACGACGAGGGCTTCACCATCGCCGGGGCGAAACGCAAACTTTCCAGCGAAGGGCGCACGGCCGCGGCCAAGTTGAAGGTCGTGCCCCCCCAGGCCACGGCCAACGAGATGTCGGCGGTGCAGAAAGAGATGGCTGCCACTGAGCCACCCATGACCGCCCCTGCCACCGGCACGCGCGCCCTCTCGCGCGATACAGTTGAGCGCCTCAGGCTCATGCTGGAGGATTTATTGACAACCCTCAACCGCGATGTTATAGATAGGTAGCTGAAGCGCGAAGCCGGATGATTGATCCATGATGTAAGGTCACGTCAGTTCTGGCCCCTTATTGTTTCATCCCTTCGCCTTCTCTCTCGCTGTTACCCAACTACTTTCGGGACGTGGCGCAGCCTGGTAGCGCGCTTGCTTGGGGTGCAAGAGGCCGTGGGTTCAAATCCCGCCGTCCCGACTTCCCTTTCAATAATTTACAGTCACAAGCTTACTAGACTCTCTTTCCAGAGACATATTTAGCGACATATTCGCGCCACTTTTCTGTGGGCTCAAACCGACCATCGAGAAAGCCGTCACCGAAGCCATCGGACACATCGAGATTGAGCCGCTCGTCCGCGACAAGCTCGTGGCCGTCAAGCCGAACGACACCTACGCCATGCCCGAAGATACTAACGGCGTGACGGGAGCCGGACACGCTCCGCGCGGTGCTGCGGCGGGTGAAACAGTTCGGCCCGCGAGAGCTGGTCGTGAGCGGCGGGGCCGGCGCCGACGCCTTTACGATCGCGGATATTCTAGGGCATGCTTCGATCCAGATGAGCGCCCGCGACACGCACGCCACCGATCAAGGACGCCGACGCGCGCGAGCAGCGATCCTGACGGAGCGGGAAAAAGATTGTCACCAGGGAGCGGAAACAGGCCGGGTAACCAGCCACTAACCGATTGAGGATCATGAAGAAAACGCTAGGCATCGGATTCATCGGCAGCGGGTTCATCATTCGCTGAGCCAGCTATGCAGCTAGCCCTTCGTAGTCCCATTTATCAACATCTATTACGAGTTGCAGCCATTGGTTGAGTGCGCCGGTATCTCTCAATATCGGCCTATTTCCATCAAAGATTGTCACAAGATTGTCACAAAGACTCGTGAGGAAGTAATGGATGATGGAGGAAAATCAGAGCGCGCTACCGTGAGACTCACTAGCGGTGAGCATCTGGATAGCACGCGGGCATTGTTGTCGCTAACAGCACGCCGCCAGCCGCCGCCAGCGTCATCGGACCCGACGCTGAAATCCCAGATAACAACCCCGTCAGCAAGCGAGCCACAATGAAGCCAACTCCCAGGCCGATTGTGGGACCAAGCACCGCGGTGCCGGCGCCTTGCCGCCTCACGAGCCAGACGATATCGCGCCTCGTCACCTTCAGCGCGATCCGTAGGCCGATCTCGCGTGTCCGCTGGCGCACAACAGACGACTGAGGTGGACACCATTTTAAGGTGGCGGGATCAACTAGCAGCTTGAGGCACTGGAACGCGAAATCTCGCGGTGCCAATCGCCAGATCGAGTTTTCCGTGGAGCAAGGCCGGCACCGGCCGGTGTGTGGCTTCGACCACGATCTTCACTCGGACGCCGGGAAACTTCCGGCTGAATTCTTTCAGCAGATCAGGCAGCCAGTGATAGCAAGTGTAACATTCAGTGCTGATGCGTAGCGTGCCCTGGTTGCTCGCGACCATTTGCGAAATGTGATCTTCAGCGCGCTTCAGCTCATCGAGCACCTGACGCGCGGTGCGGAGCAGCCTTTCGCCCGCCTGCGAAGGCCGGCTTGCTCCCGACAAGTTCCCGCGCATCCACCGCTCGCGCCTGGTCAACATGAAGTTGCTGGCGATGTCACCAATCCTCTGCCAGCGGAAGCGAAGTAAGCATTACAGAGCCAAACGGAGCTAAACGGCGAGAGCCTCACCCTTCCCTGCACCGCCATAGGTTGATCGCCTTCAGGCTCATGACTACTTCGCCCGGAGGAGTGATCTCTACTGCCCGCCGGAAGTAGCCTCGCGGAAGTACTGCTCAATCCACTCGATCCAACGCCGCTGCACGTCGCGTTGCCGGACGGGGTCGCTGGCGTTGTGCCCATAGATCGGATAGGCGATGAACTTCGTCGGCACGCCATTGTCTCTCAGCGCGTGATACAGCTTGAAGGACTGCGTGGGCGTGACGCGAAAGTCCTGCGTGTTGGTCATCACCAGCGTCGGCGTCCGAATCTTCGCGGCGTAAGTGATCGGCGACTGATCCAGGTAAGCCTGCCGGCGCTGCGGATCAGTCCACGGCGAACCACCGAACGCGGCGCCTCGCCGCACGTTCGCGTCGCCGAGATTGTATTGGTCCATCCAATCGGTGACGGCGGCGCCCGCCACTGCGACGCGCCAACCTGAGTAATTCCCGAGCAACCAGGTCGTCATATAGCCGCCATACGACCAGCCCGAGACGGCGATTCGAGTGGTGTCGATGAAGCCCCGCTGCTTCAGCGTTTCGAGGCCGGCCATCACATCGCGTCCCGGCCCGGCGCCAGCGTCGTTGACAATCGCGTGCTGATAGGTGTTGCCGATCTGATCGCTGCCTCGATAATTCGGTTGAAAGACGAGCCAACCCTTGGCCGCCATCAACTGCGCTTGCGAGGCGAAGGTTTCAAGCGACGCGGCTGTCGGTCCGCCATGAATCACCAGCACGAGCGGATACTTTTGGTGGCTCAAGAAGTCCGGCGGATAGGTCACGATGCCGTTGTGCGTGAAATTGTCCGACTGCCAGGTGAACACTTCTGTCCGTCCGAGCGCGAGACTTGCCACCTCGGCATTCAGGTTGGTCAAACGCTTCGGCTTCGAGGTCGGCGAAGACAGATAGTAGAGTTCAGCCGGATGCGTCGGATCACTGCCGATGAACGCGATGGCGCCATCTTTCCCGACCGCCACGTCAACCCAGAACGAGGAGGCGGGGCTCAGTGTCCCGAGATCGAGCTTGCGCGCCGGGCCGTCAAGCGGCTGCAACCAAAGTGACACGCGAGTGCCGTCGTTGGCGCCGACGAGCATCGTCTTGCCATCATTCATCCAGATCGAGCGCGCGATGTTGCGATCGAGCGCGCGGGTGATGCTCTTGCCAGCGCCGCCCGCTGAAGGCGCGAGATGAACCTCATTCACGTTGCCGGGATCGCCAGCGCGCGGCTGCCAGTAAGCGACAAGTGAGCCATCGGGCGAGAAGGTCGGCTGGCCCTCGGCACGATCGCGTCCGGTCAGCCCGCGCATGCGTCCCGTCGCAACATCTAAGACTTGGATCGTGGCCTCACGAGCATCCCCCGAATGCGGCGTCGGCAGGCGAACCAGGGCGATTGACTTACCCTCGGCTGACCAGGCGAGGGGCGACGCGGGCGCTCCCGGCGGATGATTGATTGGCAGGCTCCACGAGCCGGATGTGAGACGGCGCGCTTCGCCACCATCAGCAGGCACGATCCACGCGTGCGTGGGCAGCGCCTGTGACTGAATCAAGAAGTCGTCGTTCCCGACCTCAAACGAGTCGTTGAAGCGCTCCGGGCCAGTCTTCTTCTCTGGTTCGTCCTCGGTCGCGAACGCGATGGTGCTTCCGTCCGGAGACCAGGCGAACTGCTGCACACCCTTGGGGGCGCTGGTGAGGCGATGGGCGTCGCCGCCCTTCATCGGCATGACGAAGATCTGCGCGCGCGGTTGCTGGCCGCTGGCGGGCGGGACGCTCGCCAGAAATGCGAGCCGGTCGCCGCTGGGTGAAAACCGCGGGTGGCTGACGCCGCGGCGTTCGTGCGTGAGCATGCGCTGATTCCCGCTGGCCACCTCCACGAGCACCAAGTCCGCATCATAGCGATTCTCGTCGTAATTGGCGCGTGAGACGACCATGACGATTGATTTGCCGTCAGGCGCGATCTGCGGATCGGCGACGCGCACGATGCGCCCCAGGTCATCGAGTTGTACCCGCCTGGGCGACTGCCCAAGCCCAACCATAGCGATGACGCCAAGCATGATGAGGCACCCATGGAACCTAGCTCGTTTCATAACTTCCCTCCGCGCAGAATAAGTATGGTCCAGAGAATAACCGGATGGTGGCAACACACGCCGGTAGCTCACAATCTCGAGGTGAGTGGGATTCTATCATCGGCGGCTCAGAACGCAAGCTGATCAAAAAGAGATTGGTTTGGCAGCCGAGACAGATGGCGCAGCGAGCACGATGATGGACAACCAGAGTGCAGGTTTGATCATCTTCGGCTCTCAAGCCAGCACTTCACGAATCACCTGGCCATGCACATCGGTGAGCCGGCGGTTCGTGCCATTGTGGTAGTAAGTCAGCCGCTCGTGGTCCAGGCCGAGCAGATGCAAAACCGTCGCATAAAAATCGTAAACCGTCGTGACCTGTTCGACCGCGCGCCGCCCGAATTCATCAGTTGCGCCGTAGCTTACGCCGCCCTTGATGCCAGCGCCCATCAGCCAGACCGTGAACCCGTCCGGGTTATGATCGCGCCCCGTCGTCCCTTCCTGATGCGTCGGCATGCGCCCAAACTCGGTAGTCCAGAGCACGAGCACACGCTCGAGCATGCCGCGCTGTTTCAAATCGGTGAGCAAGGCCGCCGTCGGTTGATCAAAAATCGGGCAATGTCGCTCGTAGTCGGTCTTCAGGGTGCGATGGGCGTCCCAATTGAGCCAGCCGTCAATGCCGCTCGCCCGCGAGGCGCAAAAGAGACTGACGTAGCGCACGCCGCGTTTTAGCGATCAGCGCTGAATCCAGATGGGCGATGACCAGGCCATCTGATCGTCCACCTGAATCACCCGCACGTAATAATAACTCTCGCCCGGCAGCGGTTGATGATCACTGAAGGTGAACGACTCTTCGGTCTTCAGCGGTTGGCGCGCGTGAATGAACTGCTGGCTCCTGATGATCTCGATCTGCCGGATGGGAGCAGTGCCGATGACCTTCACGCGCAGGCGAAACGGCTGGCGGGTCGGCACGATCTCGCCTTGCAGATATTCTTTGCCGCCGGTCTCCAGCCGATAATCCAGAATGATGTTATCAGTTGCTCCATAGGAATGGCGCAGCCGCATCGCTTCGAGCAGACCTTCGCGCGTGGCATCCGTGGCGATGGTGCAGGCGTATGAGATGTGATTCGAGAGATGATCTGAAGCTACTTGGACGCCGAGCTTGTAACCCTTGGCCCAGGCGTTCCAGACATAACCTTGCGGGCGAAAGCCGCCGGGCGCGGAGGCCGGATTGCCGCGGTGCGCCGCTTTTGGCGCGCCTTCGTATTCAGCCGAAACACGGTCGCCCTGGTAAATTTCCACTAGCGGCTCTACCGCCGTGTCGTTGTCTCGCCAGTCTGTGCCCATGTTGGAGGCTGATGTATGCGGGATCGAGATGCCCTTGACGCGCTTCAAGTATTCAAACAGCTTCTGCGCCCCGACCTCGCCTCTTTGTTCTGCGTCGGGAATGGGCAGCGTCGGGGTGCCGCGCGTGGCAAAGAGAATGTTGCGATGGCCGTTGGGAAAGCCGACGCTGCGCTCGTAGCCGTAAATCGGCGTGAACCTGCGGGGCAGCATAAACACGTCGCAGGCCTGTTGCAGCAGCCAGTTGATGTAATCAATGTCCGGCCCGCCCGCGCCGTTGTGGTCGCTGATGGCCAGAAAGTCCAGCTCGGCGGCGTCCAGCGCGTAGCGATAGGTCTGAAAGAGCGTGCCGTCGTTGTTGCCGTCCATCGAGAACTCGGTGTGACGATGCGTGTCGCCGCGATAGATGCGATAGGTCTTGCCGCCCACTTCAAGCGTGTAGCTGCGGATGCGCTGCAGGTCAGCTTGTTCGTTGGGGTGAACCGGAAAGATTTTGAGTTGCGCCGTCACGCGCGGTTTAAGCTGGGGCGCGACTGGCGCCGGCAGCTCGCCGGTGAAGCGGCCCACGTAGACGTCAGAGTGCTGAAAGAGGAATTCCTCGAAGTCGCGGTTGTCCATCGCCCAGGCGACGTGCAGCCGGCCCCGGCTGTCGAAGGCTGTGCCGCAACGCACGTCGGTGCGCCCCTGACTGAACGGCACCGCGACCGGGTGGCTCCAGCGCGCGCCTTCATAAGTAGTGGCGAAGATTTCCCAGGCAGCGCGGTGCGCGGGCGTGTTGTTGTGGACGTCCCGAATGCGCAGCGTGCGATGGCGGAAGAAGAGATTGACGCGGCCTGCGCCGTCCGCCACGAGAGCGGGAAAGTCATTGTACTCGCGCAGCTCTTCGGGCAGCGATTGATTGACGTCGGCCAGCGGTTCTTGCCAAGTTTTACCGTCGTAAACAGCCACGGCCATACCGCGCCATTGATACAGGCGGGTGGCCTCCTTCTTGACCAGAAAGCCGGAGTCCTTGCCCCACTGGACGCCGCTCTCATTCCAGGCGGCCCAGAGCCGGTTCTCCCGGTCGCAGGCCAGTGAGACGTGCGCCTCGAACTTGAGCGAATTGGCCACCGGCGATTGCGCCTCCCAACTGCTGCCGTTGAAGCGGCGCATCACAATGTCATAGTTGCCCTGATCGTAAGTGTCCCAGGCGACATAGACGTTGCCCGCGCCGTCCGCAGCAATGGCCGGTTCCCAGTCGTTGGCCGGTGAAGTGGAAAGCTGCGCGGCCTCCGACCAGCGTTCGCCGTCGTAGCGGCGCGCAAAGATGTCCGCCCGGCCGTGACGAAAGCCCTGCCAGACCAGCCACAGGTTGCCGCGCGCATCGGTGGCGAGCCGCTGAAAAACGTCGGGCTGCGCATCTTCGGTCAGCCGCTCGATGCGCGACCACGCCGCGCCGTCCAGCCGCCGCCCATACAGGTCCCAGTTGCCCTTCTCCTGCGCCGACCAGACAACCCAGATGCGCCCTTTGCCGTCGCGTCCAAGTTTGGCCAGAAACACATCGCCCGGCGCTGCCGTCACGGTCTGCGGGCCTTCCCACGCCTGGCCATTGAAGCGCCGCACCATGACCTCGTTGGCCTGATTGCGATAAGCGACCCAGGCCGCCCACAGCTCTCCGTCAGGCCCAGCCAGTAGATCAGCAAAATCGTTCTCGGTTGCGTCACCCGTAAGCTTCTGCGCGCTCGGTACGCGATCAACTTCCACCTGACCGGCCAGCAGGGACACTGGCTGCCCCGGTTTGAGCCGGCGCGGTTCGACGGTGAATTCGCCCGGCGGCGTGCTGAATTTAACCTGTGTTGCCGGCGTTGTCCTGACATCTACGATCAGCCCCGGAATGAGCAGATATTTCTGCGGCTCGACGTTCGGTTCTTCATCCCAGGCGCGGCGCTGGAAGAGGGGGCCGGAGCGGGTGGCCAGCGTCCAGCGGGTGGCGCCTTGAAGCTGATCGCCGGGGCGCGGATGCCAGTTGCGTAAGGCGATGATTTCGCCGCCGGTGATCCCCAACCTGCCGCTCCAATCGCGTGGCTCGCGATCCTGCTTGCCGAACTGGACGCGAAACGAAACCACCGTCTCGTCCAAGCCTTGGGTCTGCCCGCCCGCCTGTCTGGCCGATGAGGTCGGCGCGGCGCGGAGCCAAATCAATACCGCTATCGTCAACCCGCCAACGATGATGAGTGCCAACGTACTACGCTTTCGCATAGGAAGCTCCTCGTTTTTACTTGGATCAGAAGCCCGCGCGTGAGCCAGGGCTTGTGCTGTTGCAATACTGCTCGTGTGGAACCCGCGCGTCGATGGCGAACAAAGCTTTGTCGGCTCGGCCCTCAACGCACTTTGCTGATGTCAATCAAGTACATCTGCCGCCCGCCCGCGTGGGGCGAATCTATCACCACTTTCTTGCCGTCGGGGCTGAAGCGCGGATGCGTGTCACAGCGCCATTCGCCCGTGTATTGCGGCGCCGAGTGCGACGTAGGAATTGCATTCTCATCAGGCAAAAAGAAGTTAGCGATTCGGCATTGAAGAACTCGAAACGGAATAGCAACTTGCGCTACTCACGGAAACCGGAGTTCTTCAGCCTGGACAGATCCATCTATTTGCGCAGTGGGCGGAACGGAATATTACGCCTGGATGTGCCAAAACGGAATGCCCCGACGGGATCGTAGGAGGCCCCCCATTCGCCCCGCTCCCCCTTTGGCAGTGTCGCCGTGACCAGCGGAACAATTCTGCGCCAACAGCCTCGCGTCTTCATTGCTGGCGTGGTCGGGATGCGGCGTCAGCGGCAGACTATCACACACCACCTGCAGCGAAATTGAAAAAAACCATCGTTTCATATAATTTTAGACCGCTATGGAACGCAGAACCTTCATCAAACTGCTGGCCGCGACACCGCTCGTTGCTCGTGACGACGCGCCCGACTGGAAGCAGCGCGCCATCCCCAAACACAAAACCGTCACGCCCTACAAACCCGCTGCCACACCCGGTATGCCTGGCCCTTATCCCGGCCAGGTCGTGGCGGTCAAATCAGACAAATGCCTGAGCGAAGACGGTCAGCAGATCCAGGCCGAGGTGGTGCGCGAAATGATGGCACGCGGGATGCGCGAATTGACCGGCCAACGCCACACCCCTGATGCGTGGCGGCAATTCATTCGCCCCGATGACATCGTCGGCATCAAGGTCAATGTCGTGGGACGTCCCTGGTGCGTCTCCTCGCACGCAGTCGTGGCCGAGACCGTACGCAACTTGACGGCGGTCGGTCTGCGCCCGGAACAGATTTACATCTACGACCGCTTTCGCGATCAACTCGATGAGGCAAATTACCGCCCACACGTGCCGGAGGGCGTTAACTTCTTCGCCGCCGAACACAGCAACGTAGGCGAAAGCAGCCCCCATTACGACCCGCACGTCTATCTCGAAGCCGAGTTATTCGGCGAAGACCATACGCGGTCGAATCTGATGAAGCTCATCTCCGAGCGCCTGACCAAGATCATCAGCATTCCGAACATGAAAGATCATGGCGCGACCGGCGTCACCGGCTGTTTGAAAAACATTGCCTATGGCAGCTATTCCAACGTCGCGCGCACGCATCACCGCGGCTTGTCGCATACCTACTGGTTCGTCGGCACCCTGGCGAAGATGGAGCCAGTGCGCTCAAAGACGGTGTTGCAAATCATGGATGGGTTGCGCGGCGTCTGGCACGCGGGGCCGGGCGCGCGCACTTTGAAGTACGTCTTCTTTCCCAAAAGGCTGATGTTCGGCACCGACCCTGTCGCCATTGACCGCTTGTTGCTCGACATCATTGATGACGAACGCCAACGGCGCGGTGTGATTTCGATCTGGAATCGCGACGAGGCGACGCTCGATTTCAACAACGGGAAGAAAGTCAACGAAGACCCCAACACCAACATCATCATTCGTGAACCGGGCCACGTGGAATACGCGGCCAAGCTCGGCCTCGGCGTGCATCAATTGAGCAAAATTCGGGTGCAGGAGTTTGCCGTCTAAAGCAGGTCGTCGTGTTTTTGCTGGTCAATCGCCTTGGTACGGGCTGTTTCTCTATTTGCGTGGCCAGTACACCGGCAGCGGTTTACCGAATGAGGCATAGCTGTGGTGCAAGATGCAGTTCCGGTGATATAATTCGGCCCGCTGCGGCGGCGACACTTCCATCTTATAGCTGATCATTATCACGTAATTCCCTGCTGTGAGCCGTCGCTGCACGACGGACTTATCTTAACGAATCATCGGGCATTGCTGGCAAACCAGGAAGTCTTCCTGTGATAATCTGGGAAGGCGCATTGATGTTTCCTTCTTCAGGCCTTGGCTCTCAACAAGTTGAGCCGCCCATCGGGGGAATTTATGATCACCACGAAATGGTTTTGACGGGCCTGTCTCTTAACTCAATAGGGTATCCCTCGTTGTCCGTTGCTCTCGGATAGAGCCGACGGTCGGCGAACTGAATGTAAGATGCACAAGGGTTCGAGTTCATCTACCGTGGAGAGGAGTTGAGATTATTGAAGGAGTTTCGGATGAGAAGATCGAGAAACTATGCCAAGTATTGGGTCGGCTTGGCACTGGTAGCTTTGATAAGCTGGGCGGTCCTGCGGGGTTCCTTTTGGAATCGGCCGGCGCCCTCAGCTTTTGTTGATCAATCAAACTCTTCAACCCTGACTGGTCAGCCAGCCCCAGCCCCTGGCCTGCCGATCTCGACGCTGCTTAAACCGGGTCAGCCAACGGGCACACGGGTAAGTGAGGCTTACGGCAAACTTCCCTTGGGCTTTGAAGCCAACCAGGGCCAGGCTGACTCACAGGTGAAGTTCCTCTCGCGCGGCAGCGGCTACAGCTTCTTTTTGACTCCGACTGAAGCGGTGTTGCAATTGCGGAATACGGATTTCGGAGCACGGGATGAAGAATTCAATGGAGACTCTCTCAAAAACGCAAATTCACAACCCACGATTCACAATCCGCAATCGACTGTGGTGCGGATGAAACTCGTCGGCGCCAACTCCCAGCCCCAGATAACGGGACTGGAAAAGCTGCCCGGCAAGAGCAACTACTTCATCGGCAACGATCCGGCCAAGTGGCGTACCAACGTGCCCACCTACGCCAAAGTCAAATATCAGGCTGTCTATCCTGGCGTGGACTTGGTCTACTACGGCAACCAGCGGCAACTGGAGTATGACCTTGTCATTGCCCCCCATGCAGATCCCAATGTAATCAAGCTGGGCTTTGAGGGAATAGAGAAGCTGCGCCTGGAAGCGCAAGGTGATCTGGTGCTGCATACCAGTGATGGCGAGATTCGATTGCGCAAGCCGTTGATCTATCAAGAAGTGGATGGTAGTAGACGAGAGGTCCCCGGCAGCTATGTGGAAATAGGCCAGCACCAAGTTGGTTTTCAGGTGAGTGGCTATGATGTGAGCAAACCGCTAGTGATTGACCCAATTTTAGCCTACTCCACCTACCTTGGCGGCAGGAGCCTTGATGAAGGCGACAGCATTGCCGTAGACACTGCTGGCAATGCTTACGTGACGGGCCGGACCTTTTCGACCGACTTCCCAACAACGGCCCCTTATCAAGCCACCTATGGTGGCAGCTCAGATGCTTTCGTAGTAAAGCTGAACGCCACCGGTTCGGCGCTGGTCTACTCTACCTTTCTCGGTGGCAGCAGCATTGAGCAAGGTTTCGGCATTGCCGCAGACGCTGCTGGCAATGCTTATGTGACGGGCCGGACCCGTTCGACCAACTTCCCAACTGCCAACCCAGCCCAGGCAACAAACCGCGGTAATGCGGCATTCAAGAGCGCGAATGGCGGGAGTTCTTGGAACCCGATCAACATTGGAATGACTGTCTCTATTGTCAATGCCCTGATTATTGACCCGAGAACTCCGACCACGCTTTATGCTGGCACGGACGTTGGCGTCTTCAAGAGCACCAACAGTGGGAACAACTGGAACGCCAGCAATACCGGTCTTCCCGTTGCTTCGGTCAGCGCCCTGGCCATTGACCCAGTAACCCCGACCACGCTCTATGCTGCTGCCAACGGCAGCGTCTTCAAAAGCATTGATGGAGGGAACCATTGGAGTGAGAGCCGCGTGGGACTGGGCAATGCTTTTGTTAATGCCTTGACTATAGAACTCACAACCCCAACCACACTTTATGCCAGCACTTTTAGTGGCGTTTTCAAGAGTATCGATGGCGGAGGCAATTGGAGCGCAAGCAGCGCGGGGCTAACTAATACCTTCGTTAATACCTTGGCCATAAACCCTGTAACTCCGACCATGCTCTATGCCGGCACATCCGGCGGCGTTTTCAAGAGTATCGATGGCGGAGGCAATTGGAGCGCAAGCAGCGCGGGGCCAACCAATACCTTCGTTAATACCTTGGCCATAGATTCTGCAACTCCAACAACTATCTATGCCGGCACTAACGTTGGCGTCTTCAAGAGCATCGATGGCGGGAACAACTGGAGCGCCAGCAACACGGGTCTCCCAAATCCATCTATTAGGATCCTGGCTATTGACCGAACAAACCCCAGCACACTTTATGCTGGCACTAGCAGGGGAGTCTATAAGAGTACCAATAGCGGAAGTAACTGGAGCGCCAGCAACACAGGATTGACCAATACGTCTTTTGGTAATTTCAATGCACTGGTCATCGATCCGGCGAACGCGGCGACACTCTATGCCGGGAACCCTGTTGGCCATGACGTCTTCGTGACCAAGTTGAATCCCACCGGCTCTGCTCTTATCTACTCTACCTACCTTGGTGGCCCTGAGTTCGACCAAGGCGAGGCTATCACTGTAGACGCCTTTGGGAACGCTTATGTGACGGGACAGGCACAGTCACTTAACTTTCCGACGTTAAATCCTTTCCAGCCGATTAACTCTAACCCTGGACGTGCCACCGGCTTCGTGACAAAGTTAAGTTCCACTGGTTCCCTCGCCTACTCTACTTATCTCGGTGGCACTGGGGATCAAGCGGGCACTGGCATCGCCGTGGATTCTGCCGGTAATGCCTACATCACGGGCGAGGTCTGTTCGGATAATTTCCCCACCGCGAATCCGCTCCAGTCCTCTCATCGCGGCGGTTGCGACGCATTTATCACGAAGCTGAGCTCAACTGGCTCCGCGCTCGTTTACTCCACCTATCTCGGCGGTAGCGGCTTTGAAGCCGGTCGCGCCATCGCTGTGGATGTTGCGGGCAATGCGTATGTGACGGGTGAAACACGTTCGACCAACTTTCCTACCAAGGTGCCTCAGCAGGCCAGAAACGGCGGCGGCTCAGACGCTTTCGTGGTGAAATTGAACGCTGCTGGTTCGGCACTGATCTACTCCACCTACCTCGGCGGCGGCAGCTTTGATCAAGGCAGCGGTATTGCTGTGGATACTAACGGCAATGCTTACCTAACGGGTGAGACTGAGTCAACCGACTTCCCGATAACGAATCCAGTGCAGGATGGGATGGGTGGCGGCGTCGACGCCTTCGTAGCGAAGTTAAATGCCACTGGCTCCTTCGTCTATTCGACCTATCTCGGAGGCAGGGGGACTGATCAAGGCTTCGGCATCACCGTCGATTTTGCTGGTGACGCTTATGTCACGGGTGCTACCGGTTCGAATGACTTCCCGACGGCTAATCCCTTCCAGCCAGCTATTGGTGGCTCTACTGACGTCTTTATCGCCAAGATCGATGACAGGACACCACTTCCACCCCCGGTGTTCTCAGTGTCGCGCATTGCGCCTAACAAAGGCGGAGACACTGGGCTCGTTTCAGTCGTAATCTACGGTCGCGCGTTCGCTCAGGGCGCCACGGTGAAACTTGTGAAGGCGGGACAGCCAGACATCGTGGGCAATCCGGTGAGAATAGCTGAATCCGGCTTGAATATCACCACCACCTTTGACCTCACCCGGAAGGCGCGAGGGATCTGGGATGTGGTAGTGACGAATCCCAATGGCACGGCGGCCACGCTTCTTCAAGGTTTCACTATTGAACAGGCCCGTGCCCCACAGCTCTGGGTGGACATTCTGGGCCGAGACCGAGTCCGTGCAGGTCGGGAAGCCACATTTCAGATAGTGTATGGCAACTCTGGTAATGTCGACTATGATGGGCTGGCATTCATAGCATTGTTCGTCTCGACCAGTACAAGGACTGTGGTAGGGAGAAACAATAGTCTGGTTACAGGGAGACATAACAACCTAATCGATGTCGGACCTGTAACAGTGAGGTTAGGCAGCCAGGTGGTTGGTCAGTTCCCTACTGACCCAGCCTCTTCTATTAAGCCTGTAGCATTACTCAATCTGCTGAACCCTGCGGCCGTCTCCCAGGGAAGACCATACTCAGTAACGTTTACACCACCCCCATCTGAAACATCTACAGTGACTATTGGGGCTGAACTCTTCCAGGTGCCAACCATCGTACCCCCTTTACTCCCGCGTCCACCTAGAAACGCAACGGGCAATGCAGTGAGAATTTTATTTGATGCCAAGGCCAAGGAACTTGGCTTTGGGTTGCCGGAACTGAATGACCTCTTGAAAGAAATACTGAACGAAGCTTTGACCGGGACCATTGAGGAACTGCTCAAGACCTTCGTTGAAGCGACCGGAGAGCATCTTCTCCTAGCCCAGCAGAAAGAGCTCCTCAAAGAGGCCATCGGAGGGACGCTCGATAGACTCATCGCCTCCGGCTTCGACGCCCTCAAGGCATACAAAGCGACTTGGACTTTGATGACTCGGCCTGAGAATTTCAAACTATTCGACTCGGCTCTCTATGCGAACTGGAAGGAGCTAGCAGAAAAAAACCTCGTATCTGACGAACTCAAGAAAAAGCTTAGCGAGATTCTTGCCTCAGTAGATCCCAACGCAAAAATCGGCCTCCAAGGAGTTGGAGATTTCCGATACTTCTCAGGCGAGGAGTCGCTACGCTACTCCATCTTCTTTGAGAACTTGGAAACGGCTACGGCACCGGCCCAAGAAATAGTCATTGCTGACCAACTCGACATGACCAATCTTGACCTGAGCACCTTCAGCTTCGGGCCCATAACCTTCGGCGGCAACCAGGTCGTCCCGCCGCCGGGACTAAATGGTTTCACAACAGATGTGGATCTCCGGCCAGCAAATAACCTCATCCTCAGAATCAATGCTGGTCTAAATCCTGGCACCGGCATTCTTACCTGGCGTCTTACCTCCCTTGACCCAGCGACTGGGAGACTCACCGAGGATCCGCTGGTGGGTTTTCTGCCTCCCAACAAGAAGCCACCTGAAGGGCAAGGAAGCGTTCTCTTCACCGTGACGCCGAAGAAGGGCCTCGCCACCGACACCCATATTCGCAACCGAGCAACGATTGTGTTCGACGCCAACCCGCCCACTGATACACCGGAGTGGCTCAACACCCTCGATAACACGAAACCGACGAGCCAGGTCCTCCCACTCGCCGCTGCTCAGAATTTGGCCACCTTCGAAGTCAAGTGGGCGGGGACAGATGTTGGCTCGGGCATCTTAGATTACACGATCTTTGTTTCAGAAAATGTTGGTCCTTTCACCGTCTGGTTGTCCAACACCACAGCCACATCGGAAACATTCGTCGGGCAACCAGGCAAGACCTATAGCTTCTACAGTGTGGCACGCGACCGGACAGGCAATCTGGAAAACGCCAAGACAGTTGCCGACGCCACCACGCAGGTAAGTGCCAACACCCGCACGGTCGTGAGTCTCTCGGCCGCAAGTTACATTGGGACGGGGTTGGCGAGCGAGTCCATTGCTACCGCCTTCGGCACCGCTCTGGCCACTGCCACTCAAGCGGCCACCACGATCCCGCTCCCAACTTCGCTCGCAGGGACGACAGTCAAGGTCAAGGATCAGGCAGGGACCGAACGCTTGGCCCCGCTGTTCTTTGTCTCGCCTGGCCAAATTAACTATCAAATCCCACCAGGTGTGGTGACGGGAACGGCCATCGTGACTGTGACCGCCGGGAATGGCGCAGTCTCCACTGGGGCGGTGCAGATCGCGGCAATAGCCCCAGGGTTGTTCACCGCCAATTCCAGCGGCCAGGGCGTGCCAGCGGCCATTGCCCTGCGCTACCGCAATAGTCAGGAGTTGCCCTCTGAGCCTGTCTTCCAGTTCGATGGGACGCAGTTTGTCCCGCGCCCGCTCGATCTTGGCCCGGAGAGCGACGTAGTCTTCCTAGTGCTATTTGGCACTGGGATTCGGCACCGCAGCGACCTCTCGGCGGTGAGCGCGAGGATTGGGGGCGTGGATGCACCAGTCGGCTACGCCGGATTAGCACCCGGATTCGTCGGGCTGGATCAGGTCAATGTGATCATCCCGCGCAGCCTAATCGGGCGTGGTGAAGTAGACGTGGTGCTCGTGGTAGACGGCAAGGTCGCCAACACAGTCAAGGTCAGCATCCGCTGAAAGGCCGTGGCGGAGCTAAAACACAAGCGAGCCCTCAAAGAAGTGGAACTGACCGGGCGCGTGGCGGGCGGCGAGGTCATCTTCGGCACAGTGGCGCGAGTGGTAGGAATTTTGCCACAAGGCTGATAAAATGATGCGCCGCGCAACGCTTGACGCGCGGCGCACTCCGAATTTTTCAAGAGCGGAAATAGAGCATGACCAGACGACTCAAATTGGTCGCAGCGGTAGCGCTGGCGCTTAGCGCCTGGTGGGCTGTCGCGTCGAAACCACCGCGCGTGGACGCCGACCGGCACCCAACGCCAGCCTCAACGAATGTTCGCCAGTTTCTGGAGGCGAACTGTTACGCTTGCCACAGCACCCAGACGAAAAAAGGCGACCTCGATTTGACCGCGCTCAAATTGGATTTGGATGACCCCAAGGCTTTCGCCACCTGGGTGAAAGTCCACGACCGCGTGCGCGACGGCGAGATGCCGCCCAAGGGCATGCCGCGGCCGGACACTGCTGCGCGCGACGCCTTCCTGAAAGCGCTCGCCGCGCCGATGATCGCGGCGGATGAAGCGCGCGTGCGGCGCGAAGGACGGGCGGCGTGGCGGCGAATGAATCGCTACGAGTACGAGAACACGCTGCGCGACTTGCTCGGCGCGCCGTGGCTGCAAATCAAAGAGCTGCTGCCCGAAGACGGCGAGGCGTATCGCTTCAACAAAGTCGGCGAGGCGCTTGGCGTGTCGCACGTGCAGATGGGCCGCTACCTGATGGCGGCCGAGTATGCCTTGCGCGAAGTGATGGCGCGCGAGGCGACGCGGCCCGTGACCGTGACGAAGCGTTACTACGCGCGAGAGCAGCCCGCCTTCTTCCGCAAGGTGGAGTTCTCGCAATTCAATCGCGCCTCCGAGCGCGCCACGTTTCCGCTGCTCGGCAACGCCGCCGATTTGCTGGTGCTGAAACGCGAAGCGCCGATGACGGTCGGCACGGCTGACCCTGTGAAGCGCGAACTCGAAAGCATGGGCGTGGTGGCGAGCACTTATGAGCCGCTCGAAATCCGGTTCAATCTATTCAAGGCCCCGGCGGCGGGCCGCTACAAATTGCGAGTCAATGCGCATTCCTTCTGGGCCGGGCCGGAGAGTGAGGAGCGTTGGTGGAGGCCGAGCCGCGACCATCTCTCCGCCGGGCGCACGCATGAGCCGGTGACGCTCTACGCCGAAATCCCGCCCCGGCAGATGCGCTACCTGGGCAGCTTCGACGTGACGCCGGAAGCGTCGGTCAACGAGATGGAGGTCTATCTGCTCAAGGACGAAACGATCCGCCCCGATGCGGCGCGCCTCTTCCGCTCGCGCCCGCCCAACTGGCGCAACCCGCTGGCGCAGAGGGACGGGCAGCCCGGCGTTGCGTTCCGCTGGTTGGAGGTCGAAGGGCCGATCTATGATCAGTGGCCCGGCCAAGGCCATCGCCTGATGTTCGGCGACCTGCCGATCAAGAAGAACGCGAAGGGCGAGGCGGAGATTGTCTCCCAAAATCCTCGCGCCGACGCCGAAAGCTTGCTGCGCGGCTTTTTGCAGCGGGCCTACCGCCGCCCGGTCGTCGAAGCAGACCTACAGCGTTTTTTGAAGCTCGCTGACGAGGCGCTCAAAAGCGGCGTGGGCTTCGCCGACGCGATGATCACGACTTATTCCGCCGTGCTCTGCTCGCCCGCCTTCGTCACGCTCGAAGAGAAGCCGGGCCGGCTGGACGATTACGCGCTGGGTGCGCGCCTCGCCCTTTTCCTCTGGAACTCTGAGCCGGACGCCGGCTTGCGCGAGTTGGCCCGACAGGGCGCGCTGCGCAAACCCGCCGTGTTGCGCGCGCAGATGGAGCGGATGCTCGGCGACGCCAAAGCGCAGCGCTTTGGCGAAGCCTTCCTCGATTACTGGCTCGATTTGCGCAAGATCAACAACACGTCGCCCGACGAGGTGCTCTATGCCGATTACTACCTCGATGATTTCCTCACGGAATCGGCGCAGGCCGAGACCAGGGCGTTCTTCGCCGAACTCTTGCGCGGCGATCTGCCGGCGCGCAACCTGGTGGCTTCAGATTTTGTCATGATCAACGAGCGGCTCGCCGGCCACTACGGCTTGTCGGGTGTGGAAGGCAGCGCGATTCGGCGCGTGAGCTTGCCGCCAGATTCCGTGCGCGGCGGCTTGCTCACGCAGGCCGGCGTGCTCAAAGTCACCGCCAACGGCACCACGACTTCACCCGTGCTGCGCGGCGTGTGGATCATGGAGCGCATTCTCGGCAAGACCGTGCCGCCGCCGCCCGCCTCGGTGCCCGCCGTGGAGCCGGACACGCGTGGCGCGACCACCATCCGCGCGCAACTCGACCAACATCGCACGCAACCGTCCTGCAACGTCTGCCACGCGAAGATTGATCCGGCGGGCTTTGCGCTCGAAAATTTCGACGTCTTCGGCGGCTGGCGCGACCAATACCGGGCGCTGGGCGAGGGCGAGAAAGCTTCGGGCATCGGCAAAAATGGCCAGCGCTTCGCGTTTCGTTACGTGCAGCCGGTGGACGCTTCCGGCGTGCTTCCCGACGGACGCCGGTTCCGGGATGTGCGCGAATTGAAACGATTGCTGCTCACCGACGAGCGGCAGATTGCGCGTAACCTCGCCGGACAACTCATCGTCTTCGCCACCGGCGCGCCGGTACGCTTCGGCGACCGCCCGAAGCTTGAAGCTATCCTTGATCGCGCCGAGCCGAGCGGCTACGGCGTGAGGTCACTGATTCAGGCGATCATCGAAAGCGAGCTTTTTCGGAATAAGTGACTCAGTGTGGCGCCGCAATGAAGTCCATTGGCGAGATCGCATCAAGTCGGCAGGCGGAAAATGATCCCGGAATTACGGGATGGCGTCCTTCCCGCAGGACTTCATCTTTGCACATTGGCAGAAGCCACATTAGTTGGCGCGACTCCGGTGCAGTAAATGTGAGGCGCTCGCTGACAGCCGATATAAAATCGCGGTAGGATGAGAAACTGGAAATGCTGAATTGAAGATAGATGGCCTTATTTGGCTCAGAGACATTGTGGATAAGTTGACCTGGAAACATCAGGTTGACCCTGAAGAAGTCGAAGAGGCGCTGAACAACCGGCCCAAAATCCGCTTTGTCGAAAAAGGAGAGCGAAAAGGCGAGGACGTTTATCTGGCATTGGGGCAGACTGACGCGGGGAGATACTTGGCTGTGCTCTTTATCTACAAAAAGACGAAAGAGGCGCTCATCCTGAGCGCCAGAGAGATGGCGAATAAAGAGAGAAGGCAATATGGCAAAAAGTAAAGTAAAGACGCTGCCAGAACTGAATTCGATTGATGAGTTAGTAGACTTCTTCGAGACGCACGACATGGGCGACTATTGGGAGCAAATGCCAGAAGCTGACTTTGAGATAAAGATCAAGCGGAGAAAACATCTCATCGCTATCGAAGAAGACGTTGCCACTAAAGTTACCCAGATAGCTAAAGCCAAAAAGGTTTCATCTGAGGCGTTAATAAATACTTGGTTAAAAGAAAAGCTGCGAAAGGCCGGTTAGAAAATGAATTCGTTACTACCAGGAAAATAAAATGTCCGAGGAGATTACCCGAATGAAGACCATTCACATTTCAACACAGCACGCTCTTTCACGCAGAAGCTTCCTGCGCGGCGCGGGCGTTGCGTTCAGTCTACCGTTGCTGGATGCGATGGTACCCGCCTTCGCGCGCGCTGAAAGCAAAGCCGTGCCGCGCCGCTTCTTCGCCATCTGCAACAACCTGGGATTGCTGCACTGGAAATTCTTCCCGGCGCCGGACCAGACCGGGCGCGGCTATCAACTTTCGCCGTATCTGGAACTGCTCAGCGCGCACCGCCATGAATTCACGGTCTTCAGCGGCGTGTGGCACCCGGATGTGGACGGCGGCCATCCGGCGGACAACTGCTTTCTGACTGCCACGCCGCATCCGGGCAGCGGCGGCTTTCGCAACACGATCTCGCTCGATCAATTCGCCGCCGAACACATTGGCAACCTGACGCGTTTTCCATCGCTCACGCTCGGCGTGAATGTTCAAAAGGGGCAGCGCAGCCTTTCGTGGACCAGCGGAGGTGTGCTGATCCCCTGCGAGGAAAAGCCTTCGGAAATCTTCAGACGCCTCTTCCTGAGCGGCTCACCGGAAGAAGTTCAGGCTCAGATGCGCCGTCTCGCGCTCGGCCAGAGCGTGATGGACACCGTGGCGGAGCAGACGCGCCATTTGCAGCGTAACCTCGGCGCACGCGACCGCGAACGCCTCGACCAATATTTCACCGGCGTGCGCGACCTGGAAAAGCGCCTCGGCCAAGCCGCTGAATGGGAGCGCAAGCCGAAGCCCGTCGTCAACGAGAAACCGCCCGTGGACTTGGAAGACGCCCGCGATTATGTGGAAAAAGTTCGGCTCATGTACGACCTCGCCCGGCTCGCCTTTGAAACCGATTCCACGCGGCTCGTCACCTTGCTGCTCGACAGCGTCAATTCGCCAGCCATCCGGGTCGAAGGCGAAACCATGTCGGATGGTTACCACGCGATTTCCCATCACGGGAAATCGCCCGACAAGCTGCGACAGCTTGAGCTGGTTGACCGGGTGCATATGAAACTGCTCGACCATCTCTTCACCCACCTGAAGTCGCGCCAGGAAGGCGGCGAGACGCTGCTTGACCGCACGATGGTGTTATATGGCACAAACCTCGGCGACGCGAACGCGCACGTCACGACAAATCTACCCACGCTGTTTGCCGGCGGAGGTTTCAAACACGGGCAGCATCTGGCATTTAACCGCGAGCGCAACTATCCGTTGCCGAACCTTTTTGTCTCCGTCCTGCAACGGCTCGGCATCGAAGCCGACAGATTCGCCACCAGCACCGGCACGATGCAGGGATTGGAGATGGTCTAAGCGGGCATCGTTCAATAAATCAACCTGCGATTGCGCGTGCGCTGGGCAAGAGGATCATTCCGCTAGATGGCGGATTGGATATGCCAGAGTATAAATTTACGGCTTATTTCGAGAACTCTAGTTTCCAGCTTTTTAGCTGGATTTCGTGTTGAGAATACGTAGCTTAAGCTCCTTTATCGCAAATAACCCTGTGGAGCTTAGTGCGAGAAAGGGTCAGTCTTCAAAGCTAGCAA
>Ga0070707_100001139_pt1 | contig 26182 bp, 24 predicted proteins | sample KBSK5502metaG_FD_65468 | JGI IMG/M metagenome (GOLD analysis project Ga0070707, IMG submission 65468) | Corn, switchgrass and miscanthus rhizosphere microbial communities from Kellogg Biological Station, Michigan, USA - KBS K5-50-2 metaG | ecosystem: Host-associated > Plants > Roots >...
CGCGACTGTCGCGGCTGAGAGCAGGAAAGCGTTGCCGGTCGTCGAGGCAGAGCAGACCGCGGGGTGTTGCGGGCCGAGTTGCTGCTCCACCGACACAAGAGATGCGAGTGTCATCACGTCGGACCTCTATAGCCAGGCGGAACTCGGGACGATCCCGGTGGCGGCCGCACTGGCGTCGCTCGGCTGTGGTAATCCCACTGCGCTGGCAGAACTCTCAGCGGGGGAGCGCGTGCTTGACCTGGGCAGCGGAGGCGGTATTGACGTACTCCTATCAGCGCGCCGCGTCGGCCCCACCGGCTTTGCCTATGGCCTCGACATGACCGACGCCATGCTGGAGCTGGCCGAGCGCAACCGTGCCGAGGCGGGCGTGGAGAACGTGCGGTTTCTGAGGGGCATTATTGAGGACATTCCTCTTCCCTCAGAGAGCGTGCACGTGGTGATCTCTAACTGCGTCATCAACCTCTCTGCGGACAAGGGGAAGGTGCTGCGCGAGGCCTACCGCGTGCTTGCTCCTGGCGGGCGCTTCGCCGTCTCGGACATCGTGTTCCAGGGCAGCATTCCACAAACCCTCCGTACAGATCTGGAATCATGGGCGGGCTGTATCGCCGGAGCATTGGAAGAAGAGACCTACCAGGAACTACTTCGTGAAGCTGGGTTCACCGACATCGAAGTTGAAGTGACCCGGCGGTATTCCCTTGACGAAATCGTCGGGAGCGGGGCGAACGCCTCGATTGCCGCTCTTTCTCCAAATGAACGGCACAACGTGGATGGAAAGTTCGTCAGCGCTTTCATTCGGGCAAGGAAACCGCAGACGGTATAGAGGCTTTTCGCCAGGAGAAGGGCATGACCATGCTGAGGTCTCTGTCCTCCTCCTATCTCTTCCTCTCATACGTTGCTTCGCGAGCGACAATCAGGCGAGCCTCTTTGACCTTGCCGTGTCGCAACACCGCTGTTGCCAGCTGGAGAAGTAGCTCAAAGTAACTCAGTATTCCGCAGCACATATCCTCGACGCCAGTCTTGCCTGACCCCGTAAGCCCTCTGACGCCGCTCAGTTTTTCTGCGGCATGCTTCACTTCTAGTGATGCTCGCCCCATCATGCCAGGATGTGTCATGCTATAAAGATCAACTGGTGCAGAGAGAGGAACAGAGGATCTCTCTTCGCTACCAAAGTCAATTTGCCTCAGTGAGTATCACATGGCTTCCTCTCCCTCTGGAAAGAGTGGCGCAGTTGCTTGGCCAATTCAGGGTGGAAGCCGAGCGGGATTCGACTTTAGCGTGAGATGGAGGAGTAGTCTGAACCCACGCCGCAGGTACAGCGGGCAAGCAGCTCTTCCAGGCATGCGACTTGACGTTGCAAAGCGATGATCATCTTTTTGAGCTGTATCACCTCCTGCTGAGGTCCCTTCCCTCCTGATTTTGCAAGCTGAGCTTCCTTCTGATAATACTCTCTATCAGCTTTGGCCTGCGCCAGTTCTTCTTGTAACTGATGAATAGTCCTCTCATACACCTGCCCGGCCTGCCGTCGCTGGACGTTGGGATTGGCATGCTGGATGAGGGCAAAAAGCTCGTCGTTACGGTAGATAGTGGCGCTCGAGACCCCTGATTCTTTTACCACAGCCGCAACGGTTATCTCGTGCGGTTTCATTTTCCGCCGGTGCATGGCCTGGACCGTCACGCGCACCTGTTCGCGATGCTGCTCCGCAAGACGTTCGTGGTAGCGTACCAGTCCGTCAGGGTGCTGGTTCTGTGGGCGGTAACTGTTTATGGAACGCACTTCCCCCTCCTGGGATTGGCATGAACATCTCGACGAGCGGGTCAATGGTTCCCAGATGCTTCCACCACGGGCGTAGTTTTTCTGCCAGATCGTCGAGAAAACGTCGTTGTTCAATGATATCAGTCTCCATCAGCCTCATTCCCAGGGCAGTTCCTAAAGAGTCCTGAACAACACGGAGATGGAGTTGCACGAGACCTTCAATTTTCTGCCGATCAAGAAATGGAGGCACTTCCGCTCGCCATTTCCCTTGCGTGACTCGTTCGAACGCCACTTCAGAGACGGCCAGCCCAAGCGCCTCATACCAGTACTGGGCCACGGTGTGCTCATAGGTGTCTTCTGGAATCACAATCTCGTCCTCCACAGAAAGAGGCGAGGCCACTCCTCGCTGGGCGAGCGCTCCCGCCCAGAATCCTCCCCAGATTCCATAGGTCCGGCGCTTGAGTGTCCGCTGCAGGGTGAGGCCCAGATAGTGTTCCAGGGAAACGGTGTAAGCGATTCCTCCCTCGACGATTTGACCGGGAGCGGACCCAAGCGCCTGGCGCACCTCGCGTAGCCGTTTTTCAGCGAAGACACTTTTTACCTCATCGGTTGTATCCTCCAGGTACGTATGGAGATAACGCATGTGCATAGGAATGGTTTCATGCCCATGCAGCTTCATATTGTGAGCCAACGAGACCCCGGCACGGTGCGCTCGGCTCACACTATTGTGCCGAAAAACGTGGGTGGTGATAGACGAGAACGCTGCGAGAGGCGTATCGCACTTCGGGCAAAATGCCTCGCCATTTCGCGCGACGCCATCGCATTGGAAATCCTCCTCGAGGATGTGGCGGCACAGCGCTCCCCGTCGTCCAGGGAGAGGCGAACCGCAGCAGGGGCAGACGGTGATTCCCTCCTGGGCGGCAAAGTAGCTGCACTGTTGCCCTTTCCGTCGTTGGCGGCGACAGGAGGGACTGTACGTCTTTTATTGGAAGAGGCCATCAGGGTTGATCTTAGCGGCGATGAGTAATGCCTCCTTCAGCGCTACCTCTACGCGGTTACGGGAAAGACATCCACGCCTCTTCACCGAACCGTCAGGACTAGAGACACGATCAAACAAATAGTGCCAGTCATTGGCCCGCTCTGGGTCGTCGTCCTGATAGCGGATATTCGTTTTTCCCAGGGTGCGCGAGGTGGTTCCATCTTCTGAAAACCGCAATTTGATAATCTCTTCCATGTATTGAAACAAAAACTCCATTCCTGGTTCCACAATCGGAAACGGTCGCTCTTGCTTTGATTTTCCCTTTGGGATAAGCAGAAAGGCGTGCCCACGCTTGTCTTCGAGGACACAGAACAAGTGGAGTTGGATGGTTTCCGTCACGCGTGTCCCACAGTAGTATTGTATAGTCAAGGCAAGGCGGCTAAACACATCATAGGTGAGATTGCACACCCCATCTCGAAAGACACGATCCATAACCTCCTCATCTGGCACATCTCTTGGATGCCATGTGTCACGCTTTTCCAGGTCGTAGAGGAGGGGGTAGCCAACAGGGACAGGATATTCAAGGTCCGCAAGCGTCGAAAAAAAGTGGGCAATGTGCTTAAATCGATTGCACCTGGTGGATGCCTGTACGTCTGCACATGCAAGAGAAGCGTAGGCGCGAAAGACCTCTTGCGCGTACCCACGAGTCCAGTGAGGGTAGTTGACCAGTTTCCCCTGTGTCCGCACCCAGGTAAAAAAGCGTGTAAGATCGTTCGCACGCACGTACAAGGATTCTAGCTCCATACGCTTTTCTCGATGGCAGTAGATGAAATAGGTCATGAGATGTTCTTGCACAACACCTGGAAGCAAGGTATACCCGGCGTCGGCAAGCTCTCCTTTATAGTCAATACGCCAGGGATTGATGAGTGTCCCTTCAGTTTCTGGCCTGCGCGAGAGGATTCCTTTTGCTTGTTCGTACATTGGAGCTCAACGATGCCGATTGTCTGCAGTGCCCAGCCGCAAGGCCCCATATACCAACACTCTCTTGCCGGCTTCTGCTCTTGACCTGCAGCGTACTGCCAGAAGTAGTGACGGATATCGTCGAGGATGACATGTCCAACGCGAATATCGGCCGTGAGCGGATACGGCAAAAAGATGCCACCTCCAAGGTGCCTTGTGACCAGGCGGCGTTCGCTACACACCTGCAGGATTTCTTGTGAAGAGAGAGGGCGTCCTAACTCAGCAACACCGGGGAGACCATACTTGAGGAGGGCGAAAAGACTGAGAACTCGCAATGCGTCATCTTGCTTCGAGCCTTCTTTGTAATTGGTAGCCTTCATGGCTTGTAGAAACTGGCGGTACTCCTCAGGGCGACGATTACGCCACAGGCGAGTCATTCCAGGAACTCCCTTGTGGCGAATTGGTTCAAGCTGAACCAATTCATCGTTCGAGAGGTATAACAGCCGACGATCAAGCAGATAGATGACCACTATGCCCCAGGCAGAGCTTGTATATCTATTCCAAGTGCCCACGTGATAATCGCGCCACCATGCGGTGATGCTGCCCAGACGATGTACCTCTCCTAGAAAGGAAGCAAATACAAAACGCAGTTGGCTAAGTGAATCATTACTTGAGCAGTACAGCTGTCGTGTGAAAGGATCACGCCTATATCTTTGACAGTGCGAACAGTTTTCACACGCAGGATGGAAAAAACGACGCCACCAGTGATCAAGCGTTTGAATGAGCCGTTTCCAGCTCCATTGCTCAATCAAAGGGGCAACGTCCTGCTTCTTATAGACTGGCTCACTCCGCCTTTTGCCAGGTCCTAAAGGGAAAACACCATGATCTCGGAGGATTTTACGGACATGAGACTGAGTAAGACCAGAGAAATAGGTGAGATCCTTTACAGGATACAATTCTTTTGTGAGAGCAAATGGAGGAGGTAACGAGGGCCGCTGTGCTTCCCTTGTGAAGACAGGTAGCTGCCAATCTGTTTCTAACCAGTCAAAAAAATCAGTGATGAGCGCAATAAGATCGTTGTCCGGTGCCCGCGGGGTGGTGGGAAACGGAGTAAATGCAGTGGGGGAGGGCTGATTATCCTCAGCCCCCAGTTGAAATGCGACCGACATGGCTTTCCTTTCCTAGCAGATGGTAGCCTTTTCGTTCATACCAGCCGAATGGTGAGTGCACAGTGGATGGCAGGCTGTCGCACGCTTCTTGCATACGAAGGCAAATCTTTTGCACTTCGTGAGGGAGCTCCATCTGTTCGGCATCAAGATAGTAGCGCTGCGTCGTCTCGGTGCTTGCATGACCCATCAGGAGGGAAAGCCGAACGACGCCCATCCCGGCGGCCGCCATGAGAGTGGCGCCGGTCGCCCGGAAAATGTGGCTGTGCAGTTTCTTACAGAGGGAGATCCTCAGACGCTGTTGTTCTTGGGAGACAGCCGGAGTAGCTGTGCGAAAATGTGATTTCAATGCCAGCAGGAGATGCTCGATGGAGTGTATCGTGATAGGAACGTCCTCATGGTCCAGCTGACGCAAGAGCGCTCCGTGGAAACGCTGCTGGAGGGGAAGCCTCACTTCGTTCGTATAGGTGTTGAGGTACGTCCATGTTTCAGAGTCAACAATTGGGACGAGCCGATACTTTCGTCCTTTTCCGCACACCTGGAGTACCTGGCCGTTTACCGCTTCCCAGGTCGCACCAATCAGCTCAGATTCCCGTAGCATCCCCCACAGCAAAAGCCTCACAAGCGCGCCATTACGATTGGCGGCATTGTGGCCAAAGCTGACAAGAGGAATGGCATCGAAGACCATTTGAAGCTCTGCAGGGCTAAGCGCCCGGGGAGGAGGCGTATCCTGGGGGCGTCGAAACAGTTTTGATGGCCGTTGCGGGTCGGATAGACGCTGGGGCAACAACCCATCCGGTTGCTGTCTCAGTTGTTGGGGTGACAGGGGACGCTCAAAGCGTTCCAGGGGGTGAGCGGGAGGAGAGTACGCCGGGATAGTATCGGGCAGATACTCCGCAATGAGCCAATCGTAAAACGTTGAAAGCGCGGCCAGGCGCAGGTTCCGTGTCGCGGCAGACAGCTGATGCTCCTGGTAGCCTGCCGGAAGTCTGCCTGTCTTGCAGAGCGCCTGTCGCGCGCCTGAGGCTGAAGCTGGGATGTCAAGCCAGGCAAAGAGCGCGCGCATGTCAGCTCGGCCGAGTGAAAAGAGCGACTGTTCAATGGGATAGCCGGTGTATAATTGCACGGGTTTTGGGCAAGCCAGTCGAGCGTATACAAAAGCACCTTCGCGTACTCGAAGATGGTGCCAAAGGCGTAGCCGCTATCCGCTCCCAGCGCCGTGAGCCACACATTGACGGCAACGAGGCTCGGCCCCAGTTGCAAAAAGAGACGTTGTTCTTCCCTGGAGCGTTGCTCTGGTGGGCGGGACTCAAAATCCCAACGGACTTCACACAGGCGACGAGTACGCTCACGATGCAGGATAAAAAGGCATTGCCTTACCACTTCTTTTTCCTCCAATTACACCCTATGACCCATAGGCGTGGCCATGGTCTTGAGTAAGTACGTGAGAGGGTATTTCGTCACGCGAAAAGCCCTCCCATCACTCCAACTAGTATAGTGTGTGAAGCGTGGAAAGGCATCCCGAGAATACTCTATTTTCACAGCTCGTAAAAAAAGCGTGTGCTGCCTGCACCTCACCTGGGCCTAGTGCAAATACACTACGCCTTTCACGCACCGGAGATGTCGCTACTAACCTTACTTGTTTCAGCCAGGAAATGCCCTCTTGAGTAGTGACTATGCATGTTGTTGTCCAGCAGTGACAGTAAACTGTACTTTTGGGGGTGAAAAGCAGGGTCAAGAAAACCGATAAGTAGTATAAGTGTGCAAGAGAGAATCTCTCACATCCACTGATGGTAGGCTAGAGGCGGTTTTGTAGATCATAACATGACGCCAACCCGGGAAAACTGCAGGATATCCTCTGCGCTCAGTTCATCTGGTATGCGTTTGAGGATAAAATGTTTAAGCCCAACATGAAATTCTTCCCATACTCTTTCAGTAGTCGTGACCATAAACAATCATCTCTTTTCGGCTCTATGCCCGCACCGTTGTACTTCAATTGTACATTATACGGCACAGGAAAGGCATAAAATGCTTACCCCTTTCCGAGCCGTGGTTATTTTCATCCTCGTAGACGGAGATTTGCCCAAAAGGACGCAGACGTGGTATATCTAATGTTGAGCACGAACGAGAAAGGTACTTTATGAAGCGCCGTGTCCTTTTTATCTGCACGCACAACTCGGCCCGTTCGCAAATGGCTGAGGGATTGCTGCGGCACCTGGGTGGCGAACGATTCGAGGTCTTTAGCGCCGGGACCGAAGCGACTTTTGTGCGTCCACTAGCCATTCGGGCGATGGCTGAACTGGGTATTGATATCTCCGGGCAGGAATCCAAGACGTTGGATCGCTACCTGGGTGAGGCGCTCGACGATGCGATTACAGTCTGTGATACAGCCGCCGAAGCATGTCCTGTCTTCCCAGGGGCTGCCAGGCGTCGCCACTGGTCATTTGAAGACCCGTCGAAGGCCAGTGGAAGTGAGGCCGAACAACTTGCAGTATATCGCCGTGTACGCGATGAGCTACGAGCAAGAATTGAGCAAGAGTTGCTGGCACAAAGAAGCTAATGCCAGGGGATCGCAACTGTCTATCTTTTGACAGAGACCGCGGGCACCTTCTTTCCGCGGTTCGGCTTTCGCCCTATATCGCGCTCAGAAGTGGCACCAGCAATACAGGCCTCAGTCGAGTGGACCATTGCCTGCGCGGTCACCGCGCAGGCAATGGTGAAAAAGCTATCTACTGGACACTGACCGTCGTCACATCAAAAATCAGTGCGGCGTTGGGTGGTATAGTCGGAGGTTGACCTGCTGACCCGTAGGCGAGCGCGGCTGGAATGATCATACGCCGCGAGCCACCCTGCTTCAAACCAACCAGACCTTCCTCAAATCCTTTGATTACCTGCCCTTTGCCAAGCGTTATTGTGATCGCTTGGGCCTTACGATCCCACGAACTATCAAATTTCTTGCCAGTCTTCTGGAGCCAGCCTGTATATTGTACAGATACATTGCTGCCCGTCTTGGCTGCAGGGCCACAGCCAACCTGCACATCAATGTACTGAAGTCCATCGGGCAATGTGACCGGGGTACCAGTCAAGGCAGGTGGCTTGGCAGGGCCAGCCGTCGGGGTGGGGGTAGTTCCCAATCCGGCAAGGCAAGCATTGAGTGCTGCCGCAGTAGCTGTCGCATCTACCCTGGCCACATGGGTAGCAGTGGCATGCGCGCTAGCAAGCTGAGCTGCTGCCCGGTCAGAGGTGTAGCGCTGATATTCGATGATACCGGCCACCGATAGAACGATAAGCGCCAATGCTGCAATTGCAGCCGTCAGTATACGCTGCCTGCGCCGGCGGCGTGCCTGGCGCTGCAAGCGATCTTGCTGGCGTTGGCCGGGTCGATATTGTTTCTTCGGTGTTCCCTTATTTTGCCCTTTCACCGTTTGCGTCATAGGGATAATCTCTCCTTGTAGGTTCATGATAAGGAATTGCACACAGAGAGTACCATTACCTGAGCGTCCTGGCAAGAGGGTAGGGACCGACTACCTCCAAAGCCAGTAGAAACCAGGCAAAACTTGTGATACAATGTAATTTGTTATCGTAAAATCAGTACCAGCATTTCTGATACTATCTAGATGGCCTATATTCCCAGTGTACACGAATGCTTCATAGGGATATTATAAGGAGATACTATGCCATCTCAGGGATATGTGCGCTTTCCCACCATCCATCAGGACCGCATCATTTTCGTTTCAGAAGATGATCTCTGGCTTGTATCGAGTGAGGGTGGTCGGGCAGAACGATTGACAGCGGGTGTAGGAGAAGTACTCTACCCCCATTTTTCGCCAGATGGCGAACTACTAGCATTTGTGGGCCGCGAAGAAGGCCCAAGCGAAATTTATATCATGCCTGCGCTCGGCGGCGTCGCCCAACGCCTGACCTTTGAATCCGCCTCGTGCCGCGTAGCCTGCTGGTCTCCCGCTGGTGATGCCGTTTTGTATGCCAGTAATACAGGCCAACCCAATTATGGCAACTATGTTATTTATGCAATCAGCCCGCAAGGAGGTCAACCCCGCCAGATTCCCGTGGGTATGGCAAATGCTATCTCTTACGGGCCACGTGGCGGGGTCGTGATAGGCCGCAACATTAATGAACCAGCACGTTGGAAACGCTACCGGGGCGGCACAGTAGGACATTTATGGTGCGACATTGATGGCAGTGGCATATTCCAACGTTTACTCCAACTCGATGGAAATATTGCCAATCCCTGCTGGGTGGGCGAGCGCATCTACTTCATCTCCGACCACGAGGGAGTGGGGAATATCTATTCCTGCACACCTCTTGGCGAGGATATTCGCCGCCATACAGATCACAAAGACTTCTACGCGCGCAATCTGTCGAGTGATGGACAGCGCCTGACCTATCATGCAGGCGCTGACCTGTACCTGTTCGATCCCTCTCTCGAAAAAGTGTGCCGCCTCGATGTAACGTTGCCAAGCATCCGTACACAGCGCAACCGTAAATTTGTTTTCGCCGGGGGCTACCTCGATAGCTACGCTCTACATCCCCAGGGCTATGCTGCAGCGCTCACAACACGCGGCAAGGCTTTTACGCTGGGCAACTGGGAGGGACCCGTGCTGCAACACGGCGAACCCGACGGTGTGCGCTATCGCCTCCTGCAATGGCTCAACGACGGCAAACGTTTAGTAGCGGTCAATGACGCAACCGGGCAGGAAAGACTGGCCGTCTTTAATGACGCCGGTACGCCCAGAACATTTGATGACATCGAATTCGGCAGAGCCGTCGAAATGGCTGTCTCGCCCACCGATGACGTGGTTGCAATTACAAACCATCGCAACGAACTGATTGTAGTTGACCTTGAGGCCGGTTTCTCTCGTGTTATTGACCGCAGTGACTACGAACGGATAGAGGGAATTGCCTGGTCACCTGATGGACACTGGCTAGCATATGGATTCCCCTCAACGGCACAGAAAACCGCGATCAAGTTGTGCTACATGGAGAGTGGTGAAACTCACTTTGTCACTGAGCCTGTACTACGTGATTTCTCACCCTCATTCGATCCAGAAGGAAAGTATCTCTACTTCCTGGGAACTCGTATTTTTAATCCCGTGTACGACAACCTGCAATTCGACCTGAGTTTCCCGCGCGGCGTAAAACCCTACGCCATCATGCTAAGGCGTGATTTACGCTCTCCTTTCATCCCCGAGCCTAAGGCTCCCGAAGAGAAGGGAAAAGAAAATGAGAAAGAGGAAACCGGCGGCGAGCAGCAGGAGCAAGATACTGAGGATGCGGCTCAGAAAGAGGACGAGAACAATCAGGAAGTCACGAAAAAACCGGCACCTCTGGTCATCGACCTGGAGGGAATTACAACACGGGCCTTGCCGTTCCCGGTCGCAGAAGGTAAGTATACGGCAGTGCGTGGAATTAAGGGGAAAGCGCTGTTTTTATCATTTCCGATCGAGGGTTCGATTGGGGAGAATCACGAACCGAAGGGCCACATCGACAGCTATGACTTCGAAGCGTACAAGTACGAGTATCTCATCGATAGTGTAAATAACTTCGATCTCTCGCGCGACAACAAGACCTTGATTTATCGCTCGCGCCAGCGCCTGCGTGTACTGAAAGCAGGAGACAAGCCGCCCAAGGGAGACAACGGCGATCGCACAAATCGCGAAACGGGCTGGCTCGATCTGCAGCGCGTGAAAGTATCGGTTCAGCCCGCCGCAGAATGGAAGCAGATGTTTGCTGAAGCCTGGCGCCTGCAGCGCGAGCAGTTCTGGGTAGAAGATATGTCAGGCATCGATTGGGATGCTATCTATGCGCAGTATGCTCCCCTGGTCGAACGGGTCAGCTCACGTTCAGAACTCTCCGACCTCCTTTGGGAACTGCAAGGAGAACTCGGCACCTCTCACGCCTACGAAGGAGGAGGCGATTATCGCTATAGACCGCATTATCAACAGGGGTTCCTGGGGATAGATTGGAGCTACGATGCTGAAAATGATCGCTATCGTATTGCTCACATCATACAGGGCGATACAGGGGACAGCAAGTCTACCTCACCACTCACCAGCCCCGGGTTAAATGTGAGTGTAGGAGACGCCGTGCTCGCCATCAATGGACAAAGGGTAGGACCAGCTCGCAGCCCACAAGAACTGTTGGTGAACCAGGCAGATAACGAGGTGCAACTCACTATCGAGGATGCTACTACTAAAGAGACGCGCGTGATTACTGTCAAAGCGCTCTCGGAAGAACAGCCCGCCCGCTATCGTGAATGGGTTGAGCATAATCGCCGCATCGTCCACGAAAAATCCCAAGGCCGTGTAGGCTACATTCATATTCCCGACATGGGCGGTAGAGGTTTTGCAGAATTTCATCGCAGCTACCTGGCCGAGCTTGACTATCCGGGGCTGTTAATTGATGTACGTTTTAATAGTGGGGGACATGTCTCCGGTCTATTGCTGGAGAAACTGGCAAGACGGCGCATCGGCTACGATTTTCCCCGTTGGGGTCAGCCTGTGCCATATCCAGAGGAATCGCCTCGTGGGCCAATGGTAACCTTGACCGATGAACATGCAGGATCGGATGGAGATATGTTCAGCCATGCCTTCAAACTGATGAGGTTAGGACCGTTAATTGGCAAGCGTACCTGGGGAGGTGTGATTGGTATCAACCCCCGTTACAGGCTCGTTGATGGCACAATGACAACACAACCCGAAGCCGCGATCTGGTTTAAGGATGTAGGCTGGAACGTTGAGAACCATGGTACCGATCCTGACATCGAGGTCGACATTGCACCGCAGGACTATGTCAACAAGGCCGACCCACAACTGGACCGGGCCATTGCGGAAACAGTGCGTTTGATAGAAGAGATTCCTGCGCTGGAACCGAAGCCAGGGGAGAGGCCAAGAAGAGGGAGATAGAGTCTCCCTCTTACTTAAAACGCCTTCTTCCCTTGTACCCACGCCCCCACCACGACTTCTGAAGACGTTCCAAAGAAGAACACATCCAGAAAATCTGCTGCAGTCCAACCTACCAGCGATGGATGATGCATTTCCACCGCGACAAAATCGGCATGCATTCCTGGAGCAATCACACCTGTCTCTATGCCGAGAGCAGTTGCGCCACGACGGGTGCCATAATCCAGCAATAGCGGGCCAGGAGACGCCAGCTCATCAGCGACCAGCACACGCCGCCGCTGGTAGCGCATGCGAGCAGAATATTCCGCCCAGCGTAGTTCTTCGATAGGGTCCAGACGCGTATTGCTGTCCGAACCGATAGCCAGCGGAATGTGCGCGGCCAGGAGCTCTGCGTGAGGAGCAATGCCATCCCCGAGATCGCCCTCCGTGGTGGGACAGACACAGACGGTACAACCGCGCTGCGCGAGTAATGCAACCTCAGTGGCATCGGCATGGGTAGCATGGACAATTGTCGTCAATGCTCCCAATACGCCGAAACGCTCAAGCAGCTCGATTGGTGTACAGCCGTACACAGCATAGCATTGCTCGATCTCTGCCATCTGTTCGTCAGCATGGACATGCAGCGGGAGACGGTGGTCCTTGCTATATCCGGCAATTGCGCGAAACCAATCTTCCGGTACTGCACGCACAGAATGAGGAGCTACTCCGATAGGCACACCCGTGACGCGCAACGCCTCGACACGATCGAGGTAAGCATCGACCGAGGAATCGCAGAAGCGGAGTTGACTTTCCTCCGGTGGTTGATTAAAACCGCTCTGCGCATAGGCCGTCATGAGCAGGACAACCCGAATGCCCGCATCACGCCCCGCCTGTAGTATCGCTTCAGACATGGCATTTGGATCAGCATAAGGCCGCCCGCCAGATTGATGATGTACATAGTGAAACTCACCTACGCTGGTATAGCCGGCCGCCAGCATCTCACGATAGGTAGCCAGGGCTCTCTCATAGAGCAAGTCGGGGTGTAATCGTTGCGCCTCGGCATACATTGCGCTTCTCCACGTCCAGAAGGTATCCTGTTTCGAGAGAGGACGATGGGTATGCCCACGCAATGCGCGCTGAAAGACATGGCTGTGGGTGTTGACAAAGCCTGGGAGGAGAGCTACACCTGGGAGAACGGAAACATCGGAGGGTGGTACATTGGTTTCCCCCGGTGGGGTGATAGAGGTAATGCGCCCGTCGTCAGAGATGGAGATCATCAAATTGGCCTGCAAGCCCCGAGGGGTATAAACATAGTCTGGGACAAGATGCTTCATGAAAACTCCTCTTCAGCAGTGAGATTAACCATTCTCACTCCAGCCTGTGTGTAACACTTGATCACTGGCGGCACGCGCAGGCACACCTCGTTCTCAAACAGTCTCGCGTATGCTCGCGGGTCGGTTATGTAGCTCTGACTGGCATAGTACGCTAAAGGGTTGGCAATAGCCTCACGCATGATCGATGAGCTTCTTTCTCAAAGCAGTAACTTCTACAGGTCAGACACTAGAGTGGCCCCGGATCGCCGATCAAATGGAAACCGGCCCAGAAGTAAGGATGCACCCGATAAGGGCGAATGGAAGTACGTGCCCGTGCCAGAAATGCACGCTGTGCACCTGCCAGGGCAGCAGCTTTGTCATAGTCGCTCAACAACGCCTGGTAGAACATTTCCATTAATTCCGCGCTACTGGCGTCATCGACTTTCCATAATGTTGGCAACAGCGAAGCAGCCCCTGCATAAAGGAAACCCCGTCCCAGGCCAATAACTTCGTCAACACCCCCTACGGTGGCACGGCCCGTCTCACAGGCACTCAAGGTCACAAGAGAACAGGAGGAGAGATCAAGATTAAAGACCTCGATGGTACTCAACTGGTGATCGGCAAGCCTGATATATGAGAAGTTAGGAGCGTCAAGCCGGGATAGTCCGTGAGCGGCGATATGCACAATTGGGCTGCCGGGACCCGCCTGTCGCAAAAGTGTGGTGGTGGCAGCCTCATTGAGCATGCAGGGAGCACCTAATTGTTTTGCTACTGCCTGAGCTTCCTGCACGGCGAAAGCGAGCCGACCACTATCAGAAAGAGCCATGACCAGCGATCTCTTCAGAGGCACCCTGTCAGCCTCGATACGTCGTCCACGCTGGTGGCAAATGTCCATCAGCGCTGCTGCAGGCAGATAGGACACGTCCAGGCGCTCAACGAGAAACTGCACCCCATCAAAAAGACAATGGAACGGCAGGTAATGCAGCATGCCATAGGGAACGATCGTCAGGCGCTCACAGGTACTCAATTTGCTGGCTACAGGCCTTAAGAGCAGATCATACAGGCGCTGCAGCAGCCCGAGGCTATTTTCCTGTAAGCCTGCAAAGGCCTGAGCACGATCCTTAGCCCCACTCGCTTGCGCAGCTAAGTCCAGGTTGACGCGCCAGAGTGAGAGCAGGCGTTCCAGCCTGGGAACTGCATCCCTTTCGACATGTACATCTATGCCATCGCACGTGACCTGGAAAATATACAGGTCTTGCCCGCTAAGGTAGTATTCCAGCATCAATGTCGTGTGGTCTAGTTTCGACCGGAGCGAGGTCACAATGCTGTCGGTCCACTGAGAACGCGAGCGGGATACCAGGTCACCAGCCAGGCGTAGCTGCAATTGCTCGAGCAAGTGTTCGATCCTGCGCTCCCGCTGCTGCATCTCCCGCCGCGCCTGGCCGGGCTGCATGGCACGAATGCGCATGATGGCTGTATCACTCAAGTTTGCTTCGTTCTCCGCCTCGTACACGATGTTGCTGAACCAGGTCTGCTCCTCGCGCAGTCGTTCCAGGTCCTCGAGGATGGCTTCCCCTGCTTGATCTCCGGCCCGCAAACGAATATCGATATTGTTCCGCAGGTAATCGCCTAGTACGCGTGACTTGGCTTTTTCCACATAGACCAGCGCCCGGTCTGTATTGCCACGCTTGAGCGCCAGGATCACGGCTCGCTGGTAGATAGCGCCTTTGTCTTCCAGGAAACTGCTGCGTTCATCCATGACCAGGTGACCCTGCACATCGTCGATACCCTTTACGGCACGATCGTAGTAGTGTGCGGCCGCTTCCAGGTCTCCGTGATGCTCGGCAATCTGACCGAGCAGGTAATCACAGCGATATTTGAGGTCGAGCAAGTCCTGACCCTGCGCAATATCGAGCGCCTGCTGGCAGAGATAACGCGCGCTCGCCGTATCTCCAAGATTTGCATGAATACGCGCCTGCAGCAGCGCTGCTTGCGCCAGTCGCGGCAGCGCTTCCTGTTCAGCAAAGGCGTCGGCGACATAACGAGCTTCGCGCAAGCTGGCACCTAAGTCCCCATCCGCGAAGTACAGCTCAGCTTGTTGCAGCCGCACAAGGGCTGCAAGGCCCATGAAACCAATCTCTTCCAGAAGAATACTGGCCTCCTGCAGCTTCTCGTCGGCATCGCGATACTCTCCCTCGAGCATGGCAGCTTCAGCCTGGTACATGAGCGAATGTGCCAGGCTATCCCGGTGTCCCGGCGATTGACGGAAATAGGTGATGGTCTCACCAGCAAGCTCATAGGCTTCACGTGTACGATTGAGACGCAGCAGGCAAAGACACGTCTGCTGGGCAACCTCTGCCGCTTGATAGTGCAGGCCGTGACTTTGAAAGATGGCACGACTGCGATTGAAGAGCAGCAGGGCCTGGCTGAAGTGCCCCTGTGCTGCGTAAATCGCGGCGATGTTCAATTCCTCTCGTGCTACGGCGACCTCTTGCCCTTGTTGGCCAGCAAAGGTGGCGCGGGCCTGTTCGTGTAAAGCTACTGCCTCGCGGAACTTGCCCATAGCTGCCAGCGTAATGGCCTTATTGGCCCTGGCACGGGCGATATGGAGGTCAACGTCTTCGTCATGCAACGCATAGGTCTCAATAGCACGGTCGAAGAGCCGCAGCGCCTGGTCATACTGGCCCAGTTCGTAGTTGATCATTGCGGCGTTGACATCAATCTGCCCTGCACGTAGGTGATTTTCATAGCGCATGAAGATTTCACGAGCAGCAGCAGCATCGCGCAGCGCCTCGGAAGTACGGTTCAACTGCAAGCAGGCGCTGACACGCCCGATTCGTGTACGTGCCCAGCCAACCTCGTCGCCAATCTCCAGAAATTCCTCACCGGCAGCATCGAAAAACGGCAGCGCTTCCTGGTAACGGTCCATACGGCGTAATGCATCTCCACGCGTCATCAAACCCAGCGCATGTGCATACTTGCTCTTGATGGTCTCACCAATAAAGAGCAGGTGTCCAGCAAGGATAAACGACATCCTCGATTCTCCGGCCCATTGGTTGTCCGCTTCGCGCTTCATCAGTTTGACCAGCAGGTTAATGGAGGCATCATCGAACGCGGGAAGGGATGTTTGTAGCAATCGCTGCCCCTGCTTCTCATCCATCTCTAAAAGGGTAGCTACCAGTTGTTGAGGCGTCATGCGAATACTGTTTCCGACCTGAAAGAAAGCACAGGATACTGCACAAGCGTAAGTCCACGATTTTAGACGTTTTGAACATTCTATGGTTCACAGTGATTGTAACGCAGAATCGCGCATATTGGAAGTATCCTGAGTAGCAGTTGCAAAGGGCTATGGAAAGTTGATTTTTAGCATCCTATCGAAACGAAACAACCTGGGTCAGATACCCAGGTTGTCTTCATCTACCAGCTTCAATCGAAAGCCCCGCCTCATGCGTTCCTGAAACATCTTGAAACACAAAGAGTTACTCTGATACACCATGTACGTTCTACAGGATAGAACCATAGGATCAATCCTGTAGAGCAATCGGCAGTTGTTCAATCACAATTGTACTTTCAGGGAGCTGTAACTCCAGCGTATAGGTCGCAGGAGAAATCGATGAGAAGACGAAGTTACCAAGTTCATCGATACTCTGTGTATACGCAGCGCTTGCCGGTGACGAAAGAACCACCGGTATCCCCTGAAGCGCTTCTAAGGATGATCCCTTGCGGGTGACAAAACCGATCAATTGCAAAGCGTCTCTACGGCTTGTACCCCGCTCGATCTGTATGGAGATACTGAAATCCTCAGCAGTATAACGACGAGGCCAGACTCCAGAGCCTACCACGTTACGCTGATAAGCAAAACGAGGCTGTGGAGGCAGCAAGCTGGCAATGATGCGCCGAATCGGGATACCCGGCCGATCATGCAGGCGATCCGCAAGCCGTTTCACTTCCTGCGGGGCAGGACGATGATTATTCAGGGAGGAGGGCTGAACTGATACACGCTCAACGAGCATAGGGTCATCCGCCAGAAATTCCACGAGCGTTGCCACCTCTGCGGCACAGAGCACGCAGGTACTCAGGTGCACATTGATGGCCGTAGCAAGATCGTTGCTGAGCAACCCTAGCTGGTATTCGCCGAGTATTTGATTGGGTGGGCAATCCCACCGGTAGAGTTTACTGGTAAGCGAAAGTTCCATTCGACGATAGTCTGCTAACAATGACGAACAGCGTTGGCACCGTGAAAGATGCTGCTGAACGACTGGCCGTACCCTCTCCCCCGCCAGATAGGCAAGCAGTTCTTCATCGCGAATGATCCCTGGTTCACTACACTCCATGAGCGTTTCCTTTAAACATAGGATATTGGCTGGGTGGCCCTGGCTGAATACCTCGCTTGCGATGCAACGCAAGTGCCACCCCCCGCTGAGTAAAGTACTTGGCAGTATACAGGCGTCCCTCCCCTATTCGCCGGTAAGCTGCACGTTTCTCAGCAGGCTTCTTTTGTCCTTTTCACCTGAATAAACGAACAGAGTCAGTATTTTTGCATTTGCCTTTTTGAGAGAGACAAATGTTTCAGGCTTACGAGACATTACGAATATTGATGTTTGAACAGCATTTGTAGTCGACGATTGCGTCGTAGCCGCTCTAATACGTTACGTTTAATGCGGTATACGTCTTCAACCGAGGGAAAGAGCCGGCTATGCTGGCTGCTAATCTCACTCGGTTTCATGCCATGAATGTACGCCAGATAGATCAATACGCGTTCATCTTCGCCGTTTAGTTCCTCTTGAATGACTTGCCACAAGCCTTGTGCTGAGATGTTGGACACGACATCATCGGCAGGATCGTCCGAAGCTGGTTCATGCTCTATTGATTCCAGGGCCTCTTCATACTGGCGCGCCTGGCGTGAACGCACTTCGTCAGCTATCACGCTGTGGACGCACATCTTCAGATATTTTAAAACAGCGGCCAGCGAGTCAAAATTATCCATTTTGACAGGAGTGAGCGCTTGCGAGAACTTCGCAAAGGCAGCATTGACAAGCGGGGCGCTTCCATCTTGCCCCAGTAAAGGCGCCGCGCTCTGATGCTGGTTGACCCAGGTAAGCACGAGTGGGGCATACTGCTGGTAGATACAAGCCCAGGCATCGTCATCACGCCTGACAATGGCACGGCGAAACAGTTCTAAGCAGTAACGATCATTCGATACGCTTTGCTTAAGAAACTTGTTGGTCTCTTCGGAGCAGCAACGAGCCAGGTCGTTAATCGAGAGAAGCTCCATTTGAGGTGTGCTATCAGCCTGTTCTCTCATACCTGGATTCGAACCCGGTGATTGAGAGGGCTTTCGAGACTCCATCGACAATAGCTCCCTGCTTCCTATAACTAGCAATCCTCGACGCTCAAGCAGTATATCATGTGAAGCTCAAGCGCACAAGGCATCTTAAGAAGAGCCTGATGTTTTGAATGTTACAACTTTTCTATAGTAGCGCATGTGGCATCTGGAAGTCGAGCAAGTAGGAGAAATGGCTTACTTGATTATATATGTTGCGATCCATACCCCTCTTCTTGGAAGAGGTAGTATCTTGTATTTCCAAAAAGTACTACCAATTGAAGTTTGTCGAGGCGACAAGAAAGCTCTGAAATACGTTGAAATAAGATGAGTCAGATATCCTATAGACTGTTGCGATTTTGTCAGATTGTCTCTCATATGTTATGCTTGAGTAGCTCATGACCGCTCTGTCTACAAATGGTCTAACAGGGCAGTATAAATAACTAAAAATGCAGTTCAAGTACTCAAACAAAGGAACTTCTTATCACTAGTTTCACACATTGGAGCATCACATACATGCCACAGCAGCCTGCAACCTCAACGGATCGGCTCGCCAATGTGATTGAGGTCATTCAACTTGGCCGCAAGACGGGTATATTGACGGCTGAGCGAAATGCAGGCACTATGCTTGAACAGGGCATGATTATTTTCGTTAAAGGACAGGTTACCCAGGCAAGCGCTGGTCAATACACTGGTTTTCCCGCTTTCAGCGTACTCAAGGCCTGGGGCGCTTGTCGATTCGCATTTACTCCGTCAGCCGCAACACAAACTACCCAGCCACTGAACGCTATAACTGGTGAGGCGCCAACACTTCGAGGCTTTTCCACAGACCCCACGCTGCGTGTGAAAGCACCGGCTAATCACAAGCCGTCGGATCCAATCACAGCGGGAAGGTCAGGTATGGACGGGGCGAGTTCACATCCGGCTGAAGGTGGGCTTCCCTACCCAATACTTCCTTACGATGAGGCCCTGGTCTGGATCGAGCGCAGGGGCCTTTCTCGTGCTCATAGACAGCTGTTTTTGTTAATTGATGGACACCGCACCAAAGCAGATTTAGTACGCCTGACGGGACGTGGAGAGGGAGAAGTATACGCGTTACTACGCGATTTGGAAGTTGTCGGTGTCATCGGGCAAATCTAGTTAAATGGACTAGCGAAGGAGAGTTATTTACCATGTCACAAAAGCAGTTGAGGCCCCGTTACAGGCGCAGGCTTCCCTTATCTTTGCGCATTTCGCTACTGCTGATGCTCGCTGCAATCGTGCCGCTATTGATCACTGTCGCCGGCAGTGAATTGCGTTCACGCCCGGCCCTGGTTAAACAGGCCAACGCCGCAATGCAGACCGACGCTCAGTCGCGCGTACAGCTGATTGATACCTACCTGAATGAACGGCGACTCGATGCGATAACGTTGACGCAGATTCCCTCCCTGGTAGCATTTATGGCTACTCCCCCCCAACTTACGACCCAGGACCTGACGCTTCATGCTGGCTACGCACTCGCCGCCGGCATCCTTCGTGACAAACACTATACGATATGGACGCTCTTTGATCCAGCGGGTGACGTACGGCTGTACTACCCGACCACGTCACCGCCGGCGCCGCGCGGGCAATATCTGGTACCGCCTGGCGACGTACAGGAGGTAAAATCCGGCAAGACCTTTATTACACCCGTTTACTACAATCCTAAAATGCAAAAAGCGTTCGTCGATATCTTTTCTCCAGTTGTCACGACAACAACACCCACGCCTACCTACCTGGGCTTCGTACGCGCGACACTGAATATTGATTTCATCTGGAACATCGTCAGTACCGACCAGGGAGCTAATGGAAGTGGGAGCTACGCTTTCATTCTTGATCAGAATGGTGTAAGAATTGCTGATACCGATCCATCACGCCGGTTCACTGCTGTTGCTCCACTCGCGACCCAGGTTCAGAAGACTATTTCGAGTGAAGCACGCTACGGCACGACCGATCACATAACCGTGCTGGCAGACAGTACGCTCTCCGGTATAGGGCAGGATAATTATCTACCACCAACGTTCCAGATGACGCCTGGTGGCCAAACCGGGATGTATCAAGTAGCGCAGCGTGCCTCCACGATGGTTCCCTGGACATACTTCGTGCTCAGTCCTGTGAGTACAGTGACAGCAGTCGTCAATGGACAGTTGTCCGACACGATCATTATCGCGTTTATAGTGCTGTTGCTGGCTGCTATCATCGGTCTCATTGTGGGACGATACATCACGCGACCCATACTGCGTTCAGTTGAACACCTGCGCAGCAATAGCGAGGCGCTGAACAAGCTGGCGACGAAACAAGAAAGCGCAGCGTCTGAGCAGACATGGGTTGTGGATTCTTCGCAAGTGGGCCTGCAATCGGTGCAATACTATACCAACGCGACAAGTATCGCCGCGCGCCGGCTCTCCGAAATAGGCCAGGGTCTGATACGGGACTGGAACTATCACAATGTAGAGTCAATGCGACAGGTAGTGGTTCAAATGATCGTCGCAGCGCAGTATATCGAAAAAGCGGCGCATTATCAAACCGCCAGTAACCAGAAGCTGGCAACCGCCATCAAGGTCACGAACCAGGTCAATGAGCAACTCGCTGATGGCGCTATCTCCGCCTCTGATGCATCTTCACAACTGGAGCAAGTGGTGAGCGAGTTGCGGCAGGTCGTTGGGAGATAGAGTTACAGAACGAAAGCCACCGAGGGACATCCAGGATTTTGTGTCACTTGTATCACTTGTATCACTTGTATCACTTGTATCACTTGTATCGCTTGTATCGGTGATCAAAACGGACGATACATGCTTACGAGGTGGCCTCCAGAATGAGACGCGCCACTTTTAGCGGGGCCTGTACCTGCGGCATATGCCCGACATGCGGCAAAAGCACCAGTTCAGAGTTGGCAATGCCGCTCTCTGACGCTCTCCCGGCTAATGCACAGGAGGTTCTTGTTTCATCTCCAACGCTTCTCGTCTACCGTGTCGGTACACGAGCTCTTGTCGGTTCGAGACAAGACTTTCGGGCAGACGCGCTCCGGCGCCGGTGATGCCGACGCTTCGGGGCAAGACCTGCCCCTCTTTCGCACGTTGAAGAAGTCGCTCTAGTGCTGCCCGCAGGCGCAGCTCCGCACCCTCCCAATACACATGGTACTGGGCACTAGAGGGAAGGAAGTCTGGTGGGTCAAGGTAGGCTGCCAGGAACGCCGAGTACAGGTCACGCTGGATGGGACCAACCCCGCAGGCACACTGATGCCAGCGCTCTGAGAGGGGTTTCTTGGCGTGCGTCCGGCAACCGTGACAGTACTGGGATAGCTTGGTGGTGCGCGTGGGGAACTCGTGCAGGGTGCCGCCAGTTTTTGCAACTGTGCGTCTCAGGTGGTCTATCAACATCCCTGGGGCACGCATGCCCACGCTCTTGCCATACTGCTTTTGCCAACCTTTATAAGAAACTTTTTCGATACGAATGTCGTTACCAGTACGGATCATCTCGTTGACCAGCCGTCCATGCAGGCTCTTGCGATGCGCGGCAAGCTTGCGTTCCTGATGTGCCAGTCGCCGGCGCGTGGCGAGATAGCCCTTGCTATTCTTCCAGGTGAGGCGTCGCTTGCCGTGCTTCTTGATGCGTCCTTTTTCGTCGTAGTTCTGCGGGTTGTTAGCACGGCGCTGGCGGTCCAGCTTGCGTTCTAAGCGCCGCTTCTTGCGGGCATTGGGCCGCAGTTCCTCGCACAAGGGCACAAGACGCGCCTCTCCCTCACGCGGCACGATCGCAAGGGTGGAAGGTCCCAGGTCCAACCCGATCACCTCATGCCCTGGCGCGTTCTTCTTTTTCTGATAGGGGGTGCCCTCCAGAGCCAGTTGGACGTAGTAGCGATAGCCCTGGCAATCGGAACCTTGCGCCTTTGGGCTAGACGCCTTACGACGTATGAGCCGGGCGTACTTGATATGATGGTCGAGTCCATGTTTCACCACCGGATCATTCCAGTCGATGAGGGCGGGCAGACGGTCCTTGTTCCATACTAACCACCCCTGGTTGCCCTCTTCAGGTGGTTGGAGGAGAAACCGTAGTCCCGATTTCTCCCATTTATTCTCGACACTGTCCAGGCCGCGTCCCTTGCTCTTGAAGCGCACCTTTTTGGCTTTCCCGAGACACACCCGATTGACCGCCTGGTAGGCGCGGCTTGCCAGTGTTTGAGCGAGCATCGCGTCAATGTGGTCGGCGATCCACGTGCAGTTGGCCCGCTTAGCGAATTCATGCAGGGCATACTCGGAGAAACCATACATTTGTCTGAGATGGGAGAACGCCGCCGCCCGTTCCTGCTTTTGCGTCTTTGGAAGAGCACGCGCCGCTTGCCAGGCAGGATCAGCACGCATCTGATTAAGACGCTTGAGCGCCTCACCTAAGAGTGTATTGTACAGACAACGCACTGCCTCAAAGTGTGCCCCCAGGCGCTTGGCCTGTCCTGGGCCCACAGCCAGCGGCAACTCTAACAGAAACGTGGGCGTCGTGCTCTTCTTCATGCGGCTGCTCCTTTCCCCTCTGCTTAGAACAAGTGTACCAAGATGGCAGCGTTCCGTCAAGTTAGTCCTGGTACATTGCCATGACTATCTCAGCGATCTCAATCACCTATGCCTTCTCTATCCCGCTGGCATCGGCATCGGCATCGTATCTACCATGAAGACATGGTGATAGCTGTCACCGCACGGCGCTTACTCGCTTCGGTCGGCCAACTTGAACAGAGTAACCGCAATACGACTGCCGGGAGTGGCTTTGAGGTCACTCTTTTTCTTCTCATGCGGTATCATCTCACAACAAAGCAAGCATAACACGTGATTTTGAGAAAGTCAATACTATTTAAGATTTTAATAGCAAGTGACGAATTCATGATCCTTATTCCACAAAAAAGTGATAAATACGTAATTTTACGAAATACAATGCTCTTTAAGGATTTTACTCAGTATTGACAAATTTATGACTCTTAAGTAGAATCAACACAGTTGCGAAAGTAAGGGGGATGAACGTAAGATTATGGCTTTTGAAGAGCCTATTGGGGCTGGAGAGGCTGCTAAAATGCTTGGTGTCTCTTCGCGTACGGTGATCAAACTTGCTGAGCGTGGTGAATTACCAGGGTTTCGCGTAGGCAAATTGTGGAAATTTCGACCGGGTGATATCAAGGACTACATCGAACGGCAGATTAGGCGTACTGACAAGCCTGAAGATCGGTAAAAAGAGGCAGAACCAGAAGTAGCACCTGGAATGGCTCCGACTTCTATTGTTTTGGGCACTCATACGCTGCCACTCGTCTATGTGGAAACAGCAATCCCAGAAGGAGCAGGGAAAATGACGCACGAGGAAGGCATGCTCCACTACGAAGCGGGTCATTACGAACTGCATGGCTATCCATTGCGCCCCGGCGACGTCATAGAGGTGTTGACGGACAGCGGGTGGATAGCTGGATACCTTGCGTATGAGCGTGGGTGGTATTGGGTTGCCCCCGGTGGGAGCATGGTCAGGGTAGGCGAGGAGATGCAGGCGCGGTTCCAGCATCAGTATCTCAGAGAAGGCTGGGAGAGCGAAGACGGGTATGACAGTGAACTGCTCCTAGAGCGATGGAGCAATGGCGAACTGTTCGATGAGGAGGAGAGCACTCCCCCTCGTGCTGGTAATGGGCTGGTGATCCTTGCCCGCGACGGGCGGGGGAAGATCACTGCCCGCATTCTAGGCACCCGTACCACCAACAAACTGCAGGGAGCCCTGACCACGGCGCGTGAGGTCCTCCAGACGACCCCTGTTGCCGTATACGTAGAAGTCCACCTCTTTGAGGGCTATGAGTCGCCTTATAGGGGCAAGCCCCTGGCGGTCTTCTCGCTCGCGGATATGGCAGTCCAGGAGGAAGACGACGAGGAGGAGGAACTCTAGACAAATGGAACGACCATGCTTCCTCAAAGCACTCCACAGAAGATATAGGCCCAGTATCACGTAAGCTGCTACCAGCCGCAAAGTAGCAGCTTTACTGGTCCATTGTGATAAGGAGATTGTATGAGTAGACAAGATCAGCAACGAATGTACTTGCAAACAATTTTCGACTACTTTCACGAAAAAGCTGAGTAGCCCAAATATAGTTATGTGGACAAAAAACTCTTCAGTAGTGACCCGAGCCTAGATGCAAAGGAAATATCAGCGGACCTTCCTAACGGCTTTGCGAATGGATTTCGATTTGATAACGACCTTGGCAATGATGCGATTCTCTCGCTTGAAGCTTTACGGACGCGCGATAACTCAGAAGGAGACCTGGCGGACTTTCTGACCACGGTGCGCTTCCTGGTTGATAGGTACAAAAAAGCCGAGGAGGACAATCCTCTCGTTACTGGTGCAGACCTAAAAAACCAACTAGCTATGACAGATGAAGCGATTGCACGTGTTGGAAAATTAATTGCCGGTGAGAGGATGCTCTATAGCTCTTCTGGAGGGGCAGGTATTACTTGGCAATGCGGGCTTGGAAGAGAAATACGCCGCTTTGACGGAGTAGCGTCTATCGAGGACTATCTAGAAAGGCGTGATAAGGAAAGGATCACAGCACGCCAGCAGACGACGAATCAGTTGAAGTCATTCCTCGGGTACATGTACCGCAAGCCAGGTTCAGATGATGCCCAGGCCGGCATGGCAGCCTGGATTAAAAACCTCACTGAGCCAAACAAAGATACAGGAGAAAAACTTGAGATTGCTGTGCTCAATGCTCTTGCAAGATTAGGCGTTCCTACGTTGTTTGGTGGAGATATACAACGCGTAGAGCCAAAGAGCGGTGAGATAAAGCATAGTGGTCCTGCCACACCTGTGTTCGATCTGGTAGCATTAACCTTTGGTGTACCTATGCTGCAATCACCAACGGCAGTCCTCGTTAGCTGTAAGAGCACTGATAAACAGCCGGACTTTAAATCCCAACATTAAACTGGTGGAAATTGCATACTTATTCTGTGGATGAGCTGCATCGGAAACCCTGGAGGAGTTTTTGAGACCAGGATATGTATACAGATTCTGCCATCAGCATGTTGGGATTTACACCCTGCCGATTCCGCCATGGCCGAATGGTGGAATTGACACTTAGGTTGTGTGGGTATGGGCCACCGTGATGACGACATTGCCCTTTTTGTGTCCGGTGTCGACGTAGCGGTGAGCCTCGGCGATCTGTTCCAACGGATAGCGTCTATCAATGACCGAGTAGATCTTCCCCGCCTCAATCAGCTCTTTGAGGAATTTTAAATCTTCAGTCTTTTGGCTTGCTGCCCCACCTATGACTTGCTTGCTGCTTGTCATCGAAGTCCATCGCCCTCGAACCATCTGTGAGAGCCCAGGGTTCGCTAACAGATAGCGTCCATTGGGCTTGAGCGATCGTAGACTGCGGGGAAACGAACTCTTGCCGACTACATCAAAAATCACATCATAGGTCTCCCCGTTGGTGGTGAAATCTTCCTGCGTGTAATCAATGACCTGGTCTGCGCCAATCGAGCGCAGCATCTCCAATTTCCCGGTGCTGTCCACGGCCGTCACGTCAGCTCCGAAGGACCTGGCAATCTGCACGGCAAAGGTCCCGATACTTCCACCTGCACCAAAGATCAAGACCTTTTGTCCGCTCTGGATATGTCCTTTTCTCAGAAAATGCCAGGCATTGAGTCCCCCAAGAGGAACGGCGGCGGCTTCTTCATCGGTCATCGTGGCCGGTTTGATGGCCAGCATCCCTTTTTCAGGCAGGCAGGTGTACTGGGCATACGCACCCAAACCCAAA
>Ga0070707_100001140_pt1 | contig 26182 bp, 25 predicted proteins | sample KBSK5502metaG_FD_65468 | JGI IMG/M metagenome (GOLD analysis project Ga0070707, IMG submission 65468) | Corn, switchgrass and miscanthus rhizosphere microbial communities from Kellogg Biological Station, Michigan, USA - KBS K5-50-2 metaG | ecosystem: Host-associated > Plants > Roots >...
AATGAGGACGACCTCGATGCGACCGTCGACTACCGCCTGGTGCGCGACATCGTCCGCAGGATCAACGATGCGGAGAGTTACCACCTGCTCGAGACGTTCGCCGCTGCGATTGCCGACGCGCTCAACGCTGAGCTGCGAATCAACAGAGTTCGGGTGACGGTACGCAAGCCCGGGGTTGCGTGGGCGGAATGGACGGGTGTTACGTGCGAGCGACCGTGAGGCGCAGCTTGTACTCCGCGAGTCGGACAGCCGGACGAACCTCGGCGTAGACGTAAACACCCTTACCCTTGTTCCGGTACGTCGCGACGCCGCGCTTGCCCACAGCGAGCGGCCGTTCGCGCGTCGTGCGCTCCAGCAAGCGCACGAGCACGGCGCCGGTCACCTGGGCGCGTAGCGTCCGTCCGCCCGGCGCCCACACGCGATAGAGGTCGATCGGATCCTCGCTGCGGTCGACGCGGGCCGAGATCGACCCGGTTGTGCGCCCCGGCACCGTCAGGGGCGGCGTTCCGTTCGTGAACAAGCCGTGCGGCTCGATCTGACGGGGTTTCTCGTTCGGCTCCTGCGGGTCACGCGGGGGCGCCTTGAACTCGAGCGCGGCCGGGACGTTCAGCAGCCCGTAGCCGGACGCGTTGTCGAACCCCGGCGCGGCGATGTCGGTCGCGGACCGGCGCATCACCTCGAACAGCTGCGTGTTGTCGAGCTCGGGCCGCACCGTCCAGACCCAGGCGGCCGCCCCGGAAACCAGTGGCGACGCGAAGCTCGTCCCGTTTCCGTCGGTGCTGTATCCGCTGGGGTCCAGCGCCAGCGGCTCTGCCACAGGAATGTGCACACCGGGCGCGGCAAGATCGACGGTCGGCGACAACGACGAGAACGAGGCGACCTGGTTGCGCTCGTTCGTAGCGCCGACGGTGAGAACGTGTGGATAGAACGCGGGGAAGTTCGGCGGGTTGCCGCTGAGCGCGTCATTTCCCGCGGCGGCCACAACGAGCGAGCCCGAGCGGAAGGCGAACTGGATCGCCTCCTCGAGCAGTGGGTCGTCGTCCTCGCCGCCGAAGCTGAGATTGATCACGCCGGGCCCCTGCCGTGCCGCTTCGTAGATTCCCTGGATCGCAGAGCCCTCGCTGAGAAAGCCGAAGGGGCTCGCGTCCCATACCCGGAGGACGGCACCGGGATAGACGCCGACGATCCCCACGCCGTTGTTGGGCGCGGCGATGACGGAGCTGACCTCGGTGCCATGGTCTTCGTCGACCTCGGTCGTCGTCTGGGCATTGAGCGCGGTCGTGTTGGGCCGCATGGCGAACTCGGGATGGGTCAGATCGACGCCGGAGTCGACGACCGTCACGGGCTTGCCCGCTCCCGGCGACTCGACCTGGTCGGATCCGATCGCGGCGCGCCACCACTCCTGCGGGACGAGCGGATCGGTTGCCTGCTGCTGCACAGCGGCGAGGGTCGGAATCAGCCGCTCCGTCCTGCTGACTCGCACGACCCGGGCCCGGCGAAGCTCACCGACCGCATACGCCGGCACCCGCCAGATCCGGAGCTCGTGCGCGAGCTCCGTTCCGCCGGCGGCGCGCGCCAGTTGGGCACCCCGGTGCGCGTGCGCCCAGTTGAGCTCCACGAGGTCTGCCCTGGCCGGAGCAGCCGCCACGAAGAAGAGGGCGAGGGCGATCAGGAGCCTGGGCGCCACGTGCACCCACAGTAGTCGCGATTAGCATGGGACCGGCCATGGTGCGCGCCTTCGTCGGCCTGGGATCCAATCTCGGTGAGAGGAGGGAGACGCTGAGGGCGGCCGTCGGCCGCCTGCGAGGGCTCTCCGAAGTCGAGGTCAAAGGCGTCTCGAGCTTCCGCGACACCGATCCAGTCGATTATCTCGACCAGCCCCGTTTCCTCAACGGAGCGGTGGAGCTCGAGACGGACCTGTCCGCCCGAGCGCTCCTGGGCGCCCTGCTCGAGCTGGAGCGCGCGTTCGGGCGCGACCGAAGCACGGCACCGGCGCAGGGGCCGCGCACGCTCGACCTCGATCTCCTCCTCTACGGCGACGCCACGATCGACGAGCCGCTGCTCAAGGTCCCGCATCCGCGCCTCCACCAGCGGCGGTTCGTGCTCGAGCCGCTCGCAGAGCTGGATCCCGACCTCGAGGTGCCCGGCCAGGGCTCGGTCCAGGCCCTGCTCGCGAGGCTAGACTCATCTGGATGAGTCACCTCGACGAGCTCGACGAGTTCGAGGCCGAGCTCGAGCTACAGCTGAAGAAGGAGTACACCGCCGTCTTCGGCCTGTTCCGCTACTGCGTTCTCACCCAGGACGCGACGTACCTCTGCAACAAGCTCGACCTCGCGCAGATCTCGCAGCCGAACTACCCGTTCTTCCACCTGAAGATGGAGGACGTGTGGGTCTGGGACAAGAACCGCCCGACCCGAATCATCCCGCGCGCAGAGGTCTGGACCTCGAGCGACGTCACGGTAGAAGAGCTCAGAACCGAGGGTGACGAGCCGAGTCTCACCGCAGAAGCGCTGGCCGAAAAGATCGGCGAGTCGCTGTCCACGGACGACGACCTTTAGACGGAGTTGCACTCGCCCGTCTAGCGGAGGATGATCGGCCCGTTCGGCCGAGAGGGGTCCAAAGGAGGTCGCTGGTGTCCGCAGACACGAACAAGGAAATCGTCCGCCGCCTGGGAGTCGAGCCGTGGGAGGGAAGCCTCGGCGTGATCGACGAGCTTGTGGCGCCTGACTACGTGGGCCACGATCCGGCGCAGCCGGAGATGCAGGGCCCGCAGGGCATCAAGGAGTTCGTCACGGGCTATCTGGCCGGGTTCCCCGACGGCAGGATCACGATCGACGAGCAGCTCGCGGAGGGAGACTTGGTTGCCACGCGCTGGACGGGGCGCGGAACGCACCAGGGCGAGTTGATGGGGATTCCGCCGACCGGAAAGCAGGTCACCGTGAGCGGAATCACGATCTCCCGTGTCAAGAACGGCAAGGTCGTCGAGGAGTGGTCGAACTGGGACACGCTCGGGATGCTTCAGCAGCTCGGCGTGGTCCCGCAGATGGCGGGCGCGCCGGCTTAGTCGTTTCAAGGCGTCGAGGGGCCGCTTACGCGGCCCTTCGTGCCCTCCTAAGGAGGCATTTCGAACGCGGTCACGTCTGCCGATGGACACCTCGTCCCGATCGGAGGCGCGATGTTCGCCTTTCCCCAGTCTCATTACATGCCGTGTGTCGAGTGCGGAGCGTCGGTCGCCCGGGCCGAGCGGGAGCTCCACACCTGCGACCGTGAACGCCGGCTGGACTTCGCGGTCTTCCAGCTCCGTGACGAGCTCGAGGATTTCGACGAAGTGTTCATGGCGTATCTCGAGTCGCCTCGCGGTCGGTTCGAAGTTTGGTACGCCGCACATAGACGGTAAGCCCCGTAGCAACTGAGGGGCCGTCTGTGATGATGGCCGAATGCTGCTGGCGGTTGACGTGGGGAACACCCAGACGGTGTTCGGCCTCTATGACGGCGCCGAGCTGGCCGAGCACTGGCGGATCGCGACCGAGCGCCACCGGAGTGGGGACGAGCTCGGCGCCCAGTACAAGAGCTTCCTCGACCTGGGTCGGGTGGACGGAATCTCGCTTGCCTCGACCGTGCCGCAGCTCAGCCGTTCCTACCAGGAGTTTGCCGCCCGCTACACCGACGCCGAGCTGCTCGAGCTCGGGCCCGGAGTCAAGACCGGGATCGTCGTGCGCTACGACGACCCGCGAGAGGTCGGGCCCGACCGGGTTGCGAACGCCGTCGCCGCGACCGAACGCTACGGGGCGCCGTGCATCGTGGTCGACTTCGGGACGTCGACGAATTTCGACGTCGTGTCGGCGGCTGGGGAGTACGTGGGCGGTGTGCTCGCGCCGGGAATCGAGATCTCGATGGATGCCCTCTTCGAGCGCGCGGCGCGCCTGCGCAAGGTCGATTTCGTCGAGCCGCCGAGCGTGATCGGCAAGACGACAGTCGCCGCGCTGCAGTCAGGCGTCGTCTATGGCTTCGCCGGACAGGTGGACGGGATCGTGACCGCGATCCGCCAGGAGCTCGGCACGGACGCGCGGGCGGTGGCAACGGGCGGCCTCGCCGAGCTGATCTCTCCCCATGCGAGCACGATCGAGCGCGTCGACCCGTTCCTGACGCTCGAGGGGCTGCGCCTCGTGTGGGAGCGCAACCATTAGAGCTGCCGGCCGCTACCCGCCGCCGTAGACCGAGATCGGCATCGAGTCGAGCAGGATCTCGTCCGCGGGATCCGGCAGTTCCTCCTCGAGCCGTTCGACGATCTCGGCCGCGCCAGGTGCCGCCGCGAACAGGCGCGTCACGACTTCGTCTGTGGTCTCAAGCTGAAAGATCTCCTGCTTGAACGGCTTCGGAAACCGTCCGCGCCCGAGATACCAGCAATAGAACTTCTTCAGAAAGCTTGCCGCGCGGCGTTCACCGAGCTCGCGCACCGTCTCGCGGATGAACAGAATCAACTCCGCTGCGACCTCCTCGCGCGACGGCTCCTCGGCGTCGCCGTCAACGATCTCACGCAAGGCCCAGGGGTTGCCCTGCGCGCCGCGTCCGATCATCACCGCGGCTGCTCCCGTGGTCGCGAGGACGGTCTGCGCTCGCGCACGGGACGTGATGTCGCCGGACGCGATCACCGGGACGTCGACGAGGTCGACGAGCTCCGCCGTCAATGCGTGATCTGCCGTGCCGGTGTACATCTGCTTCGCCGACCGGGGATGCAGCGTCAGTGTCGCGGCTCCCGCCGCGACCAGCTGGGGCCCGACGGCGAGGCAGGCCCGCGATCCATCCTCCAGCCCGCGCCTCATCTTCACCGACACGGGGACGTCGACGGCCGACGTGACCGCGTCGACGATCGCGCAGGCGCGACCGGGATCCTCGAGCAGCGTCGCCCCGGCGCCGGTCTTCGTCACCTTCCGTACGGGGCAGCCGAAGTTGATGTCCACGATGTCGGCCCCCGCCGCGACCACCATCCGCGCAGCCTCCGCCATCACGCCCGGCTCCGACCCGAAGATCTGGATGGCCAGCGGATGCTCGTCCCGGCCCACGCGCAAATAGCCCAAAGTGCGCTCGTTGCGGTGTTCGAGCCCCGCGCAGCTCACCATCTCCGAGCAGACGAGACCGGCGCCGTAGCGCCGTCCCTGGCGGCGAAAGGCCTGCACAGAGACACCGGCCATCGGGGCGAGCACGAGCCGGGTGGGGATCTCGATCCCACCTATCCACCAGGACTCCCGAAGATCTACCTGCACAGAGCCCGAAATAGTACCCCGGGCTCTCTATTGACGACCCACGCGCGTGTCGCTACTATTCCCGCCCGCGACGGCGCCCTTGCGCCGCGCTTTTTTCATAAGAAGGGGTGCATCAGCAGTGAAGGAAGTCATCCTCACAGCCGAGGGTTACGAGAAGCTCAAGCGCGAGATCGAGGAGCTCTCGACGACAAGACGCCGCGAAGTGGCCGAGCGGATTCGGATCGCGCGGGAGTTCGGTGACATCGCGGAGAACGCGGAGTACGACGACGCCAAGAACGAGCAGATGCTGCTCGAGCACCGCATCGCGACGCTCGAGGAGCGCATGCGCGACGCGCGCGTCATCTCGAAGAAGGACATCGCTAAGGACGTCGTCTCGGTCGGCTCGAAGGTGAAGCTCCGCGACGTCGCCGCCAAGGAGACGATCGAGTACCACATCGTCGGCTCGGCCGAGGCGAACCCGGCGGAGAACAAGCTCTCCAACGAATCGCCGGTCGGCAAAGCCATCATCGGGAAGAAGAAAGGCGAGACCGTCGAGGTCGCCGCTCCGCGCGGCAAGATGAAGTTCAAGATCATGGAGATCAAAGCAGCGTAAACCGAAGAAAGTCCGGCGTGCTGCGCACGCCATGATGACTTTCTTCGGCTCTCGCCCGAGAGCCGACCCGGCCGAGACGGGCGAAGCCCGCCTCGGCGGCGATGGTTAACCTCGTGCAATGTTCGCCGCTCGTCGGCCGCTTCTTCTCTGCTATCACGCCGTTTCGCCGACCTGGGAGCACCGGCTTTGCATCGATCCGGATCTTTTGTTGAGACAGGTTCGGGCGTTGTCGCGCCTCTGGAACGTCTACGCGACCTTCGACGATGCGTTCCGGAGCGCTGCAACGGTCTTCCCGGCGCTCGAGCGGCTCGGCGTGAGCGTCCAGATCTTCGTCTGCACCAGGTACGCGCGTGCGGGGGCTCCGTTGAGCATCCCCGAGCTTGCCGGCGACGATCCGGCCGAGCTTGCGACGATGAGCTGGGACGAGCTGCGGGAGCACGCCGATCGCGGCGTCCGGATCGGCTCGCACACGGTGTCGCATTCCCATCTGACTCGCCTCTCGGACGCCGAGCTATGCCGCGAACTGGAGGATTCGAAAGAGGAAGCCGAAGCCGAGCTCGGTAGGCCGTGCCGTGAGCTCGCCTATCCGTACGACGAGCACGACGAGCGCGTTCGCGCCGCCGCGCGTCGGGCCGGATACGAACGTGCCTTCGGACTCCGGGGCCGGAAAGGCGACGGCTACGCTCTTCCCAGGGCCGACCTCTATCGCAGGCATACAGTCCCGAGGGCACTGATTCGCGCGCTGATGACGTGATCGATCTTCACTCGCACATCCTGCCGGGGCTCGACGACGGGGCCACCGACCTCGCCGGGGCGCTGGAGATTGCACGTGCCGCTGTGGCAGATGGAATCACGGCCATTGCTGCAACGCCGCATGTCCGCGAGGACTACCCGACGACGGCCGATGCGATGGAGAGCGGCGTGCGACAGCTCCGCGGCATGCTCGAGCGCGAAGGCATCGAGCTCGAGCTCCAGCCGGGCGGCGAGGTCTCGCTCGAGCAACTCGACCGCCTCTCACACGACGAGTTGCGCCGATTCGGGTTGGGTGGGAACCCCAACTACCTCCTGATCGAGACGCCCTATTGGGATTGGCCGCCGCCGTTCAGCGAGATCGTCGGCCGCGTCCGCTCGTTGGGCATGAACCCGGTGATCGCACATCCCGAACGGAACCCGGCTGTCCAGGCCGACCTCCGCAAGGTGGCGACACTCGTCGAGGCGGGCGCGCTGATCCAGCTAACGGCCGCGTCCCTCGACGGACGCCTCGGCTCGCGCACGCGCGCCAGTGCGCGCAAGCTGGTGGATGCCGGGCTCGTGCATCTGATCGGCAGCGACGCCCACAGCGCCGATATCCGCGAGGTCGGCCTCTCGGGAGCACGCAAGGTGATTGGCGACGAGTCGCTGGCGCGGTGGCTGACGAAGTCGGTGCCGGAGGCAATCCTGCGTGACGAACCATTGCCGCCAAGGCCCACGCCGACGAGGCGGCCCGGGCTCTTGACGCGCCTGCTCGGCGGTTAGGCTCTCGCGCGTGCTACCGAAACGGTTCCCCGACCGGGAGGAGATCGCCACGGTCCGAACCGAGGCGGCCGAGCTCGAGCCCGGCGCAGAAGGCGAGCAGGAGCATCGCCTCGCGGGCCGCGTCCTCGCCCGGCGCGACCTGGGGAAGCTGATGTTCCTCGATCTGGTCGACCGCAGCGGGAGGATCCAGCTTCTCATCCGCCCAGATGAGCTCGGCGGCGTCACGGTCGACCTCGGCGACATCGTCGGCGTCGGCGGCGTCGCCACGAAGACGAAGCGGGGCGAGCCCTCGGTAGCTGTTCGCAACTTGACGCTGTTGGGAAAGATCCGCACCCCGCTGCCCGACACGTTCCACGGGCTGACGGACACCGAGGCTCGCTATCGCAGACGCTACCTCGACCTGCTGATGAACGAGGACGCGCGCACCGACGCGCTGGTGCGCTCGCGGATGATCGCGGCGATTCGTGCGTACTTCGACAGCCAGGGCTTTGTCGAGGTCGAGACGCCGATCCTGCAGCCGCAGTACGGCGGTGCCTTCGCGGAACCCTTCGTCACGCACTCGAACTATCTCGATCAGAATGTTTACCTCCGCATCGCGGACGAGCTCTACCTGAAGCGCCTCATCGTCGGTGGGCTCGAGAAGGTGTACGAGATCTCGAAGGACTTTCGCAACGAGAGCGTGTCCTACAAGCATTCGCCGGAGTTCACGCAGCTCGAGTGGTACGAGGCCTACGCCGACTACAACGACACGATGGGGCGCACCGAGACGGTGGTGGAGCGCGCAGCGCTGGAGGCGATCGGGACAACGAGCGTGACGTTTCGAGGGCACGAGATCGACCTGGCGCGCCCGTGGCAGCGGGTGAAGTTCGTCGAGGCCCTCGACCAGAAGGGAGCGTGGTTGCGCGATCCCGACGAACTGCGGGCGAAGCTCGGCGCCGCCGGTGTCGACACGAGCCACGACAAGACGTGGGCGCAGTTGGTGGATCACGCCTATTCGCATTTCGTCGAGCCCGATCTGATCCAGCCGACCTTCGTGATCGACTGGCCGATCGAAATGTCGCCCTTCGCGCGCAGCACCGACGACGACCCTGCGCTGGTCGAGCGGTTCGAGGCGGTCGTCGCCGGAATGGAGTTCGCGAACGCGTTCAGCGAGCTGAACGACAGCGAAGAGCAGGCCGAGCGCTTCGCGATGCAGGCCGTGGAGAAGGCGGCGGGCGCCGCCACCGCGGAGGAAGGCGATCCTGATTACGTCGAGGCGTTGTCGTACGGGATGCCGCCTACAGGTGGCTGTGGAATCGGGATGGACCGGCTGGCCATGGTGCTCACCGGTCGCGACACGATCCGCGACGTCATCCTCTTCCCGGCGCTGCGCGAGCGCGGGTGAGCGCTGTGGCCCCGGCCGCCGTACGACGCTGGTGGCCGCTGGCGCTCGGTGTCCTGCTCGGCGTGCTCGTCGGCTTGCTCGTCTCGCTGCTCGCGTCCGGCGTGCGTCGCGCCCAGGCATCCGTGCTGATCTCCTCACCGGCCGGGCCGGCGGCAGTGACTCCGATGCTGCCGAACCTTCGCGAGCTCGCGGCGAGTGGGGTCGTGGCGGGGAACGTCCGGAGCACTCTCCGCCTCACGAAATCGACCGGAGAGCTCCGCCGGCAGCTTCATGCGACCGTGCGGCCGCAGTCCCAGGTGATCGCGATCTCGGCAAGCGACAAGGTCGCCGACCGTGCCCGCCAGATCGCCCAGGAGGCCGCCGTGGTGTTCGCGCAACTGGTCGACGTGCGCTTCGGCACGGCCAAGCCGTCGCTGCAGGCGGCGGTTCTGGATCCGGCCCATGTGTTCGGCGGCCCCGATCGACATTTCATCCGCAACGGGCTTGCCGGCGCGCTCGTCGGGCTGCTGCTCGGCTCGACAGCCATGTTCCTGCTGGCGAGCGGCGAGCGGCAGGTCGTTGCAGGAGGCCGAGACGACGAGAGCTTGAGGGAGCGGGAGCGTCTCCTCGAGCAGCGTCTGCAAGGTGTCGCTGCTCGGGAGCGTGCGCTTGCAGAACGAGCAGGAAAGCTCGCGGCGCGCGAGCAGAAGCTCGCGGCGCGTCCCGCTGAGGTCGCCCCCGCCCAGCCGCCGTCGCCGCCGGAGCCGCAGCTGGAGCCAGAGCCAGAGCCAGAACCAGAACCGTTGTCTCAACCGGAGGCCGAAGCCGCGCCGGCCGTGCCTACTCAAGCCGGAACCTGGAATCTCCACGGGCTACAAAAGGCGGTGGACGCTTACAGGGGCGCAACACCCGAGCAGGCCGAGAACTGGCACACGTACTTGTATTTCCTCCGCCAGCACGCATCGCCTGACGGCTCACTCTCGCGTTCCTTCGATCCGCTGATCTCCGACGTCTTCGGGGACGCTCTCGAGCGCTTCGGCGGGCCCTCGACGGGTTGACCGGTTGTGGAGCGGCCGCCACGCCCAGCGCGGGCGTCGCCTGATCTTCTCGGGAACCGGTAGCAAGAGCTCGGAGCCGGCCACCCCGAAGAGGTGCTCGGCGAGCTCGAGCGACAACTCACGGATCTCTCGCGCGATCTCGAGTTGCGCCTTCCACGAACGACCGAGAGGATCCGGCACGCCCGTGTGCTCACCCACGGCCGCCGGATCACCTCGGCGCAGTCCGTCGCCGAATGTGACCGACGTCCGCGCTCGCTCAACCGTCGTCAAGTCCGGCGCTGGATCGAAGTTTCGGACGAGGCGCACGAGCTCGCGAAACGTGAAGGCATGCGCACGTCGGGCCCCTGCATCGACAATCGCGCGGCGGACGTGCGCCTCTTCGAACCCGATCACGAGATCGGTGGCCTCTAGAGACAGCGCCGACAATCGTTGTGACCTGTGTCCGGACAGGTCGACGCCGCAGAGCACTGCGATCTGGCGAGCCTCGGGCAACGCCGGTGCGCCCTGTGACTCGAGCGTCCCGGCTGTGGAGATCTGGATCTGGGCGGGGAGCCCGAGCGTCAGCCGCTCGACGAACGCTTGCGCAAGAGGGCTTCGAAAGCGGTTGCCGTGGCAGATGAAGCAGATCGAGAAGACGCGAGCGGCCATCCAGGCGGCATTGTTGCCAGCCCGCGCAGGTGGCCGGTGGAATTGGCAGCCCGCGCGGACCAGCGCGCGGGCTGCCAAACAGTTGGTGCTAGGAGCGGGCCTTTGCCTTGGTGCGCTCGCGCCTGCGAAGCGCCAATCCGGTCACGACCATTGCCAGCCCCAGCAGCATCGTCGCGAGAAGCGAGATTCCGGTGAAGGGCAGGGTGCCGGACTGAGCTGCCTGGACGCCCTGCGCAGCTTCCGCGCCCTGCGTCTGGCTTGCTGGGGCCTGGTTGTTCTCGTCTCCACCAGGGGGCCCGTACTGGTTCGCAGCTGCTGAATGATGAACGACGACTTTCTCGGCTTTTGCGATCTTCGTCAGCGTATGAACTGCGCTTGCCGCGCCCGACGCTGCGTAGCTGATGCCGCCGAAGGACGCAAACATGCCGACCAGGAGCGTCGTGAAGGCTCCTGCGAAGGCCACGCGGGACCAGGCGCGCGGCGCCCGGCGCGGCTCGAGGCTGGCCACGATGCTGTGGACGAGCTTCTCATCCGCCTCCGGGCGGGCTGTCCGCAGGCGGGCCTCCAGGCGGCGGTCGTTACTGCGTCGCTTCCACATACGAATCGCTCTCCCTCTGATTGTGGACGGACTTCTGAGCCGTATACCGGTCCGAACCCCGAAAACCTTACGGTCCGGCGCTCGGCCCTAGGCATATGGCCTTGAAACGCCCCCTCTTTTGGGGGGGTGGAGCAAGCTTGGGACGCTGCTAACCTGAGGTGCGCCGTCGCGCGTCCCTCGTAAATCGGGTGGCTTAGCGCCTTTCAGACAGAGGAGTTACAGATAGGTGGAAAGACCCGAGGGACTCACTAGCGGCGCCCCCAACAGACCGACCACTCTGACGGACTACTGGGCGATCGTGCGCCGTCGGGCGTGGGCCGTTGCCCTGCCGCTCATCTTCGCACCCGCCGCTGCGGTCCTCTTTTCGAGCATGCAGAGCCCGTTGTACAGCGCCTCCTCGTCGGTCCTGATCAATCGGGAGAACATCGTCAATCTGGTCACAGGCACATCACCGGGGTTTGACGATCCCGAGCGGATCATGCAGACCCAGGCAAACCTGGCGCGATCCCCAGAGCTCATCGGGCGGGTAGTGCAGGCGAGCGGAGTACCTCAGATCACCGTGGGGGCGCTGCTGGGTGAGTCAAGTGTCAGCGCCCGAGCAAACGCGGACGTCCTTGACTTCGCCGTCAAGAATGCGAATCCATCCGCGGCTAAACGGCTAGCGACGGCCTATGCCATCCAATACACGAAATTTCGAATCGAAAGGGACACTGCAGCATTGAGTCAGGCACTTGACAGGGTGCGACTGCGAGTGAGCAATTTGCGTGCCAAAGGGATCGATCCGGGATCTTCGCAGTTCACGCCGCTGCTCAACCTCCAAAGCCAGATCGAGACTGCCATGACTCTTCAGACGTCTAATACCAGCGTCCTGCAACAGGCTGATTCGGCTACCAAGGTGCGTCCGAGAACGCGACGAAACGGAATCCTCGGCATATTCCTCGGCGGCGTACTGGGTCTCGGCCTCGCTTTCCTCGCCGAAGCGCTCGACAAGCGAGTTCGGTCGCAGCGCGAGATCGACGCCGCGGTTGCGCTGCCGCTCCTAGGCCGGATCCCGAAGCCGAACCGACGGCTGCAGAAAGCCGACGAGATCGTCATGTTGACCGAGCCACGAAGCATCGCCGCTGAGCCCATTCGCAAGCTGCGGACGAACCTCGAATTCGTGAACCTCGATCGGAACATACGCACCATCCTTTTCACATCGTCGGTTCAGCGGGAAGGGAAGTCGACCACGGTCGCCAACCTCGCCGTGGCACTCGCTCGGGCGGGCCGCCGAGTCGCGCTCGTCGATCTGGACCTGCGCCGGCCCTATCTCAATCGATTTTTCCGCCTGCCGCCCTCGCCTGGTATTACCGATGTCGCGCTCGGCCGCTGGGAGCTTTCGGCTGCACTGAGCCAGGTGCCGATCCCGGCCGCGGAGGCTGAGGGAGTGCGCGGAAATCCGCGCAGCGCGTCGGTTCGATCCAGCCCCACGAACGGGAATCGCCGGCTGGACGCCTTTCTCGCTCTGTTGCCGGCAGGGAGGATGCCTCCGGACGCCGGGGAGTTCGTAGGCACCCCGGCAGTCGGTCAGATCATCCATTCACTGAGCGAGCAATTCGACTATGTGCTGATCGACGCGCCTCCCCTTCTGGCGGTGGGAGATGCGATGACATTGAGCGCAAGCGTCGACGCCATGATCGTGCTCGTCCGCCTGAATGTCGCGCATAGGGGAATGCTGCATGAACTGGCGCGGCTCCTCGATGCATGTCCGGCGGAGAAACTCGGCTACGTCTTGGCGGGCGCGGAGCTGGGCGAAAGTTACGGATACGGATACGACTATGAGTACGAGAGGCGGGAAGCAGAGCCAGTTCGGCGACAGCCGGTTTCCTAGGCGGGCTTGTACGAAGACACTTCGTCCAAGCTCGGCCGGGTGACTGAGGCGGTCGCCGCCAGGCGAAACGCGACCAGGCTTCGTCTGGAACGCGCGGTGCCTTTCTTTGTCGGCTTCTTGCCGATCACCTTGCTTGCGAGTGAGCAAGGTGGATACTTCCCCTCGGCCTGGGGTTGGGCAACGCTGGCCTTACTGTGGGCCGCCGGAATCGCGCTGGTGCTCAGATCAATCCTGCGCGTCAGTCGTGCTGAGCGCCTCTTCTTTCTGAGCTGGGTGGCCCTGACCGGCTGGATCGCTCTCTCGGTGCTCTGGTCTGAGGATGTGCCCCAGACGATCCTCGAGATCGAGCGTGTGCTTGTCTATGTGGCAGCCATTTGGGCAGTCCTCGTGCTGTCCCGGAGTAAGCAGGCGCGTGAGCTTCTCGGCGGTGTTCTGGCCGGGATCTCGATCATCGCCCTCTTCAGCCTCGCCACCCGCCTCTTCCCCGGCCGGCTTCGCGTCTATGACCGAACCTCCGTCTACCGGCTCGCCCAGCCGATCGGCTACTGGAACGCGCTTGCGATCTTCACGGCGATCGGAGTGATTCTCGCGCTCGGGTTTGCGGCGCGTGGGCGCCTACTGGCTACCAGATTGACCTCGGCAGCCATCGTGATCTTTCTCCTGTCGACGTTCTACTTCACGTTCGGGCGCGGTGGGTGGATCGCACTCGGAGTTGGTTTGGCGGTCATGGTATTGATCGACCCTCGGCGGCTCCAGTTACTTGCGACGCTGGTCGTCCTGGCACCCGGTTGCGTCACGGCGATCTGGCTCGCAAGGGACTCGAAAGGGCTGACGCAGGCGGGCGCGAGCGCGGCGCGCGCTTCGCACGACGGCCATCGCCTTGCGATCGCCCTCCTCCTTCTCGCTGCACTCACCGCGGCCGCGAGCGCCCTCGCCTGGTTCGTCGAGCGGCATGTCGTCGTCCCGGCGTGGGTGCGGAGTGCCTTCGCGCTGACGCTGGTCCTAGCCCTCACCGCGGCCTTGCTTGTCACTTTCAGCCGGTACGGAAGTCCCTACGCGATCGCCCACAAGGCATACGCGGCGTTCAAGGCGCCGCCCCCTCACGCCGTCAACCTGAACAAGCGGCTGCTCAGCTTCTCCGGAAACGGGCGCTACGACCTCTGGCGTTTGGCCTGGCAGGACGCGAAGGAGCATCCATGGCTCGGCTCTGGCGCAGGCTCGTACGGGCGCTACTTTCTCAGGCACCAGCCCGCGAACGTGTCGTTCGTACGTGATGCGCACGGGCTCTATGTCGAAACGCTCTCCGAGCTAGGGCCCCTGGGGCTGGCGCTGCTCGTGGTCGCGTTGGTAGTCCCTTTGTTCGTCGCGACGCGCATGAGGGGCCATCCGATCGTTCCCGCGGCAGCGGGCGCCTATACGGCCTTCCTCGTCCACGCGATCGTCGATTGGGACTGGGAGGTTCCGGCAGTGATGGTGGCCGGGCTCTTGTGCGGCGGCGCGATCCTGCTCGTCGGACGGCGAGCCCGCACGCCCTTGGAGCTGGGAGTCCCTATGCGGGCCCTGGCTGTGGGAGGCGCGGTCCTCATCGGAGCGTTCGCTGCTGTCGGCCTGGTCGGAAATCACGCGTTGGCGGCGAGCGACGCTGCGCGCGGACGCGGTGATTGGGCAGGAGCCGCCCGCCAAGCGCAGCGGGCCCGAACGTGGCTCCCGTGGTCCCCGGACGCGCTGGCAGCACTCGGTCAAGCGCAGTTCGATGCCGGCCTCAAAGCCGAGGGCCGAGCGACGTTGCGGAAGGCTGTTTCGATGGATCCCAACGATTGGCAGCTCTGGTACGACCTGGCACGGGCCTCGCGTGGGCCTGCGCGTGCTCATGCCCTGCGACGTGTCGCAATTCTCTATCCGAGGTCCGGTCTCGTCCCGGCGCGTCTTGCCACAGCGCCTGGCAAGAAGCCGTGACCAGGCGAAACTCCCACCTAAAGTGAATCGACGATGGCGCGCAAAGATCCACTAGCCGACCCGGCTCCTCTGATCCGAAGGGTCTACAGCTACGTGGCCTATCGGATTGGTGACGGGCCCGACGCCGAAGACCTCACGAGCGAGGTCTTCGAGCGGGCGCTGAAGTACCGCGAAAGCTATGACCCGGACCGAGGAGGACCGGTCCCCTGGCTGATCGGTATCGCCCGCCGTTGTGTCGACGGTCGCCGGTACATCCCAGCCCACGCGGACTCCGCCCAGGTCGAGCAGGCCGTGCCTCACGATCTCGAAGCGAGCGCGCTCGAGCGCTTGACACTTGCGCGGGCCGTGTCGGCTCTCGACGACCGCAGCCGAGAGCTCCTCGCCTTGCGTTACGGGGCCGACCTGAGCGCGCGCCAGATCGGCGTGGTGCTCGGGTTGAAGACGAACGCCGTCGAGGTTTCGTTGCACCGCGCCCTGGCGCGCGTTCGCGCCGAACTGGAAAGGCAGGATCGTTCCGAGACCGACGTCGGCTTCAACGACCGTGCTGCGCGGACATCTTCTTAACCCTGGTCGAAGGTCTAGGTCTTCTCGGAGGCCCAGGGGGCTGTTCAAACGGCCCCGTACCCGCTAGCCTTGTCGGGAGGAGTCCAAAACCGCGCTGCGGCGATGGAAAAGTAGCGGTACCGGGGAGAGAAAAAATCTGTGGCTCGAGTGGTGGTCGCCTGCGCGGCCTCTAACAGCGGCGAGGTAGAGACGCTCCTCTCAGGGCCGAGTTCGGCGTGCCCACGTGTCGGCCGGCTTGTCTCGGTTGCCCAGGCTGGCTTGGTGTTCAGCGTTGGCCGTTAGGAGTCCGTCCGGTGAAGGGACGCCGAGGCTCGGCGGGGCGGCTGCTCTGCCCGCGGAGTCGCTGTCGGCAACCGACTGGAGCCCGATCGAGGATCTGTCGGGCGCTCGTGGTCGCCGCGGCTGGGTCGTGCGACGCATGCTCCTCGCCGCTGACCTTGCGGGCCTGCTTTTGGCATTCGGTGTGGCCGAGCTGCTCTTCATCAGTCACCGCGGTCCGGTCGGCGGTCTCGGGGTCTACTTCGAGACGGTCGTCTTCATCGCGACTCTGCCGGGCTGGGTCGTCGGCGCCAAGCTGTACGGACTCTACGATCGCGACTCACAGAACGCCGATCACACGACCGTCGATGAGTTTCCCAGCATCTTCCATTTCGTCACGGTTGCGGTCTGGTTGTTCTTCGCGGGTTCATGGATCACCGGGCTTACCAACCCGAGCCAACCGAAGCTTGCGACCTTCTGGCTGCTCGCGATCGGTGGCATCACCGGATTCCGTGTAACGGCGCGGGCCATTGCGCGGCGACGGCCCTCCTACGTTCAAAACGCGATCATCGTGGGCGCCGGCGACGTCGGCCAGTTGCTTGGGCGCAAGCTCCAAAACCACTCCGAGTACGGAATCAATCTGGTCGGGTTCGTCGACTCAGCCCCGAAGGAGCGACGTGAGGATCTTGGTGATCTGACGTTGCTGGGCCCGCTCGAGAGCGTTCCCGGACTCGTGCGGGAGCTCGAGGTGGAAAGGGTCATCATCGCCTTCTCGAACGAGTCGCACGCCGACATCCTCGACGTGATCCGTTCGCTCAAGGATCTCGAAGTTCAGATCGACATCGTGCCGAGGCTGTTCGAGATCGTCGGGCCGCGGCTGAACATCAATTCCGTCGAAGGCCTGCCCATCGTCAGCATCCCGCCTCTGCGTCTACCGCGCTCTTCGCGGCTGATCAAGCGCGGACTGGACCTCACGCTGGCCGCCACTGGCCTCGTTCTCTGCGCCCCCTTCATGGCGCTGGTAGCTCTCTTGATCAAGCTCGACTCGAACGGGCCGGTCATGTTCGTTCAGGTCCGGATGGGTGCCAACGATCGGACCTTCCGGATGTTCAAGTTCCGGACCATGGTCACTGATGCGGATCAGCAGAAGCCGGCGCTGAACCATCTCAACAAACACGCGAACGGCGACCCGCGCATGTTCAAGATTCCCGGGGATCCGCGAGTGACGAGGGTGGGCCGGGCTCTCCGCCGGTTCTCGCTCGACGAGCTGCCGCAATTGCTCAATGTCGTGAAGGGCGAGATGTCGCTCGTGGGTCCTCGCCCTCTCGTCCTGAACGAGGATGAATTCGTTGCGGCTTGGGCTCGCCGGCGGCTTTCTCTGCGACCCGGCATGACCGGGATGTGGCAGATCCTCGGCCGCACCGACATTCCGTTCGACGAGATGGTCAAGCTCGACTACCTCTACGTCACGAACTGGACCCTGGCAGGCGACCTCAAGATTCTCGCCCGGACGATCCCCGCAATCGTGCGACCCCAGGACGCGTATTAGATGACCGACGACGCCGAGGGGGGAATTAGGAGTGAGTGAAGTTCAGGAACCGAAGAGGGCCGGCAGAGTTCTGCGGCGCGCTGCACCTCGCGAAGAGGTGGTCGAAGCGACGCCGACCGTCGCCGACGAGCTCCGCGTCCGGATTCGGCGCCACGATTCCAGTGCAGCAGAGCGGGGGAGCATCGGAACGGCCATTCTCGGCGCAGGACCCGCCGGTCTCACGGCCGCACACGTTCTCGCCCGACGTCAACATTCGGGCGCCGTCTTCGAAGCCGACGGAACCGTGGGGGGAATCGCGAAGACGATCGAGTTCAACGGCTACCGCTTCGACCTCGGTGGTCACCGCTTCTTCACGAAGATCGAGCCGATCCAGCGCCTGTGGGAGGAGATGCTCGGCGACGAATTTCTGACTCGGCCGCGTCTCTCGCGCATCTTCTACAAGGGCAAGTACTTCTCGTATCCGATCACGGCCAAAGACGTGATCGGCCGACTCGGCCTATTCGAGTCGACGCTCTGTGCGCTGTCTTACCTGTGGGCCTCGCGACATCGAAAGGCCGAGGCCGAGACGTTCGAGGAGTGGGTGACTTCGAGGTTCGGCCGTCGGCTCTATGACGCGTTCTTCCGGTCTTACACCGAGAAGCTCTGGGGCATCCCGGGCTCCGAGATTCGTGCCCTCTGGGCCGCGCAGAGGATCAAGAACTTCTCGCTCGGCAAGGCCGTTCTCAATATTGTCGGACTTCGGCGCGAGCACGTCACGACTCTGATCGAAGAGTTCCGCTATCCCCGCCTCGGCCCCGGTCAGATGTGGGAGAGCTTCGCGGCGGCGTCGGAGGAGGACGGGGTCCCGGTGCACCTCAACCAGCGCTGCACTGCGCTGAAGCACTCGGAAGGACGCATCGAGAGCGTCGTCATGCGGTCGAACGGTGACACGACCGAGCACGTCGTCGATTCGGTCGTGTCGAGCATCCCGCTGAGCCAGCTGATCCTCAACCTCGATCCGCCGGCCCCCGAAGAAGTGCGAGCTGCCGCTCGCCGCCTCCGCTACCGCGACCTGATCTTGGTCGCCCTCATGACGGAGGAGGCTCATCCGTTCCCGGACAACTGGATCTACCTGCACGATCCCGGCACGCGTGCCGGTCGTGTCCAGAACTACGGTGCCTGGAGCGAAGCGATGGTCCGTCCCGGTACGACCTGCTTGGGGGTCGAGTACTTCTGCTTCGAAGGCGACGAGATCTGGGAGATGCCGAGCGACGAGATGGTTGCTCTCGCCAAGAGCGAGCTTGCGCGAATCGGGCTGATCGACCCGGACCGGGTCGTCGACGGCGTCAAGGTGCTCGTGCCCAAGGCCTATCCCATGTACGACTCCGCCTACGAGGGAGCCCTCGAAGTGATCCGGCCGTATCTTGCGACCTTCGAGAACCTTCAGACCTGCGGTCGCAACGGGCTCCATCGCTACAACAACCAGGACCATTCGATGTGGACCGCGCTCCTCGCGACACTCAACGTTATCGACGGCCGCGGATACGACGTGTGGAGCGTCAACGCTGAAGCCGAGTATCTCGAGGAGGGCGAACTCGTGGAGGGGCTGCTCGAGCCGGGTGCGATATCCGTCTCATCGCCCGCGCAGGACGCCTGATGGCTGCGTCGACCTAAGGAATCATGGGCAGGAGCAACGGCACGGCTATCGGCGTAGGCCTGATTGGTTGCGGTTTCGTGACCAGGGACAGGCATCTTCCTGCTCTGAACCACGTGCCACATCTGCGCGTCGTCGCGGTCGCGGACTCCAATCCGGTTGCGGCGCGCGACCTTTCCGAGCGCTGGCATATCGATCGTTGCTACTCGGATGCCCAACAGTTGCTCGATGACGCGGCAGTCGAAGCAGTTGCGATTTGCGTGCCCGCCCCTTTTCACGTCGAGATCGCCCTGGCGGCGCTGCAGGCCGGAAAGCACGTACTGGTCGAGAAGCCAATCGCCCTCTCCCTGGGCGACGCCGATAGGTTGATCGAGGAAGCTGAGCGCACGTCTGCGCGAGCCTTGATGGGCTTCAATCTACGCTGGCACCCACTGATCCGACAGGCCCGGAGGGCCCTCAAAGAGGGACGAGTTGGGCCTGTGGTACACATTCGGACAACGTTCAGCGACCCGCTGCTCACACAGGACAAGGTTGTCCCTCCGTGGCGGATAGAGCGCGGGCTCGGCGGGGGCGCCTTGCTTGATAAGGCGGTGCACCACTTCGATCTGTGGCGCTTTCTCCTTGACGACGAGGTCGAGGAGGTCTTTGCGCTGAGTCGTTCGGAGCACGGCGACGACGACACGGTGACCGTGACCGCTAGGACCAGCGGCGGAGTGCTTGCCACGGCGCTAGCCGCGGACACGACCAGCGTTCACAACGAGGTCTCCATCTTCGGCGAGGCGGGTGAGCTCAGCGTCTGCTGCTACCGGTTCGACGGGCTCACGCTGAACTCGGTGTCCGAGCTTCCTGGTAGACCGCGCGCGCGGCTGAGGGGGCTGGCCCGCTCGGCCGTCCAGCTTGGGGCGAGTCTCGGTGTAGCGCGGCGGGGCGGGATCTTCGCCGCCTCGTATGAAGCCGAGTGGCGGCACTTTGCTGCGGTCGTTCGGGCAGACGCCGAGCCGGAGTGCCGCCTCGAGGACGGGCGTGAGGCGCTTGCGGTCGCTCTCGCAGCCGCACGGTCGGCTGCGACCGGTGAGCCGATCAGGGTCGCGGACGAACTCGAGGTGGTCACTCCGGTGCGACGGATCCCGGTCGCGGACCGAAGGGCGCCATGAGCGGAGCTCTCCCAGAGCTGACTGTCGTCCTGCCGGGCGAGCTTCCGGAGATGATCTCGAGGACGCTTCAGCACCTCCGGGTACAGTCGGCCCGCGACCGGATCGAGGTGTTGGTCGTGACGCCGTCCATTGCGGACCTCAGACTCGATCAGGCTGCATTCGACGGCTTGGACGCGAGGATCGTCGAGGTCGGGCCGATCGACCGCCTTTCGCTCGCCCTTGCTCGCGGCGTGCGCGAAGCCCGCGCTCCGATCGTCGCGATGACGGAAGGTCACTCGTACCCGGAGCCGGAATGGGCAGAGTCCCACATTCGAGCGCACCGCAACTCCTGGGTCGCGGTCGGGTCGGCGATGGGCAACGCCAACCCCGACAGCTTGATCGGCTGGGCGGACCTGCTGATCGCGTTCAGCCGCTGGGTCGAGCCGGAGGGCCCGGCCGAGATGGACGCGCTCCCCGGCCACAACACGTCGTACAAACGTGACGCCCTGCTCGAGTACGGCGACGAGCTCGAGGGCCTGCTCGAGACCGAGATACTTCTCCACTGGAGCCTTGGCGCGAGGGGTCATAGGCTGTACCTCGAGCCCGCCGCGAAGACGATGCATCTCAACGTCTCCGAGCCGTGGTCTTGGACGAAGCTGCGGTTCATCGGCGGTCGTGTCTTCGCCGCCGATCGCGCCAGCGGGTGGAGGCCTCTGCGGCGACTCACCTATGTTGTGGGGGCTCCGCTCATTCCGTTCGTCCGTCTTTGGCGCATGATGCCCGATCTTCGTCGCGTCGCTCCTCGCTCCAGCCTAATGCCGCGTGTCCTTCCCGCCCTCGTCGCCGGGCTTGCCGTCGAAGCGCTCGGCGAGATGGTCGGCTACGCCATCGGCGTCACCAGCGCAACGCGTAAGCCAATCGATGTCGAGCTGAACCGCGACCGACACGTGCGCGGATTGAGCCGCCGGGAGGCATGAGCCCCGCCCAGCCTCAGACGGCCCAGGTGCCGCTCTGCTCGATCATCGTGCCGACACACGGCCGGCCGGATCAGCTCGGCGAATGTCTCGGCGCGTTGAGTCGACTGGACTATCCGAAGGACCGGCTCGAGGTCATCGTCGTCGACGACGGAGGCGGTGTGCCGCTCGCGCCGGTGCTCGACCGCTTTCGGCGGGCGCTCGATCTGAAGCTGCTCGAGCAGGAGCAGGCGGGGCCGGCGGACGCACGGAACGCGGGTGTCGAGCGCGCCCGCGGCGAAGTGCTCGCCTTCACGGACGATGACTGCCAACCCGCACGGGACTGGCTATCACGGCTTGTCGCGAGACTCGCGATGCGCCCGGATTACGCGGCCGGCGGTCATACCATCAACGTTCTCCAAGACAATCCGTACGCCCGTACAAGCCAGCTGATCATCGATGCGGGGTACGCGCACAACAATCGCGATCCGGACAAAGCGCGCTTCTTCACGACGAACAACCTCGTGGTGCCGGCCACCGGCTTCCGCATGCTCGGAGGTTTCAAGGCCGGATGGGTCACGTCGGAGGATCGCGAGTTCTGCGACCGCTGGATTGCGCACGGCTTCACCCTCGCCTATGAGCCGGCCGCGATCGTCTACCACGCCCACCGGCTGACCTTCAGGAGTTTCTGCCGCCAGCATTTCGCCTACGGCCGCGGCGCCCACCGCTTCCATCACGCGCATGCTCGGCGATCGAAGCGAAACGTCCGAATCGAGCCCTCGTTTCAGCTCGCCCTGTTGCTCTACCCGTTTCGACATCTGCGAGGCTCCGACGCGGTTCGACTCGCTGGCCTTCTACAGATCTGGAATCTGGTCAACACCGCCGGATTCATCTGGGAGTGGGTGTCGAAGAGACTCGGGCGGCCACATGCCCTCGGTTGAGGCACAGCACGTCGAGACACGAGACCCCTGTCTTGCGGCCGCGAGATCGGAGGTCATACTTGGTGTTCTCGGGGTTCGATGGGAGGAAGCGGACGAATGACTAGTGGGAGGCAGAGAATGACCACTTCCGCATCGGACCCGACCGCCACCCAGCAGCGGCGCGTACTTGAGCACTTCGAGTCCGTTTCGACGCGCTGGCTGGAGGTATACGGATATTCGACCGTGCGGGCTGCGGTTATCAGGGACCGCCACACGCTCGCGCTGCAGTGGATTCAGGCACTCGGACTACCACCGGACGCGCACATTCTCGAAATAGGCTGCGGCGCAGGGCTGTTCTCGGTCTCCGTCGCGCAGCTGGGCTACTCGGTCGAGGCAGTCGACGTGAGCGAGAGAATGGTTGACGTTGCGAGGCGGCACGCGACGGAGCGCGGTGTAGGAGATCGGATGAGGGTCGAGCTCGGAGACGTCCACGCGCTCCGGTACGCCGGCAACTCTTTCGACGTGGTAGTCGCTCTCGGAGTTTTGCCATGGCTGCATTCTCCGGTCGCCGCAATTCGCGAGATGGCAAGAGTCACCGCCCCGAGCGGCTCCGTCATTCTCAGCGCGGACAACCGGCAGGCGCTGCATCGGGTCTTGGATCCCAGAACCACCCCTGCTCTCGAGCCCATGAATCTGCAGATCAAGCACTTCCTCGAAAAGAGGGGCTTGTGGCGCGAAACGGAAGTGCTCGATGCCCGCGCACACCGTCCGCGTGTCGTCGACGGACTCGCTTCGCAAGCAGGGCTCACCAAGGTACGTAGCCGCACGGTCGGGTTCGGTCCCTTCTCTCTGTTCGGCCGCGCCTGCCTCGCGGAGTCAGTTGGGCTTCGGCTTCACCGGCGACTGCAGGCTCTTGCCGATCGCGACGTACCGGTGATCCGATCTGGCGGGCACCAATACATGGTTCTCGCGCGGAGGCCGCCACCGGAGCAACAGTGATCGTCTCCCTGAGGTAGTTGTCGAAGACGACGACTGTCCTTCGGCGAGAAGGGCGCCTCGTCAACGCCTGAGGCGACTTCATGCTGCGGCTGTGCGGCAGTCATCCCTCGCCGCGAAGGAGCGCTTGGACGTCGCCCGAAGAGAGCCATCGCGCGCCGTCTCCGTAGAGCCTCCGCATGTCGCCTCGTGAGACGAGAGCGCGAAAGCGGAGGACGAGCGCAAGGTATCGTCGCGCATGCTCGGCATGCGTGGGGCTGCGGTGCTTGGCGAGCATCCGCAGGTGCCCGCGCAGCAGCTCGCGATACGCACGCGGTGCCATTCGCGCCGTCGTCGTCCCGCCGACATGCACGAAAGTTGCCTCGGGGACCAGCTCGATCGTCCAGCCTGCTTCGCTCATCCGGTAGCAGAGGTCGAGCTCTTCGTTGTAGATGAAGAAGTCGGAATCGAAGCCACCCACCTTGTCGACGGCCTCACGCCGGAGCAGCAACACAGCACCCTTCAGCCATTCGTTGCGCAGGGGGCGACGGCGGTTCTCCTGCTGCTCCCCACGACGTCCTGCTCGTCCCGTGATCCAGCGGCGGGCGAAGAAAAACATCGAAAGTCGCGGTGCCCGACGTGGTGGCCTCCCGCCCCACCACGCCGTCGGATACCCGCGGATCGAGCGCTGCAGCGAGCCGTCAGCATTGAGGAGCTTCGGCCCGGCTACACCGACCTCTGGATGCGCGTCGGCGAACGCCACAAGTCGTTCAATCGCATCTCCGAGCGGCCGCGCGTCGGGGTTCACGAGCAGGAAATACCGCCCTGACGCAACGATCATTCCTTCATTGTTCGCCGCGCCGAAACCGACGTTCTTGTCGAGCTCGACTACGCGCGCCCGAGGCGCAAGCTCCCGCACGAGATCTGGACTTCCGTCGCTCGATCCGTTGTCGACGACGATGAGCTCGTCCGAGCCATCCGCGACGGCGGGCAGGTTGGCAAGCAGATCACCACGGTTGTTGGTGGAGACGACGATTATGGAAACGTCCGGCCTTTGAATCATGCGCCGCCCGCCCTTCTCCGGCCGGGCGCGCACCCGAGCCGGCGAGTGGTCCATGCCGTCGGCGGGCTGCGCCACGCAGCATCAGCGAGCCAGATGACTGTCACGTCCCGCCCCGCTCTCGCGCATCGACCAGCCCGGCACCAGGTCCGCGTCTCGATACGGCTCATAATAGGTATCGCGAGAGAGACACGCCCTTCTACGGGTGTCATGTTTCTGCGCGTCGAAGGGATGGAGCCTCGAGTTTTCTTCTCCAACCCGGACCGTGGATCGATGAGCTACGAAGCCGGCCTTCCCGCGGGACACTTGCATCACGGCGCGACCGGCCGGCGGAGCGCGAGCGACTGCACAATCTGGAGGAAGGCTGGGTCCGCAGCGGGCCCACGTGAGCGGCATTCCTTCTCCGCGCGGCGCACCCAACAAGCGTGCAGGCAAAGCTCGACCACAGGTCTTGGGACGTCCATCGCACGCACGAAGTACTCGTAGAGGCTCGAAACGACGGATGGCGGTTCTCCGGAAGCGCCAAAGCACGCCTCGAAGGCTGCAAGCCGGTCGTCGTACTTTCGTAACGCCGCCCACGCGTCGGTTGTTGCATAGAAGAAATCGAGAAGGGGCAAGTCGTGTCGACGTGCGCCTTCCCAGTCGAGGACTCCGAGGCGGCCCTGCTCGTCCCTCAGCACATTCCACATCGTGAGATCGTTATGTGTGTGAACGAGGGGGACAGTGGTGCCGGCGACGTCGGCGCAAAGCTGCTCGAGTCGAATTCGATATTCGTCGCCTCGTTCGAGGAGTGGCGCCAGGAAGTCCGCCGGAGAGAGGACATCCCGAAGAAGCCGCGCGTCGCTGAGTGGTGCTCGCTTCACCGTCACGCCGTTCCAAGCCTCGAGCCAGCGGACAACCTCTCCCAACAGGTCGGCAACTCGATCGGGCCGTGAACCGAGCACTACGGCGAGCGTGGAGCCGAGCACCGGGGTCTCGAGCAGCACGGAGCGGTCGCCGAGCCTCTTCAACTCGACCGGTTGCGGTACGCGAGCCCCGGCAGCCCTGGCGCCCCGGCCGATGTCTCGAAGGTTCTTGCTCTCGTCAGCCGGATCGAACGCCGTGGACAACGTGGCCTTGGCCACGATCGAAGGTGAGCCGCTGGAATTCGAGAAGCCGTAGACGATGACTGGGCCTTCCCTCCCCCGCCAGCTCGTTCGGACGAAAGCGCTCCGCTTCTCGTCGGGCGTAGTCCCCCGCGGGGTCAGCCAATCGAAGAGCGCGCGTCCCTCTGCTCGTCGTGCCGCGAGTCCAACCCATGGGTACGCAGTGCCGATGAGCTGCAGACCACCAGGCATCCGTGCGAGCGCCAACGCGACGCTGCGCTTCCACTGCTTCGTCTGAATGACTCGGGCAAATGCGAATTCTGCTAGCGGTGAGGCGAGCGGCAAGAGATATTGGCTCGAGTTCCAGTTCGGAATGTGTGCGAAAGGGGGCTCGACGACGAGGCCGGAGCGCAGAAGGCTTGCTCGCACGGTCGCCCGCGCGCGCCGAGGCACGAGGGCATAAAGGAATCCGTCCACATCGAGCCTCTCGACACAAGAGTCGACAGCGCGCTCGAGCCAGTGCCGCGCCGCGGACTCATCCGCGGTCGGCGCCAGCAGAGCGAGATCGACGCTCCCTGTCGGTTCTGTCGCGCCGGCCGGCAGGAGCAGCTCCGGGTGGTTGCCTCCAACGGCGATCCAGCGGCGAGCTACGCCGTCCGGATGCAGGAGCTCGAGTGGTGAGAGGTAATCCTTCAAGGTCGGCGGAAACGTCCTGCTGAGGCTCAGCGACCGCGCCGTGAGTGATGCGATCCGCCCTTCGCCTCAGACTGGAGACCTAGGGCCGGGTCGACCTCCTTACGCGTCGCGAGCCAGATGCGCAGACCCGGTACGGCCGTCCACGGGAGCCGCAGGGCATGCCACAGATATGCCAAGGCGAGAGCGAGACGCCCTCGGCGCGCAAACGGCGAGGAGTCCTTCATCAGGCGCTTCGGTGGCACGAGGGTGCGCCCTAGGTAGGCGACCTTGCCACGAACGCCTGCCGTCCTTGCGAGCTGCTCGAAGCCGAGGGCCGTCGATCTGGCGCCCCTGGCACGAAGCGCCACCTCAACCGACTGAGTCGCAGGCAGCCTGAGAGCTGCGGCGAGATCCTGTCCGGCGGGGAGCAGTCGCAGCCCAGCTGCGAACCATGCGATCGCCCCGAGCTCAGTCGCCATCCTCGCCGCAGCAGTCCACACCTCGGGTGAGAGT
>Ga0070707_100001141_pt1 | contig 26133 bp, 22 predicted proteins | sample KBSK5502metaG_FD_65468 | JGI IMG/M metagenome (GOLD analysis project Ga0070707, IMG submission 65468) | Corn, switchgrass and miscanthus rhizosphere microbial communities from Kellogg Biological Station, Michigan, USA - KBS K5-50-2 metaG | ecosystem: Host-associated > Plants > Roots >...
GTCGAAGCAACGATGCGCTGTGATCTGAGCAGCACCATGAGCCTGGATGCCTATATCGCCGCCTATGTACGTGGAGCCATCAAGCGGACGATTGTCAGGGATGATCTGCTCAACATCCCTTATCGGGCGCGGGAGCGCGCAAGAGCAGAGGGAACGCTCGAACACCTCTACGCGCAGCATCGTGTCGCGAGCCTGGACGAGTTGATGGCATGGTTTGAGACCGACGAGGTCGAGGAACCCCCGGTCAAGCCCATCATGCCCACCGAGGCAGCACCGCTGCGCGACCCATACCAACGCGCACAGGTCGAGACGTGGCTCTCGTATCTCTCGCCGCGCGCTCAGGCTATCTTGCGCTTACGCTATGGTCTCTCCGACGACAACGAGCGCAGGCATACCATCAAAGAGATTGTCCGTCTCTTAGGCATTGATCGCCGGGTGGTGCTCACAACGGAACGGGATGCCATCGAGCGGCTGCGGGCGCTGGCCGCAGGGAAAGCCACGCTCGGCAAGAAGAACGGCAAGCTCTGCATTTACTACCCCGACATCCACAACAAGTACACGATCACCCCTGAGCAGGAAGGCGCGATGACGGCCGGATGCCTCGACCTGCAAGCGCAAGGCGTGATCATCACGGGACGCTCCCTTGCTCAGGTGACAGGGACGAGCGTCGGTCGCGCGCTCATGTTCCTGCGCCTCCACCGCACCGAGACGCCCAAAGAAGCCAGGGCGCGACAACGCCAACACCACCTTGAGGAAGTCTGTACGCGCCTCGAAGCGCAGGGGGTGCGAGTGACCAGTCCCCTGCTCGCCAAAGAGGCAGGGGTCATGAAGAAGACCGCGATCGACTTCCTCAAGGCACGAAGGAGCACGAGCCATGCAGCGCATTAAGTGCGGGAACCCGCATCACCCTCCAAAGAAGCGCAGACGGGGACAACACGCGCCTTCCCCTCTCAGGCAGCAACGCGTGTCTTCAACGGTCGCGCAGCCCGCTGAACCCATCGAGCGGGCGCGGCTGACCCTGCACGAGGCCGACCCGATCACTGCTAACGAGGACACCCTGTACACGCTCTTCTACGAGTGCTACCGGGGCTATACCATCTACAGCACCCAGGAGGGACGCTGCTGCATTCATGGCAAGCAGGGGTGCCTGCGCCTGCGGGGCAAGTTTGTCTGCTTCCCCGCTAGTGAAGACGCCAAGAACCTTATCAAGCGGTTCCGGGCAGAGGAATACACCTCCTACGATCCCGTAGAGCGATATTTGCCCGAGTGGGAGTACGTGTGTCTGAACAGGCACGGGCAACAACGGACTGCCCGGTCGTCCTCTTCCATGCAACGAGTGTCGTAGGCGTAGGAGTGAGAGGGAGGACTACCGCATCTTCCCCTCGCGCGAAGAAGAAGTACAAGAGACGGCGCAAAGGAGACGTTCGATGAAGCAAAGCAAAACCCCGACCTTTCTGTTGGAGTTGCCGCTCCGTAGTGATGCAGGGCAAGCCAAACACCTGGGGGCACACTTTGAGGCAGCACGCGCTCTCTACAATACACTCTTAGGTGAGGCGCTCAAGCGTCTCAACCAGATGCGGGCTGACCCTGCATGGCAGGCGGCGCGTGCTCTTCCAAAGACGCAGAAGCAAGAACGGGCGGCGGCGTTCTCCCATCTCAGACAAGCGTATGGGTTCTCCGAGTATGCCCTGCATGATTTCGCTAAGCGGGCCAACTGCACGTGGATCGCCGACCACCTTGACGCGATGCTCGCTCAAACGCTGGCAAGCCGCGCCTACCAGGCCGTCAATCGGATCTGCCTCGGCAAGGCCAAAAAGGTGCGCTTTAAGAGCAAGGGACGCGGCCTGGACAGCGTGGAGAATAAATGGGAGAAATCGGGACTGCGGTTTCTCCTCCAACCGCCTGAAGAGGGCAACCAGGGGTGGTTAGTATGGGGCAGAGATCGTCTCCCTGCCATCATCGACTGGGAGGACCCGGTGGTCAAATATGGACTCGACCACCGTATCAAGTATGCACGGCTGGTGCGTCGTAAGGCGTCTAGTCCACGAGCAGGAGGCGCAGACAGCCAGGGCTACCGCTACTCCGTGCAACTTGCCTTAGAGGGTACCCCTTACCAGAAGAAGCCAATAAATCAGCCTGGACATGACGTGATCGGGCTAGATCTGGGACCCTCGACTCTTGCTATCGTGCCACGCGAGGGTGAGGCACGTCTGGTGCCCTTGTGCGAGGAACTGCGACCCGATGCCCGTAAGAAGCGACGGCTAGAGCGCAAGCTGGACCGAAAGCTTCGTGCCAATAACCCGCAGCACTACGATGAGAAAGGGCGCATCAAGAAGCATGGGAAGCGATGCTTCACCTGGAAGCATAGTAAGGGGTACCTTGCCACGAGGCGACGACTGGCCCACCAGGAACGCAAGCTCGCCGCCCATCGCAAGAGCTTGCATGGACGGCTTGTACACGAGATTATCCGTGTTGGTAACGATATCCGTATCGAAAAGATTTCGTATCGAGGCTGGCAGAAGCAGTTCGGGAAGAGCGTGGGCTTACATGCCCCAGGGATGTTGATAGATCACCTGAGACGCACAGTTGCAAAGACTGGCGGCACCCTGCACGAGTTTCCCACGCGCAGCACCAAACTGTCCCAGTACTGTCACGGCTGCAAAACACATGCCAAGAAACCCCTCGCGCAACGCTGGCATCAGTGTGCCTGCGGGATTGGTCCCGTCCAGCGTGATCTCTACTCGGCATTCCTGGCAGCCTACCTTGACCCACCAGACTACCTTCCCTCTAGTGCCCGATACACTGCGTATTGGGAGGGTGCGGACCTGCGCCTGCGGGCAGCACTAGAGCGATTACACCAACGTGCGAAAGAGGGGCAGGTCTTGCCCCGAAGCGTGGGCATAACTCACGCCAGAGCGCGTCTGCCTCAAAGTCTTGCAACGAACCAACAAGGGCTCGTCTACCGGCATGGTAGACTAGAAGCGTTGGGGTAGAAACGAGAACCTCCCGTGCTTTAGCCGGGAGAGCGTCAGAACTGGTTGAGTCAACGACCCCAGCGCATGCCAGAGGCGTCTTGAAAGCAGTAGTCATGCACCAGAAAAAATGCTAGGAGGGATATTCCAGGGTCACAATCATCCCATCCCTGGCAGCGCGTGCGTTTGCAAAAACGCGCTTCGCCGCTTTTTCCGCCGTGGCAGGATCAGTGATTTTGGGGCTGAAATGCGTCAGCAGCAGTGAGCGTGCACCTGCTGCTTGAGCTATGCCCGCGGCTTCCTCCGCCAGCATGTGCGCATTTGTTTTTGCTAACGGCAGGTCCTCTGGATCGTCATACATGCTTTCACAGATCAGTAGATCGACATCATGGGCAAGGGTACCCAGTTGCGGTGTCGGCCTTGTGTCGGTGATAAACGCCATTGAAATGCCGCGCCGGGGAGGACCAAGTACCTGGCCGGGTGTAATCGTCTGACCGTTGTATTCCACTATCTCCCCACGCTGCAGTCGTGACCAGAGCTGTACGGGCAGCCCCAGGGCTTGCGCCTGCTCCGGTAGAAAAGCGGGATTGCGCCCCAGCTCGAAGCGATAAGCCAGGCAGGGAACGCCATGTGCAGCAGCAATACAGGAACCGCGCAATCCACCAGGCAGAGAAAAATGCTCTCCGCTTTTCATCTCGTGCAGTTGCACCGGAAATGGGAGTTCTGCGACAATGCGCCTGAGCCCCTCGACGATGTAGGTCGTGCCAGGCGGCCCGTAGATGTCGAGTGGCTCCGTTCGTCCCGCGTGTGCCACCATGAAAAGTACGCCTGGTAGACCCGCCACGTGATCGGCGTGCATATGCGTAAAGCAGATAGCTCCAAGCTGCCGGAAGCCCCACCCCAGCGATTTCCACGGTACCTGCGTTCCCTCGCCACAGTCCAGCAGTGTCAGCGTTGACCCACAACGAACCAGGGCGCACGATAGCCAGCGCCCCGGCATGGGCATCATGCCGCACGTTCCTAACATACAGATGTCAATCACGTTCTACTCATCCTTTTTCTCGTGAATCGCTCATGAACTGGCGTTCGCCACCAGCCATGAAAAGTTCTTTTTAGAAGAGGTCAAGCCGAAAACGGAGCATACTGACATCTCATCAGATGCTCTTGCTGACCCTGCTCTTTGCTTGGAAAGGCACGCAGTAGCTCTGTCAGAGTGAAGGTGTGTCCTCCTCAATCGCTCCCAACGCTCGCAGCGTGGCTTTCTGCGCCTCGGTGAGTCCTTTCACTCCCGTGATAGTGAGCCGTTCGTAGGGTCGGTCGCGCCGCAGTGTCCGCAGCAGCTCGGCACTCTCGAAGTCCCATACCTTGACAGCACCGTCCTCGCCGCAACTGGCCAGTCGACGGCCATCGGGGCTGATCCTGAGCGATTGGACTGCCCCCTGATGCGCTTCTCGCATCGTCAAGTGCTCCCCGCGCTGCACGTCCCACCAGCGGAGCATCCCATCGCTGCCACCACTGGCCAGCAGCTCTCCGCGCGGGCTCCAATCCACGGCAAACACGCTGCCCGGATAGCCGGCAAAGGTGTGCAGGCGCTCCCCACTGTGCGCATCCCACAGGAACAACTCCCCACTGTCTCTGCTCCCACCACCACTGGCGAGCCTGGTGCCATCTGGACTCCACACCACGCTCGCGACCATGCCGCGATGTCCTTGCAGCCTCTGGAGCAGCGTGCCGTCCGCGGCATCCCACATGTAGAGGCTGCCATCTTCGCCCCCGCTGGCAAGGCGGGTTTCGTCCGGGCTCCAGGCTACGCGACGGATCGAGGTCGGGTGCGTGCGACTCACCCAACGTGGGATGCGCGCCGTCACGTCCCACACCTGCACCCCATGCAGATAGCTCCCGCTGGCCAGCAGACGGCCATCCTGGCTCCAGGCCAGGCCCCTGAAGGTAATGTCGGGGTGGTCAGAGTCCCGTAGGACCTGGACACAAGTCCCGGTGGCCGGGTCCCACAGGCGGATGGTATTGTCCCACCCACTGCTGGCCAGATACTGCCCATCCGGACTCCATCCCACTCCGTACACGGTCCAGTGATGGCCGCGCAACACCCTGGGCGGCGTCCCACCGGTCACATCCCAGACGGTCACCAGCCTATCAGAACCGGCACTGGCTACCTGGGTGCCATCAGGACTCCAGGCCACGTCGTAGAGGCAGACCGCGTGACCCTGCACAAGACGCACGCACTGCCCACGTGCCACGTCCCACACCCGCAGGGTACCATCTTCGCTGCCACTGAGCAGGTTGTGGCTGTCGGGCGTGAAGGAGATGCTATACACACGGGCGGTATGGCCCTGCAGCCCTGCTCGATAGCTGCCGCGCTCCACGTCCCAGAGCCAGATCATGGTATCAAAGCCAGCGCTGGCCACCGTGCGCCCATCCGGGCTCCAGGCCACCGTATGTACCAGCTCGGTATGCCCCTCAAGTGTGTGGAGACAGCGTTCGCCTTCCACGTCCCACAGCCTGACGGTCCGATCCAAACTCGCGCTGGCCAGCCGGGTGCCATCGGGGGCAAAAGCCAGTCCCCGCACCAGGTTGGTATGCCCCGCAAGGCTCGCGATGCAGGTGGCCGGTTGTGTTGCCTGCACCTCCCACACCTGAATGCGCCCATCGAGGCCGCCGGTGGCGAGCAGGCGTCCATCAGGGCTCCAGGCCACCGAGTAGACCGGACCAGAATGCGGCAAGGTCTGCAGGGGCGTGCCGCTCTGGGGATCCCAGAGCCGGACGGTCGCATCATACCCACTGCTGGCAAGCGTGCGTCCATCGGGGGCAAAGGTCAGGCTTATGAGTCTGTTGGTTTGCCAAGCTGTCCAAAGCGGGGATACCTGTCCCCCAGACAGGGTTCCCCGCTCCAACTCCCACAGCGTGATCATGCCATCCAGGCTCCCGCTAGCGAGTCGGCGTTCATCCGGGCTGAAGGAGAGGGCTGACACCATGTCGGTATGCGCCTGCCAGAGCAGGTGCAGGGTCTGGCCCGCCTCTCGCCAGACGCGCACTTCCCCTTGCCTGCTGCCCGCGGCCCAGTACCGCCCGTTCCTGCTGATGGCCACTGCCCAGGTGGCATCAAGGGCCTCAGTAAAGGCGGTGTCACGGAACGTGGCCTCGGCGAGGGAGGTATCCTGCATCTCGACGCCTTGCAAGTACGCTCCCCGAAGGGAAAGCCGCGACAGATCGAGGCCGCGCAGATGCCCGCGCTGCTGGCGCAGCAGCGCTACCAGGTTCGCCGGTCCATAGCCCTGAGCGTACTCGGCCCGTTCGCGCAGCAGGGCGAGCAGGGCGAGCAGATGCTCCTCCACTTCGGCTCGCCCCGGGTACATACTGCGCAGGCGTGCCAGGATCGGAGCCACGATGAGCCGCTCTTGCGTCTGCCGCACGTCTTCGCGGGCTCCGGCCTGGCAGAGCCCATGTTCGATGAGGCGCGTGAGCCTCCCCTGCACGAGCTCGCTGGTCGCCTCCTCAATGAGCAGCCCCGTCACATACTCCAGCACCACTGCGTGCAGCGTCAAGCTGCCCGGCAGCTTTCCCCGCTCGATGAGCGAGCGGCGGCGCAGGCTGTCAACCGCTGCCAACACCTGTCCCTGAGGCTTCGGCGCGACTAGCAACGCCAGCAGCTCCTCGAGACTCAGCGGCTCGCGCCCAATTGCCAGCCAGCGCAGCACGGTCTGCTCCACGGCGGAGAGCCGCCTAATTTGCTCGGCGAGCAGCTCCTGGATACTGCCGAAGATCGCCGTGCCCTGCTTGAGAAACGGACCGATCTCGCCCGCGAAGAGGTCGGCGATAGTCTCTGCCACGACCTTCAAGGCCAGCGGGTTGCCCGCGTACGCCTCAACAAGCCGCACCCGTTCCTCTGGGGTGCCCACCACCTCCTTCTCCTCTAACAGCTTCTCGCAGGCGACGGTATCCAGTCCGGTGAGGCGCAGCGCGCGCACGGAGGAGCGCGTGCCCTCCAGCGACACCAGGCTGGCCGGTTTCTCCCGGCTGGTCAACAGCAGGCAACTCTGGTGCGCCGTTTCGCCCACCCGCCGCAGCACTTGCCCATACCCCTCAAAGCCAGGGCGATAGTGCCCCCCGATCTCCCCTTCCTGCAGCAGCGTTTCCAGGTTGTCCAGCACCAGTAGCGCCCGCCGCTCCCGCAAGCGCTCCAGCAGGAGGCTGAGGCATCGTTCGAGGCTGGCAGACCACACGATAAATCGGGGGTCTACAGTTGGGACCTGGGGCGAGAGCACCTGCAGGCAGTCCGCCAGCAGCGCTTCGCAGGAGGGGGCATCGCGCAGGGAGCGAAAGAGCACCACCTCGAAGTGCTCGACCACCCGGTGCATGAGCGTGACCGCCAGCGCCGACTTGCCGATGCCGCCCATGCCCAGCACGCTCACCACCCGGCAGCGCTCCTGCACGATCCACTGCTCCAGGGTGGCCAGTTCCGGCTGGCGCCCATAGAAACTCGGGACTTCCAGCGCCTGCTCCCACTCCACCCGTCGAACGCGAGCAGGTTGAGCCCCCTCGCTCGGCCCGGGTGCGACGCGGGGGAGCGATGGAGGCCGTTGGCCCAGCAGGGTGGAGAGCCACTGTTCATCCAGCAGCACTTTCTGGTGCGCCGCTTGCCACAGCGCGCGGATCTCCTCTTCCTCGCGCCCGGCAGCAAAGGCCGAGGCTCGCACACCGAGCGCAATGAAGCGTTTGAGGTGCTCGGCCTTAGGATAGCTGCTGCCCGCCTCCCAGCTGAGTACTGCTCCGCGTGAGATCCCGAGGAGCTGGGCCAGTTCCACTTGCGTCAGGCGGGTCGCTGTGCGCAGTGTGATCATGGCTTGGCCGAAGGCATAGTCGCGCTCGCTGTAGGAATGAGTCCTCATCGGCATGTACTCCTTGCGTGACCCACGGGAGCACAGAAATGTACAGCAAGGTGAAGTGACATGTTTGGTGATGTCTGGTGACTTCTACACAAGATACCTGTACACTAGCACTGGATGGTGTACCCTGCGCCGGTCACGCCTGCGTGAGGTGATATGGGGGTGACAAGAGCACCCATATTACCTCTCCAACTCTCTGCGTCTATGATAGCAGATATGCTGGTAGAAGATCAATAAAGAGGTGAGAACCATGAGCCGGATCGTTCCAATGCTCGCGATCACATCCTCTCAGATAAATGAACTACGAGGGAATGAAGACCAGCCAATAGTTAATTCACTCTATGCTCAGATCATGCATCATGGTCATAAACGAGCAAAAATAGAGTGAATTAACGATGGATATGCGTACTCGAAGAAGGTAAACTAAAGCGGGGGGTTACGTTTTTCTCGAAATCGACAGCAGTTGTACCCTTTCGTTAATTTCGATCTTGTGTAAGTAGGCCAGCGTAGGTGATTTCGTTCTTGTGTAATGGACTAGAACAGGTGAGCGCGTAAAGGAATGGTTCTAGATGATCACTAAAGAAATACCGGGTGTAGAACAGGAGGAGCAGAGAGCAACGAGGGAACTGTACTCCCAAAGCTCACCACAGCAACTGGTAGCATCTGTCCTCCAGGGCGATCCCGATGCCTTTGGCGCAATCGCTGAGCAGTTCGGGACATACATGTTGCATATGGCACGCCTGATTGTGGGAGATTATGAGAGCGCGCAGGACGTTCTGCAAGAGGCGCTCATCCGGGCATGGCGTTACCTCCCTGATCTGCACGAGGCTGGTGCCTTACATAGCTGGCTCATGCGCATCGTCGTGAACCAGTCTCTCCACTTGAAGCGTCAGCGGGTGAGCTCCACTGCACTGAGTCTTCGCATCGTTGATGAGTACAAATGGGATGCGGTTGTCCAGTTCAGCGATGAGACAAAAGGCTCCAGAGAGCAGCATTGGGACCTCAAACAAGCCGTCGAGCAGTTGCCCGACAAGCAGCGGGTCATCGTCGTCTTGCACTACTACTATGGGATGACCTTTCCAGAAATGGCTCAGGCCCTGGAAACATCACAAAACACGCTGAAAAAGCGCCTCCAGGCGGCGCTCATCAATTTGCGACGTAGGATGAACAGAGAGTGAAACCCTAGGATAAGTGAGGCATATATGTGGTAGGATAACAAAAACACAAGAATTCTGCTAGCAGTCCAGGGGGCATCATGTCAACAGGCGATATACTTGGCCTAATTTTCTCGTATGCCTACGCTATTTCGCTCCTGCTTCTAGCTGAAACGCTATACCGCAGAAAGCCCAGGATTTTAGCTTATCTACTCTTCTCCAAAGAGCAATCGGGTGGAATCGATGAGCTAAAAAGTGCTCAACCACCTCTAGAGGCTGCTTCGACCACAAAAGAGGCAGATTTGTATTATGTCCTGACCCGCAAATTCATCCACATCGGAGCAGGTATGTGGATATGGGCCATCCTGCTCCTCTTCGACCACTGGTGGCTGGCTATCATCCCTACAGCCACCTTCATTCTCTTCAACGCCCTGTTTCTGCGTTTCCACATCTTCAGCGCTATGGATCCCAAAGAAGGTGCAACGCCAGGTACCGTCTATTTCGCCTTTTCCTGTACTCTGCTCCTGTTCATCTTTCATTCAGGCTGGGAACAGGGTTTTCCCAGGGGGTACGAATATTATGCAATGGCGGGCATCATGGCCATGACCTGGGGAGATGCCTTTGCCACAATCATCGGCAAGCGTTTTGGCAAACACAGCTATACCATCCTCGGCGGTGGGGGGCACAAACGCACCCTCGAGGGTTCACTCGCCGGATTTGTCTTTTCATTCGTCGCAGTCGCGATCACATTGGCCATCCTCTCCTCACTTAGCCTCCCAATCATCTTGCTGGCCGCATTCATCATGGCCCTTGTAGCGACGCTCCTCGAAGCAATCTCACCCTGGGGAACAGATAACCTGACCGTACCAATAGGAGTATCGATCTTGTTGTTCTGGCTAGGATTCTGATATTCTTAAAACTAGAGAATCTAGAAAGGTATGGACCTCCAGCACATGCACGACGACATCACCGACATCCCAGGCATTCGCGTGGGACACGACACAAACCTAGAAGCGGCCACCGGCTGCACCGTCATCCTATGCGATACTCCTGCCGTTGGCGGCGTCGATGTCCGTGGCGGCGCGCCTGCAACTCGTGAAACTGACCTGCTCCACCCTATGAACCTGGTCGAAGAAGTCAATGCGGTCGTGCTCACAGGTGGCAGCGCCTTCGGCCTCGACGCCGCCAGCGGCGTTATGCGTTACCTGGAAGAGCGGGGCATTGGCTATGACGCAGGTATCGCGCGCGTGCCACTCGTCCCGGCAGCGGCTATCTTCGATCTCGCCCTTGGTTCTGCCAGCGTCCGACCGGATGCAGCAGCCGGCTACCGCGCGTGCGAACAGGCCACGGCTGATGCCGTAACACAGGGTAATGTCGGGGCAGGAACGGGAGCCACGGTGGGCAAAATGGCGGGTCCGCCCTTCATGATGAAAGGCGGCCTTGGTTCAGCCAGTACGCAACTCTCCGATGGCACGCTGGTCGGCGCCCTCGTTGTCGTCAACGCCCTCGGCGATGTGATTGATCCACAGACCGGGCAGGTAGTCGCAGGTACACGGCATCCATCGGGGCAGGGCTTCCTTGCACCAAACCCCTTCGGCAACACCACTATAGCTGTGGTTGCTACCAACGCCTCCCTCACCAAAGCGCAGGTAAACAAGGTCGCCCAAATGGCACACGACGGTATGGCGCAGGCCATCCGCCCTGCGCATACGATGTTCGATGGCGATACGATCTTTGCCCTGGCGCTGGGACCGCAATCACAGACCATGACAAACCCTGCGCTGGCAGCTTCACAAGTCAGCACGATTGGGGCAGCAGCAGCCATCACGCTTGCACGAGCTATTGTTAAAGCTGTTCGTCATGCAACCGAACTACATGGAGTGCCAGCAGCCAGCCTCTGAGCAACTATTCAAGGTTGTAGCATCATCAATAATACAACCCCTCCGCTAATCAGCATGACTAGAATACAGGCCAGGATAACCAGGGGAAACATATAGCTTCGCGGTGTAGCAGCCTTATCTGGTAATTGATCGGTGGCACGCCGCTCCAGTCGAGTAGGCAGTTCTCGCTTCGCGGTTAAGGTTTTCAAACCACCAGTGGCCAGATCCCAGGAGTGAGTCGTAAAGTTAATAGCACGTTCGCGAGCAATCATACCAGAGCGTTCTGTCTCAGCTGTAGGCGGCGTTGGAGAAGCAGGAGGAAAAGCATATGGAGGTGTTATCGGCATCGAGTGGATCGGAGCATTCGAGTGTGATTGTTGCGACAGAAATCTCGGAGATTGACCATCAGGTGTTGGCAAAGTCATAGCTTTTCTCCACTAGGGACCAAAGGCCAACCGCATCTCAAAGAAACAATGTACATCTAACGCACTACAACAAGTATACCTCTATTGTAGTCAACGAATGGGAAGAATCAAGGTAACCATGACTTATGGACCTTATCTCAACAATTCCAGCAGGACATTGAGCATGCGAGCCGTTGCACCCCAGATTCGATATGGACCATAGTCATAAAAATAGACAGTGCGTGCCCTGCCATCCCTCATCCATTCCTCGGTATGCGCAATCGCCGGGTTGGCAAGCCCCTGCAAGGGCAATAGAATAATTTCTGCAACTTCACTCGTCTGCAATTGCAACGTTCCCAGGCCACGTGGCAGGTATGCCACGACGGGAGTAATCAAAAAATTGCTCACGACGGTGAATATGGGTCGCATCGTACCCAAAACCTCTACCCGGGATGGATCCAATCCAATCTCTTCTCGAGCCTCCCGTAGGGCCGTCATCGCCAGTGAAATATCGCCCGGTTCAACCGAGCCCCCGGGAAAGGCAATTTCTCCACTATGGGCACGCAGCGTACTTGCCCGGCGAATAAATGCCAGGTGCGTTTCATTCTGCTGGTCAAAAAGCCCTAACAACACAGCCGCTTTACGCGCGGCAGGTTGATAGCCCTCCAGCCCATCCACCAACGTAGAGGCGCTCTCTACAGGCTCCAGGCTCTCACGCAGAGCCATGATAACCTCTGTACTCTTACGTAAATCCATGCCTGTATTGTAGCATAAAAACCTCTTGGTACTCCTTGCTCTCTTGTGATACAATATGGCAAATAATATCGTCGGAGCAATCTGCTAAATAGGTGACGTATTGTCTTGCATTCAGGAAAGGCTTTTGGTATAATTAGAGCATCGAGTGGGGGTATACTGTGCTCAGGCTCTTTTTATGTCCGTAACACGGCTTACCTGTCTGTGAGCGTTGTTTCGTATGACCGTTCCATAGGACATTTTGAGTTGTTCAATTAATCTCAGTCTCAGTCATGACGGAAGACTTTGAGACTGAAAACGCGGAAGCGATTCCAGCCTAGGCAGCCTCCTCCGATAAATCCATGTCCATTGACGTATCCCCAGGATCCCGTAATGTGCGTCTTTCGTCACTTTCCGTCAGGATTAGTGCTTGGATGAAAGACCGATACCATGTCCATTGGTGCATATCTAACAGGATCAAAGGAACTCATTAGGGCAGGCAATAACCGTGGATCGAAGGGGGTATTTTACCCATGCAAGCTCAGCAGCACGGCGACCTTTCGACAATGCCAGCGGAAAATCTTAAAAGCGGACGGGTACAGACGATGTTCGAAGAAAATGATCCGGAAGGGAAAAGCAGCAACAACAGCACTGAGGAGATGGGCGACTTCAACGAAATGGAAGCGTTGTTGGCGGCATCAACCAATCCGATCAGTATCAAGCGCGGCGATGTAGTCGATGGCGTAATCGTGCGTATTGACCAGGACGAGATCCTGGTCGATATTGGTCTCAAATCCGAGGGCGTTCTTTCAACCAAAGAACTTCCAGCTGCCGGCGATTGGTCCTTTGAAAATCTCCACCTGAATGACAAGGTGCTCGTGTATGTCATTCAACCAGAAACAGCGGATGGGCACGCACTCCTTTCTCTCAAACGAGCAAATGCAGAACGCCAGTGGCGTATCGCCGAGGAGCAGTACAAGAATAACGAACTGCTCAAGGCAAGAGTTATCGATTTCAATAAGGGCGGCTTGATTGTCGACGTGTCCGGCATTCGTGGATTCGTGCCCATCTCGCAGATTCTCAATCTCAAGCGCGAGGAAGTCGCCTCTGGCGGCGAAAACCAGGAGACTGCAGCCAAGCTGCAAAGCATGAAAGATAAGGAACTGCAGCTCAAGATCATCGAGATTAATCGCGCGCGTAACCGCCTGATTCTTTCGGAGCGCCTGGCCCAGCAGGAATGGCGACAGCGCAGGCGCGAGGAACTCCTCGATGAGTTGAAACCCGGTGAGGTACGCCGTGGCGTGGTCAGCAATCTCGCCAACTTTGGCGCCTTTGTCGACCTGGGAGGCGCAGACGGCTTGGTGCACATCAGCCAACTGGCCTGGAGCCGCGTCAATCATCCCAGCGAGGTCCTCAAGGTCGGCCAGGAGGTGGAAGTTCAGGTCCTCAGCGTGGATAAAGAAAAGAAGAAAATCGCCCTGTCAATCAAGCGCGCTGAAGTTGACCCGTGGACAACCGTAGAACAACGCTATACCCCTGGCCAGGTCGTCACAGGTACCATCACCAAGATCGCACCATTTGGAGCTTTCGCCCGTATCGAGGATGGCATCGAGGGCCTCATTCATCTTTCAGAGCTGCTGCCCGGCATGGATCCCAAGACAAACTTGCACGAGGGCCAGCAACTCCAACTGCGCATCCTGCGTATCGACGCCGAGCGCCGCCGCCTGGGCTTGAGTCTGCGCCAGGCTGAGGAACTCGATAAAGAACCAGCGCCTGAAACTGTTTCAGCCGAAACTGGCGCATCCCATGTTCCAGGTGATATGATATCTTTATCTTTAGAGGGATCTTCATCACGAACAGAAGAAACCTCTTCACAGGGGGAGAAGGAAACCAGTGCCGCGCGTCGTGAAAACAAAAGCGAACGTCGCGAACGTAACAACGACAACCCGCTCTTGAACAACCTGCCTCTGGGTGATGAGGGAGAGACAACTGCCATGGCTGAAGCGTTCCGCGCTGCGGCCCGCCAGCGTTCTAAAGAAGAATCGGAGGCATCTCAAGAGTAAGCCATACTCGCGTACAGACCGCTTGTACTTGAACAGATGATCGGGCCTCCTTGCTGCGTTTACATGATTGTGAAGCAGTGAGGAGGTCGATTGTTTCAGGAAGAGTAAGAATAGGAACGTGGTCTCGATAGAGAGGGGATATTAAATTGTCCTTGACGCTATATATTCGGTGTTGTATGATGAACTACAGGGTTTACCTGAGCACACAGAGGGCTCGGTTCCACCCTCTGCCACTGAAAGGGGGGTGATAAACAGGTGAACGATAGAGACAGGTTTGACAAGTTTACAGAGCGCGCCAGGAAAGTCCTGAGCCTTGCTCAAGAAGAAGCCCAACGCTTCCAGCACAATTATATCGGGACAGAACATCTTCTGCTCGGTCTCGTGCGCGAAGGCGAGGGCGTTGCTGCTAAAGTTCTAAGTAACCTCGGCGTGGAGTTGAACAAGGTTCGTAGCGCCGTTGAATTTATTATTGGCCGCGGAGACCGCATTGTTCTGGGTGAGATCGGTCTGACTCCACGTGCCAAGAAGGTGATCGAGCTGGCCGTAGATGAGGCTCGCCGCCTGAATCATCACTATATTGGAACAGAACATCTCCTGCTCGGGCTGGTGCGTGAGGGTGAAGGCATTGCAGCAGGCGTCCTGGAAAGCCTGGGCGTGAACCTGGAGAAAGTCCGAACGCAAACCATTCAGGTGCTCAGTCAATCCGGAGCTCCGCACGAGCGTGACGCCAAGCACTCTAAAACCCCCACTATCGACCAGATGGGTATCGATCTCACCGCTGCTGCCCGTGCCGGGACACTTGACCCGGTTATTGGCAGGCATCAAGAAATCGAGCGCGTCATTCAGATACTTTCCAGGCGCAATAAAAACAACCCCGCGCTCATCGGTGAGCCTGGCGTTGGTAAAACCGCCATCGTTGAGGGCCTGGCACAGCGTCTCGTTGCTGGCGAGGTACCCGAAACTTTGTCAGGCAAACGCTTGTTGACCCTCGATGTCGGGTCCCTGGTAGCAGGGACAAAATATCGCGGTGAGTTTGAAGAGCGCCTGAAAAAGATCATCGAAGAGATTCGCAATAGCCGGGATTGCATCATCTTTATCGATGAGGTTCATACACTTGTTGGCGCTGGTGCTGCCGAGGGCGCGGTTGACGCCGCGAACATCTTGAAGCCTGCGCTCTCTCGTGGTGAATTGCAGTGCATCGGCGCTACCACGCTCGACGAGTACCGCAAATACATCGAACGTGATGCTGCCCTGCAGCGGCGCTTCCAGGAAGTCATCGTCCGCGAACCTAGCATTGAGGAAACACTCGAAATACTCAAAGGTATCCGCGAACGCTACGAGACTCACCATCGCCTGACTATCACCGATGAAGCGCTCAAGGCTGCAACCGATATGGCAAGCCGTTACATCACCGATCGCTTCATGCCTGACAAGGCCATCGACCTGATCGATGAAGCGGCTAGCCGCGTTCGTATGCAGAACTCGCTCGCTCCCCTCAACCTCAAAGAGGCCATGAAAGGGTTGGAATCAGTCCTGCGCGAAAAGGAACAGGCCATCCAGCAGCAAGAGTACGAACTGGCGGCTGAACTACGCGACCGCGAGGTGAAACTGCGCGACCGTATTGCCAAGCTCGAATCCGGCTGGCATCGCGAGCGCGGCAGCGAAAAGCCGCAGGTCGGTGAAGAGGAAATCGCCCAGATCGTCTCGATGTGGACGGGCATCCCTGTGATGCGTATCGCCCAGGAAGAGTCTCAGCGCCTGCTCCAGATGGAAGAGGCGTTGCACGCTCGCGTCATCGCCCAGGATGAGGCCATCGAGAAGATCGCGCGCGCTGTACGCCGCGCCCGTGCCGGTTTGAAAGATCCCAAGCGGCCCATTGGATCATTCATCTTCATGGGCCCGACAGGTGTCGGTAAGACAGAGCTTGCTCGTGCGCTCGCCGAATTCATGTTTGGCAGCGAGGAAGCTCTCATCAAAATCGATATGTCGGAGTTCATGGAACGCCACGCGGCTGCACGTCTCGTTGGTGCTCCTCCCGGATATGTCGGATATGAAGAAGGCGGTCAACTCACAGAGGCCGTACGCCGCAAGTCCTACAGCGTGATCCTGCTCGACGAAATCGAAAAGGCGCACCCTGACGTCTTCAATATGCTGCTCCAGATCCTGGAGGACGGCAAACTAACCGACGCCAAGGGCCGCACTGTAGACTTCCGCAATACCGTCGTGATCATGACTTCAAACGTCGGCGCGACCTTGTTGAATAAGGAAGCCTCCATCGGCTTCAAACAGTCTAAAGATAAGGCCAAAGCCAATCAGAGTGAATACGAGGCGATGAAGTCAAAGGTACTCGGTGAACTGAAGAACACCTTCAAACCTGAGTTCCTGAACCGTATCGATGAAGTAATCGTCTTCCATTCGCTGCGTATCGAAGAGATGTACTCTATCGTCGAGCTGCTGCTCAAGCGTGTTCGTACGCAATTGACCGAGCAACAACTGGAACTGGTCGTTCCCCAGACTACCAAGGACTTCTTGATAGAAAAGGGCTTCGATCCCCAGTATGGCGCCCGCCCCTTGCGTCGCACCATCCAGCGCCTGGTCGAGGACCCTCTGGCGGAAGGCCTGCTACAGGGCAAATTCCATCCAGGGGATCTGGTGGAAGGGATCGTCATCGACGACGAGCTTGTCTTACAAGTGCGCAATCGCATCGAGCAATTGCCCGCTCCTGCTGCACCGGAAGCAGCCCTCTCTGCTGGCGGTGAAAGCAGCGCAAACGAAGCGCAAGGCTAATATACCAATACGTGGGGTGCGGCCAACCGCACCCCACATTTCTATTAGACCTATACCTGATGACATCTCGATGATTGGATGTCGAATTTCTGATGGCAAAATTACGCACAAAATTTATCTGTCAGCAATGTGGTGGTGAGCAGAGCAAGTGGGTAGGGAAGTGCCCAGACTGCGGAGCATGGAATACCTTCGAAGAAGTTGCTGATCTACCTCAAAGTCCCGCCCAACAGCGCCGTCAAACCCTGGTGGGTTCTTCGTCTATAGCCCAGGGAACCCAGGTTCCGCTCATCTTGCCCGATATCAAGCCATTTGCGCAAGCGCGCATCACCGTTGACTATCCAGAAATGGATCGCGTTCTTGGCGGTGGCCTCGTTGCCGGCTCGCTCACCTTGATCGGAGGAGAACCGGGCATCGGCAAATCCACCCTGCTGCTGCAAGTAGCCGGCAATATCGCCAAGAGTACGGGAGCCGTGCTCTATGTCTCAGGTGAAGAGTCCATTGAGCAGGTCAAGATGCGCGCCGAACGCCTGGATATCACGGGCGAACGACTCTACCTGCTCGCCTCAATCGAACTTGAAGTGATCGCAGAGGCAGTCAGCCGTCTCAAACCCGCATTAGTGGTCATCGATTCGATTCAGACCGTACTCTCTAGCCACCTGACATCGGCGCCAGGCAGCATCAGCCAGGTACGTGAATGCACGCTCCAACTCATGCAACTGGCGAAGAGTACGCATACTCCCATTTTTATCATCGGACACGTCACCAAAGAAGGCACCGTCGCGGGCCCAAAAGCACTCGAACACATCGCCGATACCGTCCTATACCTCGAGGGCGAACGCTATCATACCTACCGGCTGCTGCGCGGCGTGAAGAATCGCTTTGGGGCAACTCACGAGGTCGGCGTCTTTGAAATGCATGGCGATGGATTGTCCGAAGTCTCCAACCCGTCCGCCATGTTTCTGAGCGACCGCGACGCCGGTGCTACCGGCTCCGCCGTTGTAGTGAGCATGGAGGGCACCCGCCCCCTGCTGGTAGAGGTGCAGGCGCTCGTTATTCCCAGCAATTTCGGCAATGCCCGCTGCACTACTAACGGCATTGAATATAGCCGCCTGCTGATGTTACTCGCCGTACTCACCAAAAGAGTGGGGCTGGCGGTCAACAATCACGATGTCTACGCGAACGTCGTAGGCGGTTTTACCTTAGAGGAACCGGCCATTGACCTGGGAGTAGCAGCGGCCATTGCCTCGAGCTATCGTGAGAAACACATCTCCCCCGAAACCGTGCTGATTGGCGAGGTAGGCCTCTCCGGCGAACTGCGTGCCGTCAGTCGCCTCGGCTTGCGCGTTCGCGAAGCGGCAAAACTTGGCTTCAAGCGCTGCATTGTGCCGAAGGCAGGCGGTGGTGCACAAGTGAGCGCCGAACTGGAGGGTTCGGGACTACCCGCAGATTTCAAAATTTTCGCGGCAAGTTCGCTTGCGGTTGCTCTTGAGGTTGCGCTACATTGACACTTGCGCTACACTAGTGTGTAGGAGTATCACCTTCATAACCAACTGAAATGGAATGCTCCGAAATATTCATTAGTACCGGCTCGGTTTACGCAACCTGGCTATTGATTCCATCGTAGTAACAGTGTATACTCGATAATCGTCAAAGATAATTTTACGGCTTAACGGGCGCGTTCATGGTTTAGCATTGCAGAGGTACCACGTTTGGATACCAGGGGCCGGGCGACAATATCTTGCTATCATCCTTTTTCCTTATCATCATCGTTCCTGCCCAGATGCCCTACCTCGCGTCGCCCCTAACAGGTGTTCAATCGCACACAATAGCACCTTTACGGAGGATGAAGGGATGTCTGTTAAAACTATTGCCCGTATCACCGGGTCCCTGGTCGCAATTTTAGCGGTCGTTGCTTTCTTTTTCTTAGACCGGCAAGAGTTTCCTGGTCATCCCAATGACCAAATCTTGTGGTTGATCGGTATCGCGGTCGCGAGCGCAGTGTTCATGTTTCTTGTCACTCCATATATCACCGTTGTACCCTATCACTGGATGCGTGATACCTCCGCCAGCGACCTGGTAGCAGCAATCATAGGACTTATTGTTGGGCTCATCATTTCCGTACTACTCGCCATCCCCTTAGGCAATTTGCCATCAAACCTGGGGCGTATCCTTCCGTTCGCAGGAGCAGTCCTCTTCAGCTTCCTTGGCGTGGCCCTGGCGGTACAACGTAAAAACGATATTACGCATCTCTTCCAAACGGGTTTCTTCACGCGTAGAGCTGCGCGCGAGCGCGAGCGCGAACGTGAAGAGGAACGCGAAAAAGAGCGTAACAAAGAACGCGAAAAAGCGGGTACAACACAGGACCAGTCGTCCACACAGATATTGCTGGATACCAGTGCCATTATCGATGGGCGCATCGCCGATATCAGCCAGACGGGCTTCATCTCCGGCACACTGCTCGTTCCACGCTTTGTGCTGAACGAGTTGCAGCATATTGCCGACTCCGCCGATACCATGCGCCGCAATCGCGGTCGGCGTGGCCTGGAGATGCTCAATCGCCTGCAAAAAGATGCCACTGTCCCCATCGAGATCAAGGATGTCGTCGTCGAGGGTGCCGACGAGGTCGATAGCAAGCTGGTCAAGCTGGCACAAACACTGCACAGTCCCATCATTACAAACGACTTTAACCTCAACCGTGTTGCAGAATTGCAAGGCGTCAAAGTGCTGAACGTCAACGAACTGGCCAATGCCGTCAAACCAGTACTGCTCCCTGGAGAAGACATCTTTATCAAGATCATGCAGGACGGCAAGGAACTGGGACAGGGGGTTGGGTACCTGGATGATGGCACGATGATCGTTGTTGAAGGCGGCCGCCAGTATATGGGCATGACGATTGAAGTCACAGTAACGCGCGTGCTACAGACCGTCGCAGGGCGCATGATCTTTGCTCACCCCAAACAACAGGAAAAAAAAACTGACGGCTTTACCGCCCAGTCGCCTCAATCTTCGTCGTTTAAACAAAAGTAATAGTGAGCTATGCAACACAAGTCTGCTGCCGTCATCGTTGCCGCAGGTTCTAGCAGCCGCATGGCAGGACGCGATAAACTCTGGATACCCCTGGCAGGGCGTATCACACTCGCGCGTACTATCGACGTTTTTGAAGCATCGCCCATCATCGATACCATCGTTCTTGTAATCAATGCAGAGCGCATCACCAGTACCACGGCGCTTTGCCAGCAAGAAGGCTGGCGCAAAATCGCAAGCATCGTAGCCGGCGGTCCACGCCGGCAGGACTCAGTACGCATGGGACTCGATGCCCTGGTAAAATTCGCCCCAACAACAGGTTGGGTGATGATTCACGACGGTGCTCGTCCACTTGTCACACCCTCCATACTGGAAGCAGGATTACAGGCAGCGCAGGAATACCAGGCCGCTATCGCCGCTGTCCCCGTCAAAGACACGATCAAGCAAGTTCATCAGGGCCGGATAGAAACCACCCTGGACCGCTCGCAGCTCTGGGCTATCCAGACCCCCCAGGTTTTCTCGCTCTCGCTCATCCATCATGCCCACCACGCGCCCCAGGCGCAGCCGGATGTCACAGACGACGCAGCGCTGCTGGAACAGCTCGGGCAGCGCGTGGCTATCTTCCCCGGTTCCTATACGAACATCAAGATCACCACACAAGAAGACCTGCTGCTGGCAGAAGCACTTATCAAGGGATTCACCGCTCTATGACTATGCGTATTGGCTTTGGCTACGATGTTCACGCTTTCGCTCCAAACCGCCCCTTAGTGCTCGGAGGTGTCACCATCCCCCACGAACGCGGCTTATCTGGACACTCCGACGCCGACACAGTCATACATGCCATCGTAGACGCTCTCCTGGGCGCAGCCGCCCTTGGGGACATCGGCCAGCACTTCCCCTCCAACGATGAGCGCTGGAAGAGCCAGCCCAGCGCGGTCTTCCTCGACTACACGTACAATTTGTTATGTCAACACCAGTACACCATACACAACATCGATGCAACCATCGTCACCGAACAGCCCAAACTGGCTCCTTACATACAGGCCATGCGCGCCCACCTGGCAGAACACTTACGCCTTGACCTTGAGCAGGTAAGTGTGAAGGCTACCACCACCGATGGCCTCGGCTTCGCCGGCCGCCAGGAAGGGATCGCCTGTTACGCGGTAGCCCTGATTGAGAAGGAGCAGCCATGCTAATTTCTCACCCTCCTGTAGTCCTGAAAAATTGTCGTTTTCCAACGCCGCCGTGAAAACCTCTAGAGTCACATCTTCAGCATCTTCTCGTGAGGGCACATGCAGCCGCGCGTAAGCAAAAATAGCCTGCCCATAGCGATCATAGAGAGAGAGACTATCTGCATTCTGGTCCAATTCATCTTCATCTTGTTGCTTCTGCTGCATATCATCTCGCTCTCTTTTAGTTACTTCACTGATTGTATCGTTTTGGAGGCGAAAACGTGACAGGGTAATTTGATTATTCAATCTCATCCGGTCTAAGACAAAGTGTGATACCATCAGAACATGCAACACATCGCCATCATGCAAGGATCCTGGGGACTGACCGAAAATATAGTATCGGGTCAAAAGATCATCGCAAAGGGATGCCCTCCTCGTACGTTAGCGTTGCTCACTTGTTAGCTCAAGAAAGCTCGTGCCTCCTTTTTGGCGAAAGACGGCGGGGGTAAGACCCGTGTACTGCCGAAAGAGCGTGGTAAAGTAGCGGACATCTGGGTAGCCGACTGTCTGAGCGACTTCTTTAATCGCGAGACGTCGTTCGAGCAACAATTGGGCGGCAATTTCTACGCGCAGCTTTGTTAAATATTCCAGAATCGACATACCCATCATTTTGCGAAAGAGTCGGCAGATGTGGCGCTCGCTCAGATGGACTTGTGCAGCAAGATCGCGAATAGAGATCGCATGGTTGTAATTATCACGCAGATAACGGACCACCATGTGAATCACCGTTTCCTCCGGACTTTTGGCGGACAGATCATCCAGGATGAACTGAGGCAGCACCTCCACGACTGCTCGTGCCGTATCCAGTAAGAGTTTCACCACCAGCCCCTCGAGAGCCTGAACGTATCCAGGCTCCTTCTGAACGATTTCTTCGGTGAGGAGCTCAAGGATACGTGGCATCGCTGGTGAAGACGTACTCAACGGCTTTTGTGAAGTGAGGAAGGCATTGAGAAGGACGTCGACACCCGCTTCCTGCTGACACTCGCGAGGCGGGATAAGGGTGTAGGACCAGAAGTAGATTCCCAGCGGGTCTTCTTCCGATGAGATGATCTCATGGGTCTCTCCAGGCCGAGCAACAAAGACTTGCCCGGCCTGGACCTCGTAATCTCTCCCTGTAATGCGAAATATCCCCCGTCCCTCGAACGCGTAACAGATCTCAAAGAAGGAATGTTTATGGAGGAAATTGCGCCACCACTGTGGCTCAATGAATCCCCAATTCAGGAGTTCGCCGGTGAAGTTTCCCAGATGGAGAGAGAACGACACCTGGTTCAGATCGGTAAAACGAGAACGAGGGACAGAAAGATGGGTTTCCATATTACCTCATTTTTGTGCTTTTTCCTGTGCGAGCGGATCAATGCCACGCAGCATCATGCCCTGCCCGCGTGACAAGTGGACCTGCTCCGTCGGAAGATCGCTGGGGTCCCGCATCTGGACGAGCAGCGTGGTGCGCGCTTCCTGACTGACGTTGAGACCAGAACCGTGTACGGTCAGATAGCTGAAGAAGAGCACATCGCCGGCTTCAGCAGGACAGGCGACGGCGGACTCGATGGGATACTGCTCAGGCGGTAAGTACCAGCCGTCTTCAAACTGGTGTTCTAATGGTCCAAGCTTCTGGCTCCCAGGCACCACGCACACACAGCCTTTTTCGAGCGGGGCGCTATCAAAATGGATGATCGCGGCCATCATACTCTGGCGTTCATGCGGAAAGAACGGATAATCCTGGTGCATCGGGAAGGGCGATCCCTTTTCTGGTGGTTTGATGAACATCTTCGTATGGTGTAACTGGACATTTGGGCGGCCGATAAGGTCGGCCGCGACGCCTGTGAGACGCTCATCGACAATGAGGCGACTAAAGGCGGCTGAGTAGAATTGGACATCGTGACAATGCAGGATTTTGGTTTCTTTCGCCTCTGCGACGACGGTCCTGGCACTTTTCCAGGTTGCATCGATGTCCCTGTGTGCCGAAAGCCGTTCTGCGAGGGTATGACATTCCTGACGCAGCACCGCGGCTTCCTCCTGGGTAAACACCTGCTTGACCAGAAGATACCCATTTTCTTGATAGGATGCAATTTGTTCGTTTTTCAGCAAGACGCTCCTCCTTTTTTGTGGGTCTATAAAACGTGTGACTGCCTGGGTACAGGTTCAACAGACATTTTTGGAAAAAGGAGGAAACCCTCTGAACTCTGGCAGGGCGGACCTCTGCACTCCTTTTTCCTCGGAATGCTGTTGTCTTTGCACTCCTCTTAGTGTAATGGCAGACCTCGGTTTTCTCAAGCAAGAGAAAGGACAAGCTTGTTCGTAAAAGAGACATCCATTCGGACTGATGGATGTTCAAGTTGTCCAGCATGAGATGCCACTTCGTCGCTTTGGGATCGCTGGCAAGCAGACGGCCGAGATGGGCCAAGGCATCCTCCTCGGTCTGTGTTGGTCCCCAGGACGGTTCGATGACGTGCCCAGTGACGACATCAAAATTTAGGTTTTTTGGAGCAGGAGGAGAAGTAGCCCCAAAGGGGCTAAAAAAGGGCGTGAGAGTGATTGTGCTGCTATGAGATAGAACAAAATCGCATCTGTCGTAGTAGGAGAGCAGTCATGTCTCTACGCTCCGTCTCTCCTCGTACCCACCCTCGGTGGGAGGCTTTCCTCGACCTCTGCACCGACGAGCTCGATATAGGCGTCCTCATCGAGACGCGCTGAAAAGAGCCTGGTCTCCCTGGTTCCATCCATGAGGACATAGACGACTCCCCCATCGGCGGCGTTGATGCTTCCTTGCTCTCCTGTACTCTTGAGGCGCACGCGGTCACCCTCCTGAAAGTATGTTCCGTCTGCATTTGTTTCCATAACTCTTGCTGCCTTTCTCAAAGGGCGTGCTGCGCCCAGTGGCCGTATTCTTCATCAAGCTTCTTTTGCCTCTCGTTCATGCTCTCGGCATACATGTAGGCGTCATGGCGGACGTCGAATGAGCGAACAATGCGGTCATCGGCTCCCGGCCCTCCCTCGGCGGACATGCGCTCCCGGATCAAAAACACCTGCTCAGTGAGGCGTTGGACGTAGTAGCGGTCTTCCATCATTGTAATACCTCCTTGAGGTCTGCTCCATTAATCTCTTCTTTAGACAAGTTCGCCCCCTCGAAGTTCGCTTTGCCGAGGATTGCGCCATCGAGGTCTGCTCCGCGTAGATCTGCTTTGCTGAGATCTGCCTCCCTCAGGATCGAGCGGCGCAGATTGCTACCGCGTAAGTCCGCATAGCGCAGATGGGCCTTCAGGAGATTGGCATCGCTCAGATTGGCTCTCCTCAGATCGGCATTGCGCAGGTCCGCCTCGCGCAAATCCGCTCCTCGCAGGTCCGCCCCTCGCAGATTGGCTCCCGTAAGATCAGCGTGTAGCAGATCAAACCCCTGCAGATCAGCCCCGTGCAGGTCAGCCTCGTGCAGGTCTGGCTCTAAAGCCTGTATCTCAGCATGTTCTCGTCGCCAGGTATTCCAGATCGTTTTCCCCGCTGATAGGAGATCAAGCTCTTTCTGATTTGCCATGAGGTTCACTTTCTTCGCTCTTTGGTGCTTGCACAGATACTCACAGGAAACCCTCTCCTCGCGATGCCAGACATACTCGACTGTTTCCCACACTCTCGCGGGTGAAAAAAATGATCTCTCGATCGAGATCAGCCCCTTTTTTATCGAGAAAGGAAGGGATGTAAATGCCAAGCCGTGTAAGTCCCAGCGCTCCCAGCAATGGAGATACTCTTTGAGCGCTGTTTCATATGAAGAACATAATTCACGAGAAGGAGGAGAGGATACTCTCAGTATACACTATTTTTCACAAAAATGCAATATTTGTGAAAAGAACGAGGTGAGCCCTTGGCAAATGCTTTACCAGGGCCAGAGCACAAGATCCTCGAGACAGGCAATCGTCTGTTCGTATCGGTCGGCAGCATCAGAATGTGTTATCTCCTTGTCTGGGGGCTTATTTAGAAGAGCTCTCACGGTATTCTGCTGCTCTGTTTTCCACTGCTCCTCAGTTAATCCTTGTGATACCGCGTGCATGATCGACATAACAATGGGATAGTCCGAAGAGCGGAGTTTATCATATCTCATCGCTTCTTGAATATGCGCAGAGTAGGCTGCCGTAACAGTCACCCTGCCCGAGGGAATAGGCCCCTTTTCTTCGGTATACTGCTTACTCATACTTTTGTTCCTTCTCCTGTAAGAGGTGCGTTGTTTATCTCGATTACATTATGTCACATGTTTCAGGGAGTGCGCTTTTTTGAGATGTGGCGTAGCTAGAATGGCAGGGTTGACAAACACAACCTTTTCTGGTAAATTGGATATATCAACATATTCTAATGTCCAATAAACACAGAGGGTTGGAGCTAACATGACGATTGAGAACATCGATTCAAGTAATCCATTGCCGCTGTATTTCCAGGTCTATCAATCCCTGCTGGAGCGCATGCAACGGGGAGAGTTTCCTCCAGGAAGCTTTTTACCTCCAGAGCGGCAGCTTACAGAGGATTATGGGGTCAGTCGCATTACCATTATTAAGGCACTCGATAAACTGGCGCGTGAGCAACATATTAAACGGCAGCAGGGGCGTGGAACCATTGTGACCGATCCGGCGGAACGTGCAAGTACCGAGGTAGTCCAAAAGCAGCGTCGCTCGATTGCTTTCATCTGTCATGTCCTCGATCACCCCTATTTGCTTCAGATTTTGATGGGTATTGCGCGTACGTCAGCCGCGCATCAGTATAATTTGCAAGTGATCAGTTCCTATGATACGGGCAATGAGGAGGTGCAACACATCAAAGAGGCGATTGCACGGCACGTCGATGGCATTATCGTCTTTCCGCATCATGGATATCACAATGCGTCCTTGTATCGTGAGTTACAACAACAACACTTCCCTCTGGTCATGGTGGATCGCTATTATCCACAGATTGACACCGATTGTGTGATCTTTGATGATGAGATTGCTGGCTACGAATTGGCGAA
>Ga0070707_100001142_pt1 | contig 26128 bp, 25 predicted proteins | sample KBSK5502metaG_FD_65468 | JGI IMG/M metagenome (GOLD analysis project Ga0070707, IMG submission 65468) | Corn, switchgrass and miscanthus rhizosphere microbial communities from Kellogg Biological Station, Michigan, USA - KBS K5-50-2 metaG | ecosystem: Host-associated > Plants > Roots >...
TCATCCAGCCCTACCACCTTGACCGGGCTAGTGGACTTTCTGCCTACACCAGGAGGCCGGCCGCGGAGAGTTTCCGCAGCTCAACGGCCATTTGCAGCCGACACGCCGACGTAACTCCGGATTAGGGTGCGGGGGAGGGGTGGGCCGGCGGACTACGTGACGGAGTGAGCAGCGTGACAGCGGCGGGTCTCAGCCCTTCCGGCTTGGCTACCGGTGACCGGGCGCCACGCCGTGCCCTGATCGTGAGCGCGAACATCGGGGAAGGCCATAACGCCACCGGGCGGGCCCTTGGGCAGGCGATCGCGCGGGCCTGGCCCGGATGCCAGGTCAGCTGGCTGGACACGCTCGCGCTGATGGCCCCTGGGATGGGGCCGCTCGCGCGCGCGGTGTACGTGATGCAAGTCCAGCGGCTGCCGTGGATGTATGAGTTCTTCTTCACGGCGATCTGGCGGCACCGGTGGTTCCTCGATTCGACGAGGAGGGCCATCGGCTCCTGGTGCGGGCGCCGGATGGGCCCGCGGGTCCGCGCCCTGGAGCCCGACGTGATCATCTCCACATACCCGCTCGGCAGCGCCGGGCTGGCCTGGCTTCGCCGGCACCGGCAGCTCACGGTTCCGGTAGGGGCGTGGGTTTCCGACTTCTGCCCGCATCCTTACTGGGTGTACCGCGACCTCGACGTGACGTACGTGATGCACCCCGCCGCGGCGCCGGTCGCCGAACGGGCCGAGCCCGGCGCCCGGGTCGCTGTCGGAGCGCTGCCGGTGCTGGACGCGTTCGCGCCCGTCGGCCGGGCGGACGCCCGGGCCAGGCTGGGCCTTGACCCGCGGGGTGTTGCCGTGCTGTTGTGCACGGGCTCGCTGGCTTTCGGCGAGGTCGACCGCGCCGTGACCGCGTTGCTGACCGCCTGCCCGCAGGCGCAGGTGGTAGCGGCCTGCGGCCGGAACGATCACCTCCGCGGGCACCTGGCCTCCCGCGGGGAACCGCCAGCGAGGCTGCGGGTCATCGGGTGGACCGATGCCATGCAGGACTGGATGACGGCCGCCGACATCGTGGTGACCAACGCGGGCGGGGTGACGGCGCTGGAGGCGATCGCGTGCGGCCGCCCGGTGATCATGTTTGAGCCCATAGCCGGGCACGGGCGGGCGAACGCGGCGCTCATGGCTTCCTGCGGGGCGGCGCTGCTGCCCGCCTCACCCCGCGAGCTGACCGCGGTTGTCGGCTGGCCATCGGCGCGATGACCTGGGGGCAGTCGCTGGCCATCGGGCTGCTGCTGTGCGTACAGGCCGCGCTGGTGTTGGCGACCGGCCAGACGTGGATCTACCTGCTGCAATTCCCGGTCGCCAAGCTGATCTTGTCGGTGTTGTTCGCCCGGTCCGCGGCCACAGCCGACCCGCTGGTCGCCCGGCTCGCCACCGAGTTCGCCTCGCTGCGCCACAGCGGCGTGAACAGCCCCGGGCTGCGCCACTTCTTCCGCCGCAACACCTGGCTGTGGGCTGGCGTGTTCGCCGTTCTCGCCGCCGGGTTTGCCGGGCTGGTCGTCACCAAGCCGATCACGCAATTCCTGATCATCTCCACGATCATGACCGTCACGCTCGTCGGGACGGCGGCCGCGGTCTCCGCCCTCTGGTTCGGCGTGGTGCTCAGGAACAACGGGCTGCGGCTCAGGTTCGCCGCGGCACGCACCTGACGGCACTCGCCCGACCCAATCACCCGGACTGCTCGCCCGGGGCGGCGGTATAGGCGGCTATGGTCCCTCGGCCATGCCGCGTGCCTCGGTTTCGCCGGCGCCGCTGGCGATGTGGGCGGGCTGCTGGCGTCGGGGGCTACAGGCTGGGGTCCGGCGCGAGGAAGGTCTCGCGCTGCTCGCCCAGCCAGTCCTGAACCGGGCGGGGATCGGCCCCGGTCACCTCCCGCACCGTTGTGGTCACCGTGTCCGCGCCGCCGTGCCGGATCCACTCGAACTGCTCCAGGATGCCGTCGGCCAGCCAGCGGGCCATCCCCTGAGCCAGCATGGCCCGCCGGGCACGCTCAGGTGGCTGGTTGACGTATTCGACCTCGCGCGCGAATACGGCCGACAGCCGCGCGGCGACGTCGGCGTAGCCCAGCGCCTCGGGCCCGGTGAGCACATACGTCTGGTCCTCGTGGCCGCGGGTGGTGAGCACCGTGGCGGCCACGGCGGCGACGTCGCTGGCGGCGACGAGCGCGACCCTGCCCCGGCCGGCGGGCGCGAAGATCGCGCCGTCCTTGCGGATCGTCGGCGCGGCATCCAGCAGCGTCTCCATGTACACGCTGGGCGCCAGGTACGTCACCGGCAGGCCGAGAGCGCCGAGGTGCAAAGCGACCTCCCGGTGGCTGCGCATGAACCGGACGTCGCAGTCGGGATCCTGGAAGCCGTCCGCGGCAACCTTGACGATGTGGGGGCGGTGGCCGGCGGCCACCAGCGCATCGATGAAAACGATCTCGAGCGCGGCCTGCTCCTCGTGCCTGGGGCTCAGCAGGAAGACCCGGTCGAACGCGCGGAGGGCCTCCGGTGGCGGCGGATCGTCGAACGAGGCCACGACGTGCGGCCCCGCTCCCGGCAGGTCCGCTGCCTCGGCTTCCACCCGCACCATCGCGGTGGCCTCGGCACCCGCCTCGGCCAGCGCCTCCATTACCCGGTAGCCGACCCGCCCGGTCACCCCGGTCACCCCGGTCACCAATATCACGTCACTGGCCCCAATCGCCGCCGAGGGCCCGGCAGTTCCGGGCACCACCGCTTGTTCTGCCCGCATCCCGCCGATAACCTCACGGCCGGCTGCGAACGCGTCTGCTGACAGAACATTGTGCGGTTAGCCCGCCTCCCGCTGACGGCCGGGCCCCCGGTTCGGCCCGGTCAGGGGTGGACCGGTCCGCTGGGCCCGCGGTCCAGGCGCAGCGACTGCATGATCTGGAAGGTGGTGGTCCGGGTGAAAGCCTCGATGTCCGCGGCGGCCAGCACCCCGGTGTACTTGGCGACGACCGGCGCGGTCGCGCGGTCGGTGACGGCGTCGAGGTGGCCTTTGACCCCGGCCCAGACGTTCTGCCCGCCGGCCACGTAGAACGGCACCGGGTCGACGCTGGCCAGCGCTTCGCGCGCGCTGGCCTCGATGTCGGCGATGTAGGCCTGGTGCACCGCGACGTCCTCGCGGGTGGCGAGCCGGCCCAGGTGCCCGCAGATGAAATGCGCCCACGGGTAGCCCAGCGCGATCGCCGGGGCGGCCATGTACCCCATGACGTCCTCGGACAGGTTGACGTTGTAGATCGGCACCCACCCGGCGTTGACCACGTCGATGAACATCAGCGTGTCGTGGCCGGGGAAGTGGATGTAGATGTTGTCCGGGGAGTGGTTGGGCCCGTGCCAGGCCAGCTCGGCGCGCTCGCCCCCGACCTCGAGGGTGTAGTGGTCGGCGAAGGTCACCTCCGGCGCCGGGCGGGCCGGGTCGCCGTCGCGCAGCAGCAGCCGCCGGGTCTCCTCGTGCCCGATCCGGGTGACGTCCCCGCCGAACAGGGACGCCGCGCCGGCGTGGTCGGCGTGGTGGTGGGAGTAGACCAGGTGCGTCACCGTGTGGGGCACCCCGTTGGCCGCGGCGATCTCATCCACCGCCCGGCGCAGGTTGTGCCCGATCGACGGGGGCGCGTCGAACAGCACCACCCCGTCGCCGGTGGCCAAGAACGCCGCCTGGTAGACCCCGTCGGTGACCCAGTACAGGTTCCGCTCCACCCGCCCGACGTAATACCCCTGCTCGTTGAGGGCCGGGCCGAGCGCCGACCGGGGAATCGGCGCGTAGCCGGGCAGGTCCGCGGCGCCGTCGGCGCCGGAGGATGGTGTTGTCACGGTCTCTCCCGTTGAATCTCGGGCACGTCCTTTGACGGCCGTGCCAGCTATCGCGACTGGCCCCAGGCTCACCGCCAGCCAGGTGAAAGATCGTCACCAGATCCTGGTGATTCGCCGGACCAGGGCGACGGCGGGCGGGCCGGCGCGGCTTTGACAACGCACGCGCTGGCCTGGTACCGAGAGGGGTAGGCGCTACGGCTGGCTCGCCCGGCGGTAGGGCATCACGCATACCCAAGGCAGGCCCGTTGGCTGTAGCTCCAGCAACGCTCCGGCTGATCGACCGGGGTGATCTCCTCGCCGCTCTGGATCGCGCGGCCACGGGCAAGGTGACGATCATCTCGGCGCCTGCGGGCAGCGGGAAGACTTCGCTGCTGCGAACCTGGGCGCACCGGCTGGACCGGCAGGACCGCCTCGCCGTCGTTCAGGTGCAGCGCTGCCAGCAAGACGCTCAGCAGTTCTGGCTCGCGCTGCTCGGCGCGGTACGTCACGTCTCCGGCACGGCAGGCAACGTGGAGCGGCCCGCGGCGACACCCGACTTCAACGGGCGCGCGATGGTCGGCCGCGTGCTGGCGGCGCTCGGGGAGCACCGCACCTTCCTGGTCATTGACGATCTGCACGAGCTGCAGGCGCCTGGGGCACTCGGGCAGCTCACCGAGCTGCTGACCAGCCTTCCGCCGCAGATGCACGCGATCCTGGCAACGCGGCGCGATGTCCGCCTGGGCCTGCATCAGCTGCGCCTGGCTGGCGAGCTGACGGAGATCCGGGCCGCTGACCTGCGCTTCACCGAGCGTGAGGCGCGCGAGCTTCTCAAGGCCTCGGGCGTCGCGCTGTCCGAAGCCGGAACGGCGCTGCTGCACCGGCGGACGGAAGGGTGGGCCGCGGGCCTGCGGCTCGCGGCGATCTCCCTGGCCGATCACCCCGACCCCGAGCGTTTCGTCGCGGAGTTCTCCGGCAGCGACCGCACGGTCGCCGAGTACCTGCTCGCCGAGATGCTCGAACGCCAGCCAGATGACGTCCAGCAACTGCTGCTGCGCACCTCGCTGCTCGATCGCGTCAACGGCGAGCTGGCCGACCTGCTGACCGGCCGCCCCGGCTCGGAACGGATCCTGCTGGGCCTCGAGGACGCCAACGCGTTTGTCCTCTCGCTTGACCCCGAACGCACGTGGTTCCGCTACCACCACCTGTTCGCGGATCTGCTGCGGCTGGAGCTGCGCCGCAGGCTGCCCGAGGAAGTGCCGGAGCTGCACCGGTGCGCCGCTGGCTGGTTCACCCGGCAGGGCCTGCCCGTCGAGGCAATACGGCACACGCAGGCGGCGGGTGACTGGCCCGGCGCGGCACGCCTGCTCGCCGACCATTCGTTCAGCATGGCGCTCGACGGGCAGACGCAGACCATCCAGGCGCTGTTGCAGGAATTCCCGCCGGGAGCCGACCACCCCGAGCTGCCCCTGGTGCACGCGACGGTTGACCTCGTCCAGGGGCGCCTGGATGAGGCGGCCGCGCACCTGGCGATCGCCGAGACGTACGTCGAGGCGGCGCCGCTAGATCGCCAGCGCCGCCTCGACGTCGCGATCGCCTCGCTGAAGCTGTCGCTGGCGCGGCGGCGTGGTCACTTTGCCGCGGTTCTCGAACAGGCCACATTCCTTGACTCGCCGGTGACCGGGCAGTCCGACGAGGACATCGCGCTCGGCGGCGACCTGCGAGCGGTAGCGCTGATGAATCTGGGGATCGTCGAGGCGTGGTCCCTGGCTCTGCCGGACGCCGAGCGCCACCTCCGGGAGGGCGCCTTCCTCGCCCGGCGGATCGGCCGGCCCTACCTCGAGGTCAGCTGCCTCGCGCAACTCGGCTTCGCGTCGAAGATCCGCCCGTTCGCGACCACCCGGCGGCGCTGCCGGGAGGCGATTGACCTCGCTGACCGGCACGGCTGGGGCGCGGAGCCCATCGTCGCGCCCGCCCTGATAACGCTGGCCGCCAACTTGATCTGGACCGGCGAGTTCGACGAAGCCGAGCGAGAGCTGCAGCGCACCGAACGAGCTCTGCAAACAGACACCGGGCCCGGTATCAGGCTGCTTATGCACATCGGGCGGGGCATGCTGCACGCCGCACGGTGCCGCCACCACGAGGCGCTCGGGGAGTTCACCGCGGCGGAACAGCTGCGCTCGCAACTCGAGGGATCGCACGCCCTGGCGAGCCAGGTGACCGGGTGGATGCTGGCCACCCAGGCACGCCTGGGGATGACCACCGAAGCCCGCGCGTTCCTCGCCGGGCTCGATGCGGAGGCGGCCAGCGCCGGCGAGATCCGTAACGCGTGCGGGGTGATCCACCTCGCGGAAGGCGATCCGGCCGCTGCGCTGCCCGAGGTGGCCGCCGCCGCGGACGGCACGGCACCGGTGATCGGTTACGTGACGGTTGTCGAGTCGCACCTGCTGGCCGGGCTGGCCCACCGTCAGCTCGGGGACCAGCGAGCGGCGAACCAGGCTGTGGAACGAGCGCTCGGCCTCGCCGAGCCGGACCGGCTCGTCCTGCCGTTTGTGATGACGGGCTCAGGGGAGATGCTGGAGGCGCTGCCGCGGCATGAGACGGCTCACGCCGCGCTGCTCGCCGACATCCTCGACGTAACCCGCGGCTCATCCCTGGCGGCCAGGGACGGGTCGGCGCCGCCGCAAACGGAAGACCTCAGCCCGACCGAGCTGAGAGTGCTGCGCTACCTCCCGACCAACATGTCCAGGTCCGAGATTGCCGGCGAGCTGTCGGTGTCGGTGAACACGGTCAACACGCACGTCCGCAGCATCTACGCCAAGCTCCGGGTCCGCGATCGCTCTGCGGCGGTGCAGCGCGCGCGAGAGCTGCGGCTGCTGGCGGCGGGCCGCAGGAGTTAGCACGGTCACCTGATTTGGGTGATGGGCTCTCACCTGCCAGCGCCGGACCATGGCTTCATGGACCCAGCACCCGCCCGGTACGCGATCCGGATTCACGGCCACCTCGGAGCCACGGTGCTTTCCGCGTTCCCGGCGCTGGTGCCGCACTGGAACGGGGCGGACACCGTGCTCACCGGCCGCCTGGATAGGTCGGCGCTCTACGGCGTCCTGGCTGAGATCGAAGCGCTCGGCCTCGAGCTGGTCGAGGTCCGCCAGGTCACACAGCGTCGCGGATCACCAGGATCAGGCGACGCCCGCTTCCTGTGATGGCCGCTGCTCGGCGGGCAGGCAGCCGATGCCCGGCCGGATGCATTCCCGGCCCGCCCAGTCCGGGTGCTGCGCGAGCATGACCGCGTTAGCTTCCCCGATGATCGTCTCCTCGGGGCATGGCCGAATCGTGCCGCCGCCAGGTCTCGTCGCGCAGTGCCTGGAGGTAGTCGCGGACGTCGGCGTTCTCCCGCATCGCCACCGCCAGTTTCCGCTCGATGGCCGCGGCGAGGTAACACCCGGCGCCGGAACGGGTCCCGCGCCGCCGGTCTTCGACGGGTCAACCGTCGGAGCGGATGTCGGTGTCGTCGTCGTCCACGACGTGCATCGCCGCCTCTTCCGCGGTTGCGCCGCCACCATCGATGCCGGTATCGGTCGCGACGAGGTCGGCTTCCTCGTCCGGGTGCGCGCCCTCGTCCTCGGCCACCAGCCGGCCGGCCCTGGGATCCGGCCCGTCGTCGAGCAGCAGCCCGTCGACGTCCTCATCGCCGGCGTCCTCATCGCCGTCGGGGCCCCAGATCGGCTCATCGTCCTCATCGGCGGCCACGTCCGGTTCTTCCTCGGCGAGCAACTGGTCGAGCGACTCACCCTCCTGCTGTTCCGCAGCCGTCGAGCCCGACCGGATGGCGGCCGACCACCGTTCCGGCGTGGCGACCCCGCGGTCGAGCGGGTCTTGTCCCGGGTCCCCGTCCAGCGTGTCGGACGTATCCAGAACCTCATAGTCCGAAAGGTCAGCCGACTCTGGCCGCCTCGGTTCCGGCATCGCTGCTCCTCCACTCGTCGTAACACGTCAACGGTAACCGTTCCCCGCTCACCGTCGATTAGTGGCTGGCCGTTCGCCGAACTCGGCGGATCCCGGACCGCCCCGCGCCGGTGCACCGGCGCGGGGCGGTGACCGGCGCCCGCCCGCCCGCTAGCGCCCCGGCCCGCCCTCCCTGGGCTGGTCTGTGGCAGGTGCGGCCCGCCGGCCCGCCGTCGGCTGGATCACCGGCGTGACCTGACTCCTGACGAACATCCCCAGGAGGGCGGCGGCGATCCCGATGACGGCACCGGTCTGGCCGTTGCTCCAGCGCCACCACTGGAAGGCGATCCCGATGGCTATGAAAGCAAGGATGATGGCCTGCGCCGCAACCGGCTCCCTCCTGACCCACGTGGCGATCGCGGTCCACGTCCGCTTTATCCAGGCGCTCCTGCCGGGCGCTTCGCCGGCGGGGAGGGCATCGCCCGGCATGATCTCGGTCGACATCGAGGTATCTTCCCTTCGGTTATTTCGGTCACGCGGTCCTGGGGGCCGCCGGTCGTCGCGGGGGACCGTGGCCCGGTGGCGGGACGCCGGCCCGTAGGGGGGGACGGCGCCGGCATCCCGCCGGCTTGTTAACGGCCGCCGCTTCGTTGTGGAACTCTGGGTCTGGCCGCCTTGACTGCCGTCCGCCTGGCGGCCCGGCCCTTCTGGTGGGCCTGCCAGCCCGGCGGTCGCGGCGGGCCCTTGGTGGCTTGTTGGGCCGGGACCACGTGGTGTGCGGTGGGGACGCCGAACGGGACCGGCACCATCTTGTGGTGCGGGGAAGACATCACGCTGGCGAACACGGCCGTTCCGCCGACGGCAACGGCGCAGGCCGCGGCCACCAGAGTGCGCCTGACGGTCCTCCTGGGCTTGAGCTGGCTGGTGACCTGGACGAACGCCGCCGCGGCGGCGACCTCGCCGGCGAGTTCCTGCTCGGTTCCTGGCCCGGCGGCGCGCTCCAGCAGGCGTGCCAGGGCCCGCTGCCGGGCCGGGGCCCCCGGGGGCAGGCTCTGCCCGGCGAACAGTGCCCGGGCGCACGCGACGTCCGGGGAACGCAGCGCCCGCAGGCGGGACAGGATCGGCATGGCAGCAGAGGAACCGCAGGCCGCCCCTACCGCGTTACATGCTGTCCCAGCCGGGCGGCCAGAGACCGCAGCCCGCGATGCGCGGCGACGCGCACGGCGCCTGGGCGCTTGCCCACGATCCGGGCCACCTGCCGGACGTCCAGGCCTGCGATAACACGCAATATGATCACCTCGGCCTGGTCTTGCGGCAGGGTTGCGATCAAGGCGATCGCGGCCTCGGTGGACAGGTTGTCAAGCGCCGCCGCGGCCGTATCGTCTGCCCCCGGCCGGTCGAGTTCCCCGGCGTCGGCCGTCAGCCGTACCGGGCGGCGTGTATCACGCCTGCGCATGTCGGTCACCCGACGGCGTGCCGTGGTAAGCAGCCAGCCGCGGAACTGAAGCTCCCCGCCCCTGAAACGGGCCAGCCCGCGGGCGACCTCGAGCCATACCTCGCCAGCCACGTCCTCGGCCGCATCCCCGGCCAGCACGCGCAGGTAGCGCAGCAGCGGGGGGTGGGCGTCGCGCCAGAGCCTGGCGAACGCGGACTCGTCGCCCTTGGCTGCTGCCCGGAGCACTTCGGGGAACTCCCGCTCTAGCACAAGGGGGACACTACGGGCATCCTGCCCGTAGTGGCGGGTGAATCCCGCGCAGCCGGAGCCTGACGCGATCGCGGCTCCCCCTTCTAGGGCCGCCGGCCCGTCTTGGGCCCGCGGTTCGGCCGGCCCGGCCCAGCCGCGCCCCGCCGCCGCGCAACGCCCGGCCAGACTGCCCGGGAAGGCAGGCCGCGCCCGCGATGCACCTCTTCAACACCACTGCAGACCTCGACCGGGTCTCTGCGGCTCCCCACCTACCACGGGGATGAACTGCGCGCTGGCCCGCCGACGCTGGCTGGACGGCCTCTTCACTAGCTAGACAACCCCTGTTGCGAGCAGTACCGTCACGGCACGGTTGACGAGCCAGCCGTCCGGCGTTCCGGGCTGTCCGCCGGGCTCGCGCAGACACCCCGGTTCTCCGCACACCGCTGCCGGCGTGGCCGGGAGGGGACAAGTGCCAGGAATACGCCCCCCCCCGGCCGCCGGACCGGCAGCAAGCAAACCAGTAACCGGCGAAGTCCCGGCGTGCCAAACTGGAGGCGGCGGTTGTTGCGCCGGCCGCGCTGCTGCGCTGGCTGGCTGCCTCACGACTGTTCGCCGGGGCTGCGGCTAATGGCCCGGAGGTGAACTGGCATGGCTGCTCTTGGGCAATCGGATCTGGCCCGTGAACGGCGTGACCGGATCGAGCGTTGCTGGTTGTGCGGCATTCGCTTGCCCGTCGCTCAATTGGTCCCCGACGGCGGCGGCGCGTGCGCCGACGTCCGCTGGTACTGCCGGGATATGCGAGCGTGCACCGGTCGCTGGACCGTCGCCGCGTGGCCGCCCGGCCATGGCAGCGGCGCCAGCGGCAAAGGCGCCGGACCCCCAACCGCCCGCAGCGGCGAAGCTTGAGACGGCGAGGCGGCGCCGCCGAGGAGACGTTCGGCACCACCCAGTCGCTGCGGCCGACCCGGCCGTCCCCGGCTACCCGGCGACGACCGGCTGGGACCCGGTCACCGGCCTCGGCACTCCCAACGCCGCCACGCTGGTGCCCGCCCTCGCCGGTCACTGAGCGTTCCTCCTGGGGGATCCGCTGAACCGGATCCCCCAGGAGCCGGCGCGCCCGGTCACCCCGCTACCGGCGCGGCCGCGGGGATGGGCTGAGTTCTGGCTAGCCGTGCTGCCGGGCGCGGACTTCGAAACCGATGACGATCTCAGAGATCCCGCGGAACAGGGCGAAGAAGCCGACCCACAGCAGCAGGAGCGCCCCCTGCGCGGGGAACCGCTGCTGAGAGGCCCAGAAGCCCAGCACGATCTCCAGGATTCCGGTCACCAGGCCGAGCCACCAGGAGCCGTTGATGTCCTTGGTGACGATGGCGGCGATGACGTCGAGCGTGCCCTTGAAGACGAGCAGCAGCCCGAGGACCGAGGCGAGCGCCCAGAACGCGTTGAAGGGGCGGGCGAACGCCCAGACGGCCCCGACCACGAACAGGATGCCCACCAGGGCGTGCGCCCACTGCCAAGCGTGGCGGATCGAGCCGATCAGGAACTCGTTGAAGGCGCTCAGCAGGAACAAGACGCCCATCAGGACGCCCACTGTGTTGACCGAGGCGGGCGTGAACCGCAGCACCATCACGGCGATAATCAGCCACGCGATGCCGGTCACCAGGAACAGCCACCACGGGCCGGCCAGCCGCCATAGCGCCGCCCGGGTGCCCGCCCCGAGGCGGGTTCGTCGCTGCGCGGTGTCCGGATTGCTGCTCATCTGCGGCTCCCTTCGCACCAGGCGTGCTGCGCGGGTGGAGGGCAGCGGGCCGCCGCAAGGCAGGGCAGCGGGCTGCCTCAAGCTGACGCCGATCCTAGTATCAGAGGTAATGGCAACGGAATGGGCTTCTCACGTGCAGCCGTTTCACCGGTCAACGTGCGCCTCAACTGATGTCTGACCCGAAGGGGAAGATAGTGCCAGGCATGTCCGCCCGGATGGAGGGAGCCGACCAGGTGACCCAGGATTCCAGCCGCGCCGCAACGCTGCGGCGGGCGCGTTCCCACCTGCGCAAGGCCGACCCCGTGCTGGCCCGGCTCATCGGCGACCGGCCGGCCTTCGACCCCCGGGCCTGGCTGGCTCAGCTGCCGCCGATGGACCTGTACGGTGCCCTGCTCTTCCAGGTCACCGGCCAGCAGCTGTCCGTCGCGGCAACACGCAGGATCCTGGGCCGGATCGAGGCGCTTTTCGGCGGCCACCTCCCCTCACCCACGGCGCTGCTGGGCGTGGACCCGGGCAAGATCCGCGACGCCGGGCTCTCCTGGCGAAAGATCGGTACGCTCCGCGATCTCGCCGAGCGCATGTCGGACGGCCGGCTGGACCCGGTCGCCCTGAGCGGCATGCCGGACGATGAGCTCATGGCCGCGCTCACCGCGGTTCCGGGTATCGGCCCATGGACCGTGCAGGGCGCCCTCATCCTCGCGTTGCAGCGGGAAGACGTCGTCCTGCCGGGTGACCTTGCGCTCCGTAAGGCCGTCCAGGCCGCGTATGAGCTCGACCACCTGCCCACACAGCAGGAGGTGCTGGCTATCGCCGAGAAATGGCGGCCTTACCGAAGCCTGGCGACCAGCTACCTGTTCTCCGCCGCCTTCGAGCGGGCCGGGGAATCGCCGGTCGCCCCGCGCGAGACGTAGCGCGGGGGCGGTGCGGCATCACGAAGGCCCCCACGCCTCGCCGGGCGAGGCCAGCGCTCCGGGGCTCAGCCGGAACACCTGCAAGCGCAGGTGATGATACTTCTCGGTCTCGCCGACCCAGTCCATGCCGATCCGGCGCACCGTCGCCATCGCGCGCGCGTTCGCGGGCCGCACCAGCGCCATCACCTGCTCGATGCCCTGCCCGAATGCCCACCGCGCGAGTGCCAGTCCGGCCTCCGTGGCGTACCCGCGCCCCCAGGCCTGGCGGCCCAGCTGCCAGCCCATCTCGAACTCATCGTCCGGCGGCAACGGCAGCAGGGAGGCCCCGCCGATTAGCTGCCCGCCGTCGCGAAGCTCGACCGCCCACCGCCCCGCTGGCGTGATCATCCGCGCGTCCTCGGCGGACCACCGCTCCAGCACCTGCCGCATGGCCGCGAGATCGGTCACCTTCTCGAGCTCCGGTGCCAGCCACCGCGTCACCTGCTGATCGCCGTAGATGCCCAGCGCCGCTTCGGCGTCCCCGGTCATCCAGCCACGCAGGACAAGGCGCTCGGTAACCAATCTCGCAGCCATGCGCTCACGATAGCCAGTTCCGCTTCTCGCTGACTCGGCGGTGAGGGCGGCCGTGCCAAAGATCGGTCAGCTGACCGATGTCTCTCACTGCAAGTTGCACCAGTATTTGTGCTGCAACGGCAAGATCAAGTATCAGGCAGCGTGACCTGGCTGCGCTGGCCGCGATGAGCGGGCCAGGCCAGCCCGGATCGGCTCCGTACGCCCGGTTAGGAACACAGATGGACACGAGGGCGCTCACCCGCCCGGCCGCGCGCCACAAGGTGCGTATGACGCTGACCGCGGGGCCGGCCGCGGCGGCCACCGCCCGCGGCGAGGTCCACGCGGCCATCCGTGCCTGGAACCTCCCCGTCAACGCTGCCGTCGCGGTCCTGCTCACCGGCGAACTGACGACCAATGCCCTGAGGCACGAGGCGGGCAAGGCCATCGAGCTCGTCATCAGCTGTGCCTACGGTCAGTTACAGGTTGACGTCTACGACACGTCGCCAACCCTGGAGTTACAGGTGGACCTGCCCGCCGGCGCGGCGACCGGGCAAGGGCTGATGCTGCTCGCCAGCCTGTCGAGCGGTTGCGGGTACCACCGGACGCCCACGGGCAAGGCCGGATACTTCACGCTCATGTTCTAGGCCGATCCAGGCCGATCCCGGCCGGGCCGGCGGGCCCTGCCCGGTGATCACCTCAGGCCCGCCGACTGAGTTCACCCCGCAGAGAGGCCACCGCGGCGAAGGGCTGCCCCCACGACGCGGCGGTCGTAGCAGTATCCCGTTGACCATGGCTCATGGCGAAGGTGCGCCGGCACACCACCAGGCGCAGCGGCTACGCTGTGCCCGCGGGCCAGGTGATCGCCTGCGTGGTCCTGGTGGCCGCCACTTAGGGGTACGCCAAAGTTAGGGAGTTTGCCTCATGAGCGTCCCCGAACCGGAAGGCGCCCAGGCCGCGGACGGCGCGGCGCCCCCCGTTCCAGGCGCCAGCGCGCCAGGCCCGAGCGCGCCAGGCCCGAGCGCGCCCGGCCCCGCCGCGCCGGACGCGCCCGCGGAGGCACCGGCGCCGGCCACGCCGGTCGGGCGAGAGCCGCACGCACCCGCCCGCCGCGATCCGTGGAACGATCCGCGGCTGCCCTGGCACGGCAAGCCGCGAACGGCGGACATTCTCTGCTGGCTGGCCATCGTGCTCAGCGGCGTGTACTACTGGGCGACGCTGCCGTTGCGGGTGTCGCTGGTCGGCACCCACCCGGTGGTGGCCGAACTGATGAACGGCGGCACCGAGTCCATCATCTCGGCCGCCGCGCTCGCCAGAGCAGGGAGCGGAACGCTGGCCGTGGTGCTGCTCGCAGCGCTTCCAGGCCTGGTCAAGTTCGACCCGCTGTACTGGTGGGCCGGGCGGTTGTGGGGCGAGCGGTTCCTCACGGCCCTGCCCGGCAGCCGGCGCGTGGCCAAGCACATGCCGCGCGTGCAGCGGGCCGGCCGCAAATTCACCTGGCCGGCCGTGGTGGTCAGCTCCTTCCTCCCCGTCCCCAGGGCGATCATCGGTGTCGTCGCCGGCTGGGCCGGGATGAGGCTCATCACGTTCCTGATCCTGGACCTGATCGGCGCGCTGCTCTGGGCGGGCATGCTCGCGGGGCTCGGATACACGCTGGGCCACCACGCGGTCGTCGCGGCCCAGGCCATCTCCCACTACAACTGGTGGGTCACGCTCGGGATCGTGGCGCTGACCGTGCCCTTTGCGGTGCGCTCCCAGCGCCGCCCGGTCGCGGCCCCGGCGGGGCAGGACGGCGGCTAATGTGCCGCCACCTGCCCCGCGGATCGTAGTACGCCGGAGGGGGCACCATGGAACGGGCGCGCCGCGGTCAGGCTGCCACCTTCGGCGCCGCGCCGCTCCGGGCGTGGAACTCGGCCCACATGGCGCCCCAGCCGGTCCGCGGGTCGGTGATCTTCCCGATGAACTCCTCGACGAACGCGGTTTCGGCGGTCAGCTGCGACAGCCGGTACTCCTCTTCGACCAGGAGCAGCCCGGGCACGCCGCGGGCGAGCGCGGTGTCGATGAGGCCGCGGATCTCGGCGCGAGCCTCGTCAAGCTGCCCGGGCCGGTGGCGCAGCAGCGGGACGACCTCGCTGGGGGGCAGCGCCGCGATCAGCGAGAGCGCGGCGGCGAAGTGGGGGTAATCCTGCTGCGGTTCCGCGACCAGTTCCCGCAGCCAGTCGCGGAACTCGGCCCGGCCGGCATGGGCGGCTGCACCGCGGGCACCCAGGTGTACCGCCGGGCTGGTGGTTAGGCCGCTCCCGCCGGGGGGCACCAGTGGATAATGCCGGTCATGACGCGTTCCGGCATATTTCGCCGCCCACCAGGAACGAGGTGAAGGTGATGGCGTCATCCCCCGCGCAAGGGCCCGGCCCGCGGCCCACGCATCCGGTCACGATCACCATTGACGCCGCGCACCCGGGGCCGGTGGTCTCCGCTGACTTCGCCGGGCTGAGCTTCGAACGGGGAACGCTCAACCCGGGCAATGCCGGGGTGGCGGGCCACCTGTTCAGCCCGGGAAACAACTCACTGGTCACCCTCTTCCGCAACCTCGGCCTGCGCAGCCTGCGGATCGGCGGGGGGACCGTGGACCAGTTAATCCCGGCGGGCACGGGCGCCGATGGCTACGCCGGGATCGACAGCCTGTTTGCCTTTGCCGCCGCCGCGGGGGTGCAGGTCATCTACACACTCCGCCTGCTCAACCCCGCGGCCAGCGCGATCAGCGAACTGCAAGCGGTCAACGCCCAGGTGGCCAGCTATATCTGGGGCCGCTACCGGGCGAATCTGGCCGGCTTTGCCATCGGCAACGAGCCGGACTGGCATGCCTTTCACAGCTACCCGGGGCAGTCCCTGGACCCGGAGATCTACGAGTCGGTCCCGCCCGTGCCGGGCAGCGCCTACCCCTCGTACCTGGCCCGCTGGCGCCGCTTTGCCGACGCGGTCCGGGCGGCGGCCCCGGGCGCGCCGCTGTCGGGGCCCGACCTTGGCGCCTACACCAAGACGACCTACACCCCCGACCCGGACAACGGTGTGTCCTGGGCGGCGCAACTGGCTAGCGACGAAAAGGAGTCCGGGCGCCTGGCGGAGATCACCCAGCACTACTACGTGGGGGGACAGCCCGGGGGCACGACCGCCGAGCAGGCGATCGGCAACATGCTGTCCCCCGAGTGGGTGACCGGCACCGCGATCGGGGCCCAGCCGTCCAATACCAGCTACGTCCCCTATCCCTGGCTCTACGCCAACAACCTCGCGCCGGTCGCCGCGGCCGGGCTGCGCTACCGGCTCACCGAGTCGAACGACTACCTGACGGGGGTGGACGGAGCCAGCAACGCCTATGCGTCGGCGCTCTGGGCGCTGGATCACCTGCACTGGTGGGCGGCACACGGCGCCACGAGCGTGAACTTCCACAACAAGCAGTGGCTGTTCACCGGCACGATCGTCCCGGACCCGGCGGGACCCGGCCACGGGTACGCGATCACGCCGAAGGGATACGGCATCAAGGCGTTCACGCTCGGTTCGGCCGGGCAGGTCAAGCCGGCCCAGGTCGAGAACCCGAACGGCGTCAACCTGACGGCTTACTGCACCGGCGGAGCGGGGGAGGATTACGTCACGATCATCAACAAGGCACACGGCGCGAACGCCGCGGATGCCGCCGTCACGATCGTTCCCGCGGGCCCAGGAACACCGGCCGCGGAGATCATCACCCTGGCCGGCGGGCAGCCGGGAGATGCCCGGGGCACCGTGGCGACGCTCGGCGGCGCCACGATCACCGGCGATGCCCCCTGGGGCGGCACCTGGAGCACCCAGCCCACCGGCCCGCACCCCGGAATCAGCCTGACCGTCAAGGCCACCACCGCCGTCATCGTCAAGATCCATACCGGCGGCTGAGGGGCCCGGTCAGGTGGCCGCCACGGCGGCCCCGGGCGGAACCGTCCGACCGCTGGCGCGGCGGCGCCAGGCTGCTCAGCGGCCGGAGTGCCCGGCGCCAGCGGGCCGGCACCCGGCGGCCCGGGCGCGGAAGAGGGCGCGCTCGCGTTCGTTGCCGGTGAGTTCCGCGGCGCGCGTGAACTCGGCGCGTGCCTCGTCGAGCCTGCCGAGCCTGACCAGCAGGTCGCCGCGGACGGCGGGGAACTGGGCGTAGCCGGCCAGGGCCGGCTGCCCGGTGAGGGCGTCGGCGATCTCCAGGCCCTTGCCCGGGCCGTAGGCCATGCCGACGGCGACGGCGCGGTTCAGCTCGACGACCGGCGACGGGGTCAGGTGGGCCAGCACGACATACAGCGCGGCGATCCGGACTCGACAGGCCGGGCGAAGAAATTTCCGGCCATCCCGCGCGGGGGCCGGCGTCACGGATTGCGGCGGAACGGCGCCGGTCAGTGGCCGCCCGCCACTCGGCAACTCCCGCTACCAGGAGGCCTGGGGCACGCCTGGGGTGATCACCAGCTCGCGGGGTAGCTGCCCGGCAGCAGCCCATAAGCGGGCTGGCTGGCGTTCGGCGCGGGCGGTGCGCCCAGCAGTTGGAGCAGGTGGTCGAAGTTGGCCCCGGCCTGGGTGGGGAACGGGCCGCCCCCGCCGATGCCACCTGCTTCCGGAAGCTCAGATTCCGCGGACACCCCGGTTGGTTGTGCCCATCCGGTCTCGATGCCATCGCCGCCGTCGAAAATGTTGCCGATCACGGTCGTGGGCGTGACGCGCTGGCCGATCCGGACGGTGGGCGTGACGTCTTCGGCCAGGTAGATCATCAGCCCCGCGCCCCGGCCATCGGTGAGCCGGTAGGTGATCCAGCCGCCGCCGGGCCACCCGGCATTCTCGCCCGCATTGGTGACGACGGCGTCGCCGAGAGCGTAGACCGGGCCGGCCCCGTTGAAGTCGACGCCCTCGTCGATGCGCTCGGGCACCAGGCCGGCCACGGCGCGAAGCGGGTTAACGTAGGCGGCCGGTGCCTGTCCCTTGGGGCGGGCCACGGCGATCTTGACGATCTGCGGCTGCTGGCTGACTCCGCTGCCCAGCAAGGCCGCACGCCCGTCGGCGGGGCCCGGGTTGGTGCCGCCGGCCGGCCGGCCCAGCAGGTCCGCCTGGCTGAGAGCGGCGGGGCGGGAGCCCAGTTTCAGCCAGTGCGGCGCGGTGAGCCAGGCGGTGGCCAGGAGAGCCGAGCCCAGCAAAGCCGCGACCGCGACCCGGGCGGGCCTGCGCCGCGAAGACACGATCGGTGCGGATCTTCGGTGGTGGCCGGCCGCGGTACGGGGCGCGGATCGCGGCTGCTTCCGGTGCCGAGCAGACCTGCGGGACACGATCGAGCTTTCTGTCAGGCGCGCCGAGCGCGCTGCGCTACCACCCGGCTGCTGGCGCGGTAAGCCCGTCTCCAGCGGCGTGCGGATCCTGTGCGGGGTCAGGGCGCAAGATCGTGGGTCACATCACACGCGAGGTGCTGTTGGTGCACCAGGTTGCACCACGTGGGCCCCTCGCCGGGCCAGAACTGCACAACAGGCCGGTGCCGCTACACCATGTCGATCCTTGCCGGAGGGCCCGGTCAGCGGCCGGTGCGGGCGCTCACGACGCGGGACAGGCACTGCCCGGAACGGCAAATCAGCCGTCCCTGGCCCCGGTCCGCCCGGCGGCGGGCGCCCGGTGCGCGGGCCCTAGGCTTCGGCAGGGCAGGCTTGTGGAAGTTGGGCGCAGGACCAGGACCGACCGCGGAAGGAAAGCATGAGCTCGGCACGTGACCTGGCCGACCGGGTACACCGGCGCTGGCTGGAATCCAATCCGTTCGCCGCGACGATGTACGGCGTCCCCGGCTATGACGACCTGGTCCCGGACGAGAGCGAAGAGGGCCGGTGGGCCTGGCGCGCCGAGGCCGCACAGTTCCTCCGCGATGCCGGCCAGATCGCCGGCGGACAGCTCACGCCCGCGGACGCGATCACGCTCGACTGTGCCAGGGAGGCCGCCGTCCAGGATCTGGAGATCATCGACCTGGCGGCAGCGGAGCACACGGTCACCGCGATGCACTACGCGGGGCCTGCGGCCTTCCTGGCGGTGGCGGCCCGGACGGTCCTGGTCGATCAGGCTGCGGCCAGGGCCTACCTGACCCGCCTGCGGCGCAGCGGCACCTGGCTCGACCAGATCGGTGAGCGGCTGCGGACCGGCGCCCGCAAGGGCCGGCTGCCGGTCGCCCCGCTCGCCAAGCAGGCCGTCACGTGGGCCGAGCGGGTACTGGCCGACCCCGCCGCCAGCCCGGTGCTGTCGCCACGGCCGCCGCGGGGATGGGACGCCGCGGCGGGATGGGAGCAGGAGCGCCGGGCGGCCGCCGCCGAGGTGGTGCACCCCGCGCTGGCGAGGTGGGTGGCCACCGTCAGGGAACTGCTCCCGCAGGCCAGGCCGTCCGAGCGGGCCGGGCTGGCCTACCTGCCCGGCGGCGAGGAGGCCTACGCCCGGGCGGTCCGGATCTACACGACGCTGCCGCTGTCCCCCGCGCAGCTGCACCAGAGCGGCGTGGACCACGTCGCGGCGCTGGAGGACCGGGCGGTGGAACTGGGCGCCGGGCTGGGGCTTTCCGGGCTGGACGAGGTCTTCGCTGCGCTCCGGGACTCGAACGGCCAGGTTCCACCGGAGCAGGCCATCCAGGCGGCGGTGGCCGCGGTGCGGCGGGCCGAGGCGCGGGCGGGAGAGTTCTTCCCCGAGCCCTTGCCGCCGCCGTGCGAGGTGACCCCCATGCCGGAGGTCGTGGCGGTGAGCGGCGTGGCACCGCATTACAGCCCGCCGCGCCTCGACGGCGGGCGCCCGGGGACGTTCTGGTTCAACACCAGGCGGCCCACCGCCGGCACCGGATGGGACACCGAGGTGGTGGCCTTCCACGAGGCGGTGCCCGGGCATCACCTGCAGCTCTCCCGGCTCCAGTTGCTCACCGGCCTGCCCGCCCTGCAGCGCCAGCGCAGCCTTCCGGTCTTCTCGGAGGGATGGGGCCTGTACGCCGAACAACTCGCCGAGGAAGCCGGGCTGTACGCCGACGACCGCGGCCTGCTCGGCTCGGTCAGCACCTCGCTGATGCGGGCCGCCCGGCTGGTGGTCGATACCGGTATCCACGCCTTCGGCTGGAGCCGGGAACGGGCGCTCGGCTACCTGGTGGCGCACGTCCCCATGCCGCGGGAGTTCCTCGCGGCGGAGTTCGACAGGTACGTGGTGATGCCGGGGCAGGCGCTTGCCTACCTCACCGGCCAACTCGAGATCCTCCGCATCCGCGACGATGCCCGCGAGCGCCTGGGCCGGGAGTTCTCCCTGCCCGCATTCCACGGCGCCGTCCTGGACCACGGCTCGCTCCCGATGCCGACCCTGGCCCGCAGCATCACCGGCTGGCTGGATGGCGCCGGCTGATGGCCGGGCCGGGCCGGGTGGACGCCGGGGCCGTGGTAATCGGCGCCGGCGAGCGCCGCAGGGCCGGCCGGTAGGGCTCGTTTTGGTCACGGTGCGCAGCTGGGCGGCGCCATCGAGATCAGCGTCCACGGCTGGGACATCTTTGCCGCGTGCGGCAACACCCGGCCGGTCCCGGCGGGCCTGGCGGCCGTCTTGCTGCCGATCGCCCCGTTGCTCATCACGCCCGCCACCCGCCCCGGGCTGTTCGCCGCCCCGGTCCGGCTGCCCGGCCGGGCCTGCCCGGGTGACCACCTCGTCGCCTTCCTCGGCCGCTGTCCCTGACCGGCCTGCCCGGCCGGCGCCGCGGACCGCTGACGTCGCCCGGCCGGCGCCTCTCACATGGCTCGTGACCTGCGGTGCAAGGCGCGCATCAAGATAACCGCAATATGCCCGCCTGGAATTAGAACGCGGGCGTGTTGCCCCAGCACCCGGGATGGGCCTCAGGGCGCTGGGGCGACGCGCTGGTGCCTTGAGTTCCTGGCAGCGAAGGGCTGCGCGGTGCCACCCGAAGGAGCGACCCCCATGACGACAACAAGTTGCCCGGTACGCCGGGCCCCCGCAGACCCGCTCACCTTCACTGCCATGCCCGGCGGCCGGTTCCCCGCGGTGCTGACCGAAGACGACGCCCGGGTCACGGCCCCGGCCGGCGGCGAGCCCATGTGGGTGATCCACCGGTACGCGGACCTGCTCAGCGTGAAAAGCTCTCCGGCGTGGCGGATGGCCAATCGCTGCGAGACGCCGCTGACCGGCGCCGAAGTCCCCGGCGGTGACCCGCCCGGGCACCTGCTCGGCATGGACGGCAAGGCACACCGCAGGCTCCGCCAGGCGATCGGGCACCTGTTCACCCGGGACGCCGCCGATGCCATGCGCCCCGGGATGCGGGAGGTCGCCGCGGGCCTGCTGGACCAGATCGCCGAGCGGGGAACCGGGGACCTGCGGGCCGACTACGCCGAGCCCGCCGCCGCCGCTATCGTTTGCGCCGCCCTGCAGGTGCCCACCGCGGACTGGCCGCCGATCATCCGGCCCGCCGGTGAGATCGCGTTCGGGGTCGTGCAGCCCGGCGGCGGGCTCGTGGCCGCGCAGACGGCCTGGCATGCCATCTGGGGCTACTACGCGCGGGTCGTCACCGCCAAGCAGGCCGGCCCGGGCGGTGGGCTGGTGGCGCGGATGACCGTGGTGATGCAGCGGGCCGGGTACACGACCGAGCAGATAGTCCGGGCGGTCGCCACGGTCAGCAACGGCGCCACCGCCCTGTTGCCGGTCCTGGAACGGGTGCTGCTGTGGCTGGTCCAGCACCCCGGCTCGGTCGCCCAGGTGCTCCTCCGGGAACGCACCTGGGCGCAGGCCGTGCGGGAGGCGATGGTGGCGGGCGCCCTGTTTCCGGTCACCCCGCCGCTGGTCGCCGGTGAAGACGCGCGGATAGGCCCGCGCCGCGTCCCCGAGGGGACCCTGGTGCTGCCGTCGCTGGCGTCCGCGGTCCGCCACCCCCGGGCGGGCGCGTGGCTGGCGTTCGGCCCCGGCCCGCACCGCTGCCCTGGCGATGAACTGACCGTCGCCGCGCTGGAAGAATTCACCGAGGCGTTCTTCCGCCGGTACCCGTGCGCCTACCTGACCACGCCGGAACTGGTCTGGCGGGATGGCCCGCTATCCACCCCCCATGAGGCCAGGTTCGCGGTCCGCAGGTTACCCCGCAGGGGCGCCGGGCGGGCGTACTGCCAGCGCGGCCCGGCCGTGCCGGGCCCGGCTCGTACCCACGGGCGGCCGTGCACGGAGCCGCCGGTGCCCTGCGGCCCGCCCGGGCGCCCTCAGCCGGCGATCGCTGGCTTATGGCGGCGTAAGCCGGGCGGTCACGCCTCGCTTAGACCTCTGGCCCGGGTTCACCGCCGTCGGTCCCGCAGACCCCGCCGGTCCGCCGGTCGCGGGTCAGTGCATCGGCCGCGCACCGGAGCCAAACCGCCGTCTCCCGTCAGGAAGGCGCTGGCGTGGCGGAGGGCGGCGCGCCGGAGCGGTGCGGTGTGGGCAACCCGGATGGCTGGCCGGAGGGACGCGGCGTGGGCGACCCTGATGGCTGACCGGAGGGGTGCGGTGTGGGCTGCCCGGTCGGCTGACCGGAGGGGTGCGGTGTGGGCTGCCCGGATGGTTTGCCCGAGCCCTGCGGCGCGGCAGCCGGGTGCGGTGACGATCTGCCGGTATGCCCGATGGCCGTGCAGTAGGCGGCCACCTGGCCCGGGCCACCAGCCGCCGTCACCAGCTTGCGGAAGGCCGCCGCTTGCAGCCTGCGGTTCCCGTGCTCACGGGCGAGTGCCCAGGCAACGCACAACCCGTACCCGAGCCGGCCTTGGGGGGTCTGGGGGGGACTGACGGCCGGCTGGGTGCCCGGGTCCGGCGCACCGATGATGTCGTGGGCGAGACGTTGCACCGCGGTGGGCAGCGCCCCCGCGTAGGCGGCGGTAGCGGCCCCGGCGAGGCTGAGCACAACGGCGGCCGCGGCGGCCGTCCTGGCCGCCAGGGACCGCGACGGCGGCCGCCGCTCCCGGGCGGGTCGCCGGCGCGCGCCAGCTGGCGCGGCAAACTGCTTGCGGAACAACGCGAGGGTTTCGGCTTCTCCCGCCAGTTCGTCACTCGCGGGCTGGCCTCTCAGTTCGGCAAGGGCCTGCACCAGCGGGCCCAGTTCCGGCGCTACGCCCGCGGGTGGTTCCGCGCCCGCGAGCAGGGCTGCCACGGACGCCTCCGCGATCATGGGCTCGTCCCGGTGACCTGGCGATAGGAAGCTTGGCACATCACGCTCCGGAACGTCCTGCCCGGTCACAGCGTTACACCCGTCTCGGCCAGAATCGCGGCCATGCGCCGCAGGCCCCGGTGAGCGGCCACCCGGACCGCCCCGGGGCTCCGCCCCACCAGCCGGGCGACCATCTCGGTGTCCAGCCCGGCGACCACCCGAAGCAAGATCACTTCCGCCTGGTGCGGGGGCAGCCGAGCGACCAACGCCAGCGCCGACCGGGTGTCGATGTGCTGGATCGCCAGATCGGCCGCGTCCGGTGACAGCGGGATCCGGCCTGGCACCGCATCCTCCAGGCCCTTCTCCGCCAGCCGGGAACGGCGGCGGGTCTCGTCGATGGCGCGGCGGCGGGCGGTGGTGAACAGCCAGGCGCGCCAGCCCTGTTCATCCCCGCGAAAGGCGGCAAGGCCTCGCACCACGCCCAACCAGGCCTCGGCCGCCACGTCCTCCGCTGCCTCCGGCGCGATGACCCGCAGGTACCGCAGCAGGGCCGGGTTGCAATCCCGCCAGAGCCGCGTGAACGCCGCCTCGCTGCCCTCCTGCGCCGCAGCCAGCACGCTTTCGAATTCCTGGCCGATCACCGCGCTGAGCTCTGCCTTCCCAGATCGGGTCCCCCGGGCCTTCCCAGATCGGGTCCCTCGGGCCGCTATCGGGAAACGCTAGCGAATATCCGGCCGTTACGCCCCGGTACATCGTCAAGTGCCCGTCCAGACCAGCAGGATCGTGGACGCGGCCAGCAGGGCGGCCATGGCACCGTTGAGGACGCGCCGGGCACGCGGCGCACGCAGGACGCGCTGAAGCACGGCGCCGAACGCCAGCCAGGGCAGACAACTGGGCAAGGTGACCAGCGTGAACAGGGCCGCGAAGACGGCGGCCTGGGCCAGGGCACCGCCGGCCCGCCGGTCCAGGAAGGCGGCGACGGCGGCAACTCCGACCAGCCACCCCTTGGCTAGCTGACCAGTGCAATCTTGGTGTCTGCGGCGTCGGCCAGCAGGCCGCCATCGTCAAGAACGGGCTCACGCGCAGCCAGTCCCGGCCCGATCTCATCCACGGTTCCTCGCCCAGACCGGATTGGCCCTCGAATCCGAACCGCCGTAGCGGCACAAACGCTGGCCTTTTCGAGGTCCATAGCAGCACCGCAGAGACACCAGGCAGCATCCCTGAGCAGCGGGCTGGCGAAGCGGCTGGACGATCGCTGAGCAGGTGGGACCGCACGCCGGACCGGGCCCAGCGCGCCTCGCCACCCCCAGAGGGCCTGGCTCGCGCGACGGGCCATGCGCGGGAGCCCCGGGGTGCATCATTGGCGGATGCCCCTGTTTAGCTTTGAGGGCCGGGAGCCGGCCATCAGCCCGTCGGCATGGATCGCGCCCACCGCCACCCTGATCGGGGACGTGCTGGTCGAGGCGGAGGCATCGATCTGGTACGGGGCCGTGCTTCGCGCCGACTTCGGGCCGATCGCCATCAGGCGGGGGGCGAACGTCCAGGACGGCTCGGTGCTGCACGGCGGTGACGACCCGATGACCGAGGTGGGCGAGGGGGCGACCATCGGCCACCTGTGCCTGGTTCACGGCGCGGTCATCGGCGCCGAAGCCCTGGTGGGCAACGGCGCCACGGTGCTCGACGGCGCGGTCGTCGGGCCTCGCGCGCTGGTGGCCGCGGGCGCCACGGTGCCGCCGGGAATGACCATCCCGGGCGGCATGCTCGCCGCCGGGGTTCCCGCCAAGGTCATCAGGGAGATCGGCGGCGGCGCCAGGCAGTGGGTCGAAACCAACCCGGAGGTCTACCGAGCGCTGGCCCGGCGCCACGCGGCCGGCGCCCGGCCGGTCCCCGGTCCTGGGCCGGTCACCGGTTCCGGGCCGGTCCCCGGTTCCGGGCCGGTCACAGCTTGACGCAACGCCCGGGGCGGCCCGGCGCGATAGGCGAGGCGGCCCGGCGCCCGGTCATGGCCTGGGGGCGAGGCCGGCGCGGGTTCATGGCCTGGGGGCGAGGCCGGCCCCCGGACGCCGCGCACCTGTGCCAGTACCGCCCGTTCTGGCGTGCTGATCGGCTGACCACGTCCGCCGGAAGGGGCATGAACGTGGCACCGAGGCCCCTGTATGGGCATCAGCCTCGCATTCATGCCCCGGGCGGGCCGGGCCTGGGGCGCCTGGGGTGCCGGGTGCGGGACGGCGGAAGGCCCGGTGCCCGCGGCGCTGTGCTGCGGGGCACCGGGCGGGCCGGGTGCGCTGGGGTGGCCGGGGTCAGTAGCCGGCGGTTTGCATGAGGTGCAGGAAGGATTTGGTTTTGCCGAGGGCGCCGGTGGTGGCGTTGATGTAGATGCCGTCGGCGTGGGCGGATTTGGCGGCGGTGGCCATCTGGGCGGCGGTGCCGTAGGTGGTGGACACTTCGGCGTCGACGGTGATGGCGGGGTTGGCGGCCTGGGCGGCGGCGCGGGTGGCGGTGTAGAGGGCGTCGAAGGCGGCCGGGCTGGTGGTGTGGACCTGGTCTTGGACGACGACCATGTCGGCGTCGGCGGCGGCGGCGGCGGGGATGTTGCAGCGCAGGTACCAGTGGTCGAGGGTTTCGCCGCGGGCGGCGGGGCAGGCGGCGCCGGGCACCAGGGCCAGGTCGCGGCCGGGGGCCTCGATGACCTTCAGCCCGTTGGCGTGGGCAAGCTGGCCGAACTCCTGCAGGTACTGGGCGGGGTTTTGCTGCTCGTTCGGGGGGGTGGCGGCCCAGTACTCGGGGTCGTACATGACCCAGGTGTAGGACGGGGCGATCGCGCCCGCGGCCAGGTCGGCGGCGAACTGGGCGTAGGAGTTGTAGACCAGCACGCCGGCCGTGGCGAACCCGTCGGCGACCGGGGAGGCACCGGTGTTGGGCCCGGTGGCATAGGCGCGGGGGGTGTTGAAGAAGTGGCTGGCGAGGGCGGGGGACAGCTGGTTCAGCTGGTGGATGTTCCACCCGGTCATCACCCAGTTGCCGGTGGGGGCGGTGGCGGCCGAGGCGGGGGTCAGGCCGAGGGTGGCGGCGGCGGCGCCGGCGGCGGCGGCGGCGGCCACGGCGGCGGCCAGGCGGGCGGCGAGCTTGCGGAGCGGGCGGCGGGCGGGAACTGAATTGACGGACATGGCTACCCCTTAAAGAATTGCTGCAGTTTTTAGGTGCAGTAACTACTTTGCGGGAAATCACTGGTGGTTCCCCAGAGGCGTGCAGCCCGTCTTGGGCAGGGTTTTCGCCCCCTGCCGTT
>Ga0070707_100001143_pt1 | contig 26117 bp, 23 predicted proteins | sample KBSK5502metaG_FD_65468 | JGI IMG/M metagenome (GOLD analysis project Ga0070707, IMG submission 65468) | Corn, switchgrass and miscanthus rhizosphere microbial communities from Kellogg Biological Station, Michigan, USA - KBS K5-50-2 metaG | ecosystem: Host-associated > Plants > Roots >...
GGATACGGCCAGTACCTGTCGCTGTTCCAGCGGCCGGCGGCCAACGCGTCCGGCCACGGCCCCTGACCGCCCCCGGTCCGGACCCCGCGTCCGGACCGGGCTTTCCGTCACCGCCAGGTGTAGCTGAGTCCCACCCGTCCCGTTACGGCATCCGCCGGCGCCGCATACACCTCCCCGGTGACGCCGAACCCGTGCGCGGCCTCCCACATCAAGCCGCCGAACACAACGCCGCGCGTGAGGTTCACCTCCACCCGGGTGCTGTCGGTGCTGCCGAACTGGTTGGTGAAGTCGACCTGAAACCGGGGACGGAGAAGGTTCAGGCCTGCGCCTAGGTAGGGGCGGACCCGCCCGCCGGCGAGGGTCCAGCCGACCGAGCCCTCGGCGCCGAAGGTCGTAGGGTGGTATCGATCGTCGGACTCGGTCCCGTGATAGCACTCGCTGGTCGGGTCGCCGAGCGCGGCCTGGTCGCACGTGATGGGCGCGTCCACCACGCCGAAGGTGGCATGCACCCGGAGCCCGACCGTCATGGGCCCGTGCCCCACCGGGAACCCGCGCCCCAACGCGACGCCGCCCACGTCCGCCTTGACGCCGTTCACCCGGACCGGCGGGATCCAGCTGGCCTCGAGCAGCAGCCCGCCGGGCAGACCGACCGCTACCCGAGGCCGCGGCACGGCGAAGAGAAGATCGGTATTCTCGGGGCCCTTGCCGGGCCGGCAGATGGTGGGCGTCCTGGTGGCGGCGTCGAGCGTGGGGAGGTAGCTCCCCTCGATCGTGACGCGCACGGCACCGGGCCGCGCCTCCGCCGGCGCCGCGAGCGGCCCGAACGCCAACGGCACCGCAAAGTTCGCGAGGACCTTCGCCTCGTTGGAATTGTCGGGCGGAGTGCAGACCGTCTGCCCGGCCAGCGGCGCGGCCAACGCCCCGGAGATCAACGGAACCACTGCCAGCCAGCGCATCGACCCTCCTCGCTTGACACTCAGGGACGCGATCCCTAACCTGCCCACACGATCCGAGCCCGGGGCTGCGTGAGCGATCTCCAGCAATTCTTCGGTCAACTCGTGGCCAACCTGTCGGCCGCCGATCCTGTCCGGCTCTACCAGCCGCTGCCGGTGGCGGACATCCAGTTCACCATCATCCCGTACCGGGCGAACCGGCGCGCCCTCGCACTCGAGAGCGCGGAGGATTACGAAGTGCTCCTCCTCCGCCTCTGCGCCGGAGAGGGTGGGTTGGCACGTACCGACCCGGCCGAGATCCAGGCCAAGTTCGAGGCGGAGCTCGCAGGCAGCAATCCCGATCTCGCGCTGCTCCGCGCCCACGGCGATGCGCTGGTGACGTTGTCCGGGCACGCGGTCGCGCGGGCCCTCGCGGTGGATCCCCACGCCGGGTACGCCCCGCCACCAGCCCCGGCGCTGGAGACGTCCGGCGTGGTCCGGAGCCACACCCGGTCCGCGAACGACGAGCCGGAGGACGAACTGCCCCTCGACGAGATCCGCGCGGCCGGGGACGCCGTCACGCACCCCGCGGACGCCGCCGGGCTCATGTGCCTGTATTGCGGCGGGACGCTGCCGGTCGGCCGGCCGGTGAATTTCTGCCCCCACTGCGGCCAGAGCCAGACGACTCTCCGCTGCCCGGCGTGCCAGGCCGAGATCGAGCTGGGTTGGCGACACTGCGCCGGCTGCGGTGCCCCCGTGGGCGACCGGTAGCCGTTTGCCTGGCCCCTTCCGGGGGGGGCATATTCCGGGTCCAATGTCGTCCGTCCGTCCCGCCCGCCGGATCCCTGCCCGGAGCACCCCGTGAACCGCACCGAGCGCGAAGACCACATCGTGTTCCTCTCCGCCGTCCGGACCGGCTTCGGCACCTTCGGGGGCGCTCTCAAGGATCATTCCGCAACCGATCTCGGCGCGCTCGCAGCGCGCTGCGCGATCGCCCGGTCCGGCGTGGATCCAACCGACCTGGGCCATGTGATCTTCGGCAACGTGGTCCAGACGTCCACGGACGCGGCCTATCTCGCCCGGCACGTCGGGCTGCGCGCGGGATTGCCCATCGAGACTCCGGCGGTGACCGTCAACCGGCTCTGTGGATCGGGGTTCGAAGCGATCATCCAGGCGGCCCATCGGATTCTCCTGGGCGAGACCGACGCCGCCCTTGCGGGCGGGACCGAGTCCATGAGCCAAGCGCCCTACGTTGTCCGCGGCGCCCGCTGGGGAACGAGGCTAGGCCAGCCGCCCGCACTCGAGGACAGCCTCTGGGACTCGCTCAGGGACGCCCAGTGCGGCCTCACCATGGGTGAGACCGCCGAGAATCTGGGCCAACGCTATGGGGTCACGCGGGAGGACGCAGACATGTACGCGCTCGCGAGCCAGCGGCGCGCCAAGGCTGCGTGGGAGGCTGGGGCGTTCCGGGACGAGGTGATCCCGGTGCCGGTGCGAAACCCCAAAACCAAGGAGACCGTCGAGTGGGCCGTGGACGAACACATGCGACCCGACACCGGGCTCGACGCGCTGGCGAAGCTTCCGCCCGTTTTCCGGAAAGACGGCCTCGTGACCGCCGGGAACGCTTCGGGCATCTCCGACGGTGCGGCAGCCCTTGTCGTCGCCCGGGCACGCTGGGCCCGCGAGCGGGGGCTCCGGCCGCTCGGCCGGCTCGTCAGTTGGGCGGTGGTTGGCGTGGATCCCGCGGTCATGGGCATCGGCCCCGCGCCGGCCGCGCGCGCGGCGCTCGCGCGGGCGGGAGTCACGCTGGCGCAGATCGATCTGATCGAGGTCAACGAAGCATTCGCGGCGCAGTACGTCGCGGTGGAACGCGAGCTGGGTCTCGACCGCGAGCGCACCAACGTCGATGGCGGGGCGATCGCCATCGGGCATCCGCTCGGGGCGAGCGGGGCCCGCATCACCGCCCACCTTCTGCACGGGCTCCGCCGTCGTGGGGGGCACCTCGGCCTGGGCACCGCGTGCATCGGCGGTGGGCAGGGAATCGCGGTGGTCGTCGAATCCCCGGGGGACTGAAGGGAGGGCACCAATGGAAATCCTGACCGCCGCGCTAGCGGCCGCCGTGGTCTACATGTTCGCGAGCCTCCGGATCATCCGGCAGTACGAGCGGGCCGTGACCTTCTTTCTCGGCCGGTTCTCGGGCACCAAGGGACCCGGGCTGATCTTCGTTCCCGCGCTCTTCGCGCACGCCAAGCGGATCTCGCTCCGGATCGTCGCACTCGACATCCCGCCGCAGGACGTGATCACCCGCGATAACGTCACGCTGAAGGTGAACGCGGTCCTCTACATGCGGGTGATGGACCCCGAGAAGGCCGTGATCGAGATCGAGGACTACCTCTACGCCACCAGCCAGCTCGCGCAGACAACGCTGCGCTCCGTCCTGGGCGAAGTCGAGCTGGACGAGCTGCTCGCCGATCGGGAGAAGATCAACGGCATTCTCAAGCGCATCATCGACGCACGGACCGAGCCGTGGGGCATCGAGGCATCCGCGGTCGAGGTGAAGGACGTCGACCTCCCCGAGTCGATGAAGCGGGCGATGGCCCGGCAGGCCGAGGCCGAGCGGGAGCGGCGGGCCAAGGTGATCGCGGCGCAGGGCGAGCTCCAGGCGTCTTCCACCCTGGCCCAGGCGGCCCACACCCTCGCCGCCGAGCCCAGCGCGATCCAGCTCCGGTATCTCCAAACCGTGGCCGAGATCGCCGCCGAGAACAACTCGACCACGCTCTTCCCGATCCCGATCGAGATGTTCCGCCCCTTCATCCGAATGGCCGAGCAGGGCGGATCGCCGGCCGCTGGACCAGTGCCGCTCCCGCTCCCTCAGGTGACGGTGCCGGACCCGGCACTCCCATCGGAGCCGCGGCACACGCTCGCGGCCCCTGCCGACACGGCCGGCATGCCGGGTCAGGAGCTAAGCGACCTCATGAACCGGCTCCGCCTCGAGTCGGCCAGGTCCGCGCAAGGGAACGATGGCTGAGGCGCCGGAGCGGATCGACCGAGCCGCGCTCGAGCGGATCATTCAGCGCGCGGCCGAGCTCCAAACGGCGGACCGGGAGATTGCGGAGTACCTGTCGCCCGCGGAAGTCCTGGCGCTCGGTCGGGAAGTCGGCATTCCGAACCGCTATCTCCAGCAGGCGATGCTAGAGGAGCAGACGCGGCTCCCCGACCAGGCGGAGACCGGCGTCTGGGACCGGGTGGCGGGGCCGGCGGTCGTCAGTACCCATCGGGTGATCCGGGGCGACCCCGCGATTCTCGAGCGCTCGCTGATCCGCTGGATGGAGCAGAACGAGCTGCTCGCCATCCAACGGCAACAACCCGGCCGCATCAGCTGGGAGCCGTTGGGAGGAATCCCGGCGGCGATCCGGCGGTCCACGGCAGCGCTGGGGTCGGGCAGCCGGCCCTTCATGCTCTCGAAGGTCGACCTCGTCACCGCGACGCTGACCCCGCTCGAGGCGGACTACTGCCATGTAGCGCTCCACGCCACCGTGCGTCAACTGCGGAGCAGCTATCTCGGCGGCGGTGCGGCCGCGGTCACCCTCGGCGCCGCCGCCACAGTCGCGCTGATCGCGCTCAGCGCGCTCCTACCCGTTGCCGTTCTCCCGGTCCCGCTCGGGCTCGGAATCGCCTATGCCACTGTACGCCGGTTTCGCCCCGTGGCGGCGCGGGCGTTGCTCGGCCTCGAGCGGGCACTCGACAACCTGGAGGGTGGTGCGGTCAAGCCGTCGCACCAGCTGTCCGACCGAGCGCCGGGGTTGGTGGACCTGATCGCGAACGAAGTGCGGAGGGCGTTGGGAAGCCATTAGCCGTCGGCCACCCTATGACACCCAAACCCCCGGACATTCGGAACGTCTCCGTCCTCGGCTGCGGCCTCATGGGGGCAGGCATCGCCCAGGTTTGTGCGACGGCGGGGTATTCCACGCGGGTACGGGAGGTCGATTCGGCGGCCCTTGGACGGGGACGGGCGAGCATGGAGAAGTCGCTGGGCAAGCTGGTCGAGAAGGGCAAGCTCACCCCCGCCGACCGTGAAGCCGCTCTCGCTCGTCTGAGCTTCACAACCGATCTCGCGGCGTTGGCCGACTCCGATCTCGTGCTGGAGGCGGTCACCGAAGATCTCGCGCTCAAGAACAGCCTGTGGGCCGAGCTGGACCGTCTCTGTCCGCCGGGAACGATCTTCGCCTCGAACACATCGAGCATTCCCATCAGCGCCATGGCCGCCGCAACGCGGCGACCCGACCGGTTCGTCGGGCTTCACTTCTTCAATCCGGTCCCTCTGATGCCGCTGGTGGAGGTGGTACGACCCGCCGCGGCCAGCCGGGAGACCTTCGAGCGCAGCCTCGCCTTCGCCCGGAGCCTCGGGAAGGAGACCGTCGTCGCCAAGGATGCGCCCGGCTTTCTCGTCAACCTGCTTCTGGTCCCCTACCTGCTCGACGCCGTGCGAGCGCTCGAGCACCGCGTCGGGACAGTGGTCGATATCGACACCGCAATGCGTCTCGGATGCGGGTACCCGATGGGCCCCTTCACGCTTCTCGACGTCGTGGGCATCGATACGGTCGTGCGGATTTCGGCGATCATGTTCGACGAGTACCGTGACCCTCGCTATGAGGCGTCGCCGCTGCTCCGCCGGATGGTGGCCCAGGGACGCTACGGGCGAAAGAGCGGGAAAGGGTTCTACGACTACTCCGTTGACCCGCCGGCGCCGGTAGAGCAGTGAACGGTTTACCGTTCACGGTCCACGGTCTAACCCTTCCTCCACCGGAGCCCCGATGTTCGGCTACGACTGGCCCCGCGTCCATGCGCTGATGGTCTCGTTCCCCGTGGCCCTGCTCACGATGGCCGTCCTCTTCGAGCTCGCCTCCCTGGTCCTGAAGAAGGATGGGCTGCGTCGGACGGGGTTCGCGATGCTCCTCGTCGGCACGCTTGCGGCGGGCGCCGCCGTGCTGATCGGGCTCCAGGCGGAGGATGTCATCGCCCACGGGAGCGCGATCCACGACCTGATGGAGGAGCACCAGACCCTGGCCTACGTCACGCTCGGGATCTTCGCGGTGCTGGCCGTGTGGCGGCTGGTGCGGGAGGCGAAAATGGGGACGACCGAGCGGATCGCGGCGTTCGTGCTCTCCCTCGCCGGGCTGGGGTTCCTGGTGGACACCGGACATCACGGCGGGAAGATGGTGTTCGAGCACGCCGCCGGCGTGCCCGACTCGACGCTCAGGGCGGAGCTCACGAACCGGAGCCAGGGACACGTCCACGGGCCGGGCGGGCACGGAGATCACCACGACGACGCCGACGATCACGGCCACGATGGGGCGGCCCCGACCGATTCATCCGGCGCCGGGGGCTCGGCCGGCGACCCGGCCGGCGGCGACCATACGCATGCGCCCGGCACGCCGCCGCACAAGGATTGACGTGATGCGCGGATGGGGATCGGCGGGGCTGGTGACGCTGGCCGCCGGGTGCCTGCTGAGCACGGCGCGTCCCGGTTTCGACCCGCTCCTCGGCGTCTCCAAGGCGGAAGTGCGCCTGGCCCCCGCCGCCGCCACCCAGCGCCTGGCCGAAGCGCTGCGGGAAGACTCGATTCCCGTGACCCGGGTCGAGCCGCGAGACGGCTATGTCCAGACACCCTGGTTCGATGCGGTGAGCGGCGAGCCGACGCACCGCTCGCCGCTCGGGTCAGAGGTCGTTCGGGTGCGCGGGTGGGCGGATCCGGGACGGTACGGACACACCGATCTGCGAGTCGAGGTGGCGTACCGCGCGCTGCGCGATCCCTCGGTTCCGGGCCGGGAGCTCGAGCGCCCCGTCCCCGCGGACCATCCCGTCAGAGTCAGAGTGCAGGCCGCGCTGGACAGCCTCGCGCGGCGGTTCGCCGACTAGACGACGTAGGCGCGGACCCACTCCTCGAGTTGCGCTAGGTTGAGCCCGGCGTCCTTGCATGGTCCGGAGGGGAGCGTCATCGTGAGCCCCAGGACGGGGACCTTGCCCGCGACGTCGTGGAGCCCGGTCACCATGTCCCGCTCGCACGCGACGGCGACCACGGCCCGGGGCCGGCGCTCCCGGATGACCCGGCGTGCGAGCTGACCCCGAGTCGCCACGAAGACCGGCACGCCGTACTTCCCCGCAATGCCCAGCACCCCGTCCAGCGTGTCCTTCGAGAGGCAGCGCGGAATGAGCAGCAGCAGCTCGCCCTTGCCGACCTTCCGGTTCCGCATCAGCGCCAGCGCATTGTACACCTTCACCGCGGCGTTCTCCACCCAGTCCCGCCGCCCGAACCGGCTCGCGACCTTCGACGTGAGTCGCATGAGGCGGAGGAACGGCCCCCGCTCCGCGAGCTTTTCGGGCAGCAGGGGCCGGCGCGCCGCGTAGGCCACGGCCAGCAGCAACCACCACAGGAGTAGCAACACCCCGCCGGCACCCCAGCCGGTCCAGAGGAGAGACGGCAGGGCTGCGTGTACCAGGGCGAGCCGCGGGCCCAATAGATAAAGGAAGAAGGCCAGGACGGCCCCGGCCACGCCTAGGGCCATGGCAGACCAGCCGAAGAAAAGCCACGGCGAGGAGTCGTAGTTCCCGAGGCCGGGCAACGGCTTGCCGTCCCACTCGTCCCACTCGTGACCCAAGCGGCGATCGACGTCGATGTGGATCAGCTGGGCGCGGGCGGGAACGGGGCCGAGGCCCGGCGAAGCGGCAGGAGCGTCTGGCATAAGGAAGCCCAATTCTCACGATTCCGCGATTGCTTGGCAAGGGAGCGCGATCCTAGGTTTCCCCATGTCCTCAGAGCCTCGCCTGCGCGGCCTCTACCGTACGGACGAGCGCGCGCGGGCCGCATACGCGGAGGCGGCCGGCATCTACCGCATCGTCCCCCGCGCCGTCGCGCTTCCTGCTCACCTCGACGACCTCGTGCGGCTCGTTCGCTGGGCCGCGGACGAGCGGGTCCCGCTGGTGCCACGGGGCGCGGGGAGCGCCATGGGCGGCGGCAACGTCGGGGAGGGGGTCGTCGTGGATGTCACCCGGATGGATGGGCCCGGGGTCGAGATCCACTCCGGTCAACGCCGCGGGCGGATGCGCGCGGGCGCCTCGCTCGGTGAGCTCGAGGCCGCCTCCGCGCCGCACAACCTCCGCCTCCCACCCGATCCCTCCAGCGCCCGCTGGGCGACGGCCGGCGGGGTGGTGTCCACCAACGCGGCCGGTGCACGATCCGTCCGCTACGGCAGCGTGCGACGCTGGGTCGAGGCGGTCACGCTGGTCACGGCCGACGGCGAGGTCAGCCGCATCTCCCGCGGGCAGGACCCGCCCACGCCACGGAGCGCCCGCCGTCCTGCCGCGTTCACCCGCTTCGACCGCGAAGCGGCTCCCGCAATCCGCGGGGCCCGGGAGCTCATCCGATCCCGGTTCCCCCGCACCGCCAAGAACTCGTCGGGTCTGGCGCTCGACGCCTATCTCGAGTCCGGCGACCTGCTCGACCTCATCGTGGGCGCCGAAGGCACGCTCGGCTTCGTCACGGATGTGGACTGGCGATTGGACCCGATCCCGGCCGCGCGCGCGGGACTGCGGATCCTCCTCCGCGACTACGCGACGATGCCCGAGCTGGTCGGGCGGCTGGTGGAGCTGGGGCCGTCGGCGGTGGAGCTGCTGGACCGGACCTTCCTCGACCTGGTGGCGTCGCACGGGGGCGATCACGCGATCGCGCCCGCCGGGGTCGGCATCGAGGCCGTCCTGCTGGTCGAGCTGGAGGCCCAGGGCCCGGCGCAGCTGCGCTCGCTGGCGCAGTCGGCGATCGCGATCGCCCGGCCGCTCGCGTTCGAGGTGGACGCAGCACTTTCGCCCGAGGGCGCGGAGCGCCTGTGGCGCCTGCGGCACGCCGCCAGTCCGATCCTGGCAGGCCTTCCGCCCGACCGGCGGTCGCTCCAAGTGATCGAGGACGCGTGCGTGCCCGTCCCTCGCCTGTTCGACTACGTCGCGGCTGTCCGTCGCGCGGCCGAGGCGCGGGGCCTCGCCGTCGTCATCTTCGGCCACGCGGGCGACGGCAACGTGCACGTGAATCTGTTGCCCGAGCTCGCCCGGGCCGGGTGGGAGGCCCAAGTCGCGGACCTGCTCGAGGAGATCACCGAAACGGTGATCCAGTTCGGCGGCGTGCCGTCCGGCGAGCACGGCGACGGCCGGCTCCGGGCCGGCTTTCTGGAGCGGGTCTACGGCCGGGAGATCGTCGGCCTCTTCCGCAAGGTGAAGGAGAGCTTCGATCCCCTTGGGATCTTGAACCCGGGCATTATCCTTCCGTCCGGCGAGCCCCCTATCGCGCGGCTCAAGGCCGGCGCCGGCGCCGTGCCGCTGCCTCCGGACATCGCGGCGGCGCTCCGCGAGATCGAGCGCGACGGCGGGTATGCGCGGTCGCGGCTCGAGCTCGCGGACGACCACTAGCTCCTGGCTCCCCATGGACATCATCACGCACCCCACGGTCTCGCTCATCGCCCGGCCCCAGTTCACCGAGCCCGCCCACCTCAGGGTCGAGTGGAAGGGTGAGGCGAGCGACGGCGAGCGGGTCGCGGAGTACGCCGGCCGGCTCTGCTACATGAGCCAGCACAACCCCGCCGGCCGGACCACGGCTGATTACCTCCAGAACATCCTGCGTCAGGGACATGGCTCGGTCTTCGAGCACGCCGTATACGTGCTGCTGATCGAGGGGATCTCCCGCTCGTGCAGTCACGAGCTGGTCCGCCATCGCGCTGGCTTCGGCTTTTCCCAGCTCTCGCAGCGCTACGTGGACGAGTCACACGCGGCCTTCGTGCTGCCGCCGGCGATCCAGGGCGATCCGGCGCTCGAGGCCGCGTGGACCGCGCAGGTCACGGCGGCACAGGCCGCGTACGTCGCCGCGGTCGAGGGTTTGTTAGGGAAGTACTCCCGGGTGGAGGACCGGGTGCATCGCCGCAAGATGGCGAGGGAGGCGGCGCGGAGCGTCCTGCCCAACGCCACCGAGGTGAAGATCGTGGTCAGCGCCAACGTCCGCGCGTGGCGCACCATGCTCGAGCTGCGCCTCGCCGAGGGGGCCGAGTTGGAGATCCGCCGGATGGCGATCGCCTGCCTGCGCGTGCTGCGCCAGGAGGCGCCCGCGCTCTTCGCCGACTTCGAGGTCTACCGCGGGGAGGATGGCACGGAGGCGGGGAGGGTGGGATACCACAAGGTGTGAGTGGCGTGAACGGTGAACGGTAAACAGGGAACGGGGAGCGCCGCGTCTCATCGGGGCTCCCCGTTCACCGTTCACCGTTCACTGATCACCTCAAAACCTATTGTGCGTCGGAAATCTTTTCTGTACCTTAGAATCGTCATGTAGTCATCTCGTCACGGCTCGTCTCGCGCGGACGGCCTTTTTTGTAGAGGGCGCTCTGCCAATTCGGATCGGTCTAGCCTTCAACGTGAAGCCTGCGGTCTCCGCACCCGGTGCCGGGACCCCGATCGATTCTCCCACGACGGACGAACCTCCCAGTCGGGCCCTCCGGCCCGACCTTCCGCAGCCCGACCTCTACATCGAGTGGGACGACCCGGCGACGATCGACGCCGTGGAGCACGCGCTGGCCCAGGTCGGCGAGGTGATCCGCCTCGAAGCCGACGCCGAGTTCCCCGCGCGGCTCCGCGACTACCGCCCCGATTTCGTCTTCAACATCGCCGAGGGGCTCTTCGGCCCGAGCCGCGAAAGCCACGTCCCGGCCATCTGCGAGTTCCTGGGCGTCCCGTACCACGCCTCGGACCCGCTTACCCTCGGCCTCTGCCTCCACAAGGGTCGCACCAAGGAGATCCTCGAGCGCTACGGAGTCCCAACGGCGCCCTTCCGGCTCGCCCGCACGGTGGCCGACGCCCGCGCCACGAGACTCCCCTTCCCCCTCTTCGTGAAGCCGGCCTTCGAGGGATCCGGCAAAGGGGTCTCGCGCAAGAGCGTCTGCCACAACCGGGGCGAGCTCACGACCCAGGTGGACTATCTCCTCGCCACCTACCGGGAGCCGGTCCTGATCGAGACCTACCTTCCCGGCCGCGAGTTCACGGTCGCCATCCTCGGCAACGGCGACGAGGCACGGTGTTTGCCCATCGTGGGCCTGTGCTTCGACACGCTGCCGCGGGGCGCGCCCCCGATCTACGGCTACGAAGCGAAATGGCTGTGGGACACGCCAGCGAATCCGCTCGACATCTTCGAGTGCCCGGCGCAGATCCCCGAACCCCTGGCCGAGCAGGTTCGTGAAGCCGCGCTCGGCGCCTATCACGCCTTGGACTGCCGCGACTGGTGCCGCGTCGACCTCCGCTGTGACGCCGCCGGTCGCCCGATGGTCGTTGAGTTGAACCCGCTCCCGGGCATCCTCCCGGACCCGCGGGACAACTCCTGCTTCCCGAAGGCCGCCGCGGCGGCCGGGATGTCGTACGACGAGCTGATCTGCACCGTGGCGGACATCGCCTGGCGCCGTATCAGCGGCGGTTCACTCTTGGCAGGGGTAGCCTCATGAGAGTAGCGATCATCTACGACGCCGGCAGCGCCGAGTGGAGCCCGCAGGACGTGGCCGCCGTGCTGAGCAACGTGCACGAGGTCCGCACCTCGCTCCGCCGGCGTGACTACGACGTCGAGCTCGTCCCCGTCCGGCTGGGCGAGTTCCGCTGGCTCTCCCGCGCCCGTAAGGCGGACCTGGTCGTCAACCTCTGCGAGGGGATCAACGGCCACGCCAGATACGAGGACTTCGTCGTCAACACGCTGGAGCTCACCGGCCTGCCGTTCACCGGGTGCCGCGCCTGGCCCGTGTCCGTCTGCCACCGGAAGCACGTGGCCAACACCCTGCTTCGGAACGCCGGAGTCCCCGTCCCGAGCTTCGTCCTGGCGCAGGGCAACTCGATCCCCGGCGACATCGCCCTCCCTGCAATCGTGAAGCCGGCCGCGGAGGACGCGAGCGTCGGGATCGACGGCAGTGCGGTTTGCACGACGCGCAAGGCACTTCGCAAGCGCGTCGCCCAGCTGGCGGAGCAGTTCGAAGACGTGATGATCCAGGAGTACGTCCCCGGCCGGGAGCTCAACGTCGGGTTCGTGGGGCGCCAGATGTTGCCGATGTCCGAGATCCGCTTCGACTCGATGCCGCCCGAGACCTGGCCCATCGTCACCTACGCCGCCAAGTGGACCACCGGCAGTCCCGAGGATCTGGGCACCGTCCCGGTGTGCCCCGCGAACCTGACGCCGGAGCTCTCCAAGCGGGTCGCCCACGTGGCCTGGCGCGCATGGGAACTCTTGGCCGGCGCCGAAGGGTACGGGCGGGTCGACCTCCGGATTACCGAGGACGGGCAGCCCTACGTGCTCGAGGTGAACCCGTCTCCCGACCTGTCCAGCAACGCCGGGCTGGCCCGGATGGGGCAGGCTTTCGGCTGGAGCTACGACGAGCTGGTCAACCGGATCGTGGACGAGGCACTGACTCGGATGCAGCCCAGCCAGTTCGCCGCCGAGCTCGTCAGCGGGGTGCCGGCCGCCTGACGAGGACGCTGGCGCGGCCGAGCCTCCGGGCGCTCACGGCCACCGACCGCGGCCGCATCGAGGAGATCACCCGGGCGGTCGGGGTGTTCCACGACGACGAAGTCTCCGTGGCGCTGGAGGTCTTCGACGGCGCTCTCGCCGGCGCGACCACCTCCTCCGCCAATCCCGACTACACGGCCCTCGGCGCGGACGTCGAGGGCCGTCTCGTTGGCTGGATCTGCTGGGGCCCCACGCCCTGCACCCTCGGCACGTACGACCTCTACTGGATGGCGGTGGATCCGCGCGTCCAGCGCGTCGGGGTGGGCACCGTGCTGATCGAGGCGATGGAGCGGCGCCTGACGGGGCATGCGCGGCTCATAGTCGTCGAGACGGCCGGTCGGCCGGGCTACGCTCCCACCCGCGCCTTCTACCAGGCGCGCGGCTACCGGCCCACGGCCCGAATCCCCGACTTCTACGCGCCCGGCGACGACTTGGTGGTCTACACTAAGGACCTAGCCGGCTGAGGATCGCCGAACGCCCGCTCAGGCGGCCGCCGGCGCCGCCCCCACCGTCCCACAAAACGCCTCGTACACGTCGGGCCGCCACCACTGCCGGGACTCGTGCATGTGGGCTACCGCTTCTGCCTGCCCCATGGCGGCACGGTAGCTCCGCGTCGTTGTCAGCGCGTCGTAGACGTCCACAATGCAGATGACCTGCGCAGCCAGGGGGATCTCGTCGCCGCGGAGGCGGTCCGGATAGCCGGTGCCGTCGTACTTCTCGTGATGCCAGCGGATGATCGGCTTGATGTCCCACGGGAAGTCCACCGTGGCCAGCAGCTCCGTACCCCACACGGGATGCATCTTGATCACCTCGAACTCTTCGCGGGACAGGAGGCCGGGCTTGTTCAGGATCTCGTGCGGCACGCGGACCTTGCCGAGGTCGTGGAGATATGCGCCGATCCGGATCGTCGTCTGCTGGCTCTCGTCCATCCCCAGCGCCTGCGCGACGGCGAGGGCGTAGCCCGCCACCCGCTCGCAGTGCCCGAAGGTGTAGCTGTCCGCGGATTCGATCGACTGGCCCCAGTCCCGGACCACCGCCAGGTAGGTCCCCTCCAGCCGCTGTACGCGCCGGGTCACATCCACCAGGTCCAGCCGGGCGTCGAGACGGCCGAACAGGCGGTGGGCGGCGCTCAGCAGTCGGAGCGCCTCCTGGTTGCGCCCCATCGCCTGGTAGAGCAAGGCGAGCTCGCGTGAGGCCTCCGCCTCGCTGAGCACGGAGGCCGTGCTGACGGCGAGCTCGATCGCGGTCGTGAGACGAGCCTCCGCGAGCGCCCACCGCCCCGTTTCACGGTACACCCGGCCGAGGACTTTGTAGGCGTCGGCCTTGTCGAGTCGGGCGCCGAGACGGTCGAAGATGCGCAGGGCGGATTCCGCATCGCTTCTGGCGTCCTCGTACCGCTGGCGCGCAAGGTGTACCTCCGACCGGTTCAGCAGTCCGAGACCGGTCAGGTGCACGTCTCCCACGGCCGCTGTGATCTCGAGGCAGCGCCGGAAGTATTCGTCGGCCTCATCCCACTTGGCCTGGTCGGCGCTCACCATCCCGAGGTTGTGATAGGCGATCGCGCAGCCGTGCTCGTCTCCGGTGCGCTGGAAGGCGTAGAGCGATTGCTGGTAGTGAGCAAGGGCTTCACCGTGGTCGCCCTGGATGTTGGCGAGAATCCCGAGGTTCTGTTCGATCCGCCCCCGGAGCTCGGGACTCGAGCCGCCGAGCTCCAGGGCCCGATAGAACCGCCTCCGCGCCGGGTCGATCGCGCCACTTTCGAAGTCGAAGCCGGCGAGCGTGTTCAGGGCCTCGCCGGCGAGCACCGCATCGGCCGACTCAGTGGCGAGGGCGAGGCTCCGCTCGCACAGCGCGTCCGCGGCCTTGCGCTCGCCCCGCCGGTGGCGGACGACGGCGAGGCGCCGGAGAGCCTCCGCCAGCAGCCGCACCTCACCACCCGCCTCGGCGTCCGCGATCGCCGCCTCGTACTGAGCGATCGCGTCGGCCAGGCTGCCCGCAAGCTCCTGCTCCCGAGCTTGTTGCAGGAGCGCAGCCGCGGGCGTCGGCTCGGTTCGCCCCGGCGCCCCTGCGGCCGCTCGGGGCGCCGTCATGCTCGCGCGCTCAGTACGCAACGGCGTAGCGCGAAAAGTGGTTGATGGAGCCGGTGACGCGTTGCTTCGACTGCTGGTCCACCGACGGCATCAGCTGTAGGATTTTGAGCTGCTCGTTGGTGTACACCACCTTCTTTGGCAGCACGCTGAGCAGGCAGTTGCCGTAGCTCAGTGTCAGGGCGGCGGGCTTCGCGAACTGGAGCCCATCCGGCTTGAACCGGACCGAGTTGACGGTTCCGGAGACTTGCTCCGCCGTAATCGTCACACGCGCCGAAAGCGCGCCGGCGGGGATCACCAGCTTGTGAGCGCCGACGGTAATAGTGCCGCCGGCCGGACCGACAACGGCCGTCGTCTGCGCGTACGGCTGCGTCGAGCAGGTAAGCAGCTGCAGCGAACCGAGGACGGTCTGCAGCGTCGAGTTGAGAATCGGCTCCAGCAGGGCACTCGGCGCCGGTGCCGTAGAGGCCTCCGGGGTCGACGCGGTCGACGGGCCGGTGAGCGAGTCGTCGGACGCGCAGCTCGCTCCCAGCACCAGAAGGGTGACGACGAGGAACGTCGAGACGAGTGGACGGATCCACGAGCGCATCTGACTACCCCCGGGTTGATGTTGCCGGCCGTGCGACGGTACCGCGGTCGAGGAGCGACCGCCGGCAGCTCGAAGTCGAAGCCCGAGCGCCGGTACGCGGGACACTGAGTGGGAAGGGGAAGGGCAATTGACGTGCCCTGCTCGGACAGTGGTGTCGAGGAAACCAACACCACCAAGGAGCTTGACAGTGTCAAGTTTTTGGGGGAGCGAAGTTGCGGCGCCAGTTGGCTCAGGCCGCAGTCACGTTTCCAGTCACCGGATTCTGGTGACGCTTACGAAAAGCTGCGTGCCGGGGCGCGGGAGCCCGCACTGCAGCGTCACCCCAACATGTTGGCCGGCGGGATCACAGGGCGGGGATTGCCTACCGGCGGCATTACGCTACCGGCTTCTCCGGACCCGCCAGTCTGAAATGCCACTCAGCCAGCTGTACGGATCGATCCGCACGTTCTCGATCCGTCGGCTCACCGCTGCGGCGTTCGTGGGCGTGTACAGAAAGACCGCCGGAGCATCGGCGTTGAGCGTGTCCATCGCCTCGCTGTAAGCCGCCCGGGCGGCGGCCGGATCGCCGAGGCGGCTCGCGCGTAAGAACAGCGAGTCGAACACAGGACTGCCGTAGTGCCCGTAGTTGAGTGCCTCCCACCCCGCGCGCGTCCACTGATCCGCCAGGCCCCGCGGGCTCGGGTCGTCCAGCCACGCCCCGATGTAGGCGTCGAAGCGCCGCCGGCGCAGCCGCTCCTGAAACACCGGGAAGTCCACCGCGCTGACCGTCGCCTGCGCACCCACCACGCGCAACATCGCCTGAAGCTCGACCGCCAGTTGACGCCGCACCGTGCTCGTGGATGGCACCAGGACGTCGATGGCGAGCAGACGGGCTCCCTTGTGGCGGAACCCTCCCGGCCCCCGATGCCAGCCTGCCGCCTCGAGCGCGCGGGCGGACTCGGCCGTGTCGAAGGGGAGCGTCCGAATGTCGTCACTCCAGATCCAGAGCAGCCGCGACATCGGGCCCGGCGGCGCGACTGCATTCGAATCGAACGCGGATCGCGCCAGCGTGCTCCGATCCACGGCCATGGCCAGGGCCCGCCGCGTCGCGCGATCGCCCAGCACCGGGTGCGGCCGATCCCGCAGCTCGGTCAAGTTGAAGCCGACGAAGCCGTAGGCCGAAGACGGATACCGCACGAGCCGGAGGGCCGTGTCCGCGGCGACGCGCTTGATGCCCTGGGGCGCGGCCGCGAGCTCCATCAGATCGGCCTCGTGTGCGAGGACCAGATTCAGCGCGGCCTCGGGATCCTCCGTGAACCGCCATACGATGGTGCCGGGGGTCCGGCGGTCGGGAGCCGGCTCGCGCGCCTCGAGTCTGAGGTACTGCCCCCGCTTCCACTCGCGCACCCGGTATAGGCCCGACCCGACCAGCCGTCCTGTCGCCGTGTCCGTGGCCCAGGCCGCGCGCGGCAGCGCGTCCCAGATGTGGCGTGGCAGCACGCGCACGAGATACGTCGCGTCGTAGAGCTGCTCGGGATACGCCTCGCGAAAGGTGATCCGGAAAGTGCGCGGATCCTCCACGGTCACCTGGACGCGCCCGGCCAGGGCGGGACGCGCCACCGCATCGAGGACAGAGTCCGAGAACGCTTCGAAAGAGAAGCGCACGTCCTCAGCCGTGACGGGTTCGCCGTCCGCCCAGCGCGCGTGCGCAGCCAGGTGGAAGCGCCAGGTGAGCGAGTCCATCCGCTCCCACCGCTCCGCAAGCCGTGGGCGATACGCGGCCGGATCGATGGGCGGTTTGCCGGGCTCGAGATCGGCGAGGCGCTCGAAGACGAGATCGCCGATGTCGCGCCCCACGGTCTCGGTGACGAGCGGAGGCAGCACACTGGCCGGCTCCCCAACCGCGACCACGACGACCGTCGCGGGCGCGGCAGAGGGACTCTCTCCTCTCCCGCATGCCGCCAGTCCGATGACCCCGAGTTTCAGCAGCCGCCGAACGCGCATATGCCATCACCCGTATGCCGAACTACAGGCCCGTGGCTCGGTCGAATGGCGGAGGCGGGGGCGGGACCGGCACTTACTCTCGGCGGACCTGCAAGGTCCCCGCGAGACTCAACCACCCCCGGACTCCGATGGCCTCGCCAGCGGCCGGCCCCGCCGCCACACCCACCAGTACACGCCCAGGTTCACCACCACGACCATCACCGCCAGGAGCAGCTGGACCTGCCGGGTGAGCCCGCGCGGGTACAGCACGGGCAAGATGTATTGGCCGACGAAGTCGCCGGCATAGGAGGTCTCCCCCGCCCGCAGTCGGAGCGTCTTCTCCAGCGGTGTGAGTGGACACAGGCCGCCGCTCAGCTCGATCCACGCGCCCCAGGCGGCCGCGGGCAGATGCGCCCACCGGATAGCCGGCCACCGGAGCATCAGGAAGCCGCCGAGCACGACGAAGGCGACGAACCCGGAGTGGACGAGGACGACGAGGTCGGCGAGGAGTAGGAACGGCATGGGGCAAACGGCGTAAGCGGGAAGCGGAGCCGCAATGCTCACCGGTCGGGCTCACCCCTCCCGGAAGTCAGCTCGCTGCCGCGTGCTCCCGGTCCTTCTCGTTCTCCGCCGCGACCTTGGCCGCTACGTCTGGCGGGGCTTCGGCGTACCCCCGGAACCGTTGCCGGTGGGTGCCTCGCCCATGGGTGATCGAGTGGAGCGTCGTGGAGTACTTGTAGAGCTCCGCTTCGGGCACGATCGCCCGGACCTTGGTGAGCCGCCCGTCCTGCTCGGTGCCGAGGATCTGCCCGCGCCGGGCGGAGAGATCGCCCATCACGTCACCGAGAACGTCCTCCGGCGCCCAGACCTCGAGGTCGAGCAGGGGCTCGAGCAGAATCGGCTTGCACTTGGGGGCGACGTTCCGGAAGGCCAGGATGCCGGCCATCTTGAACGACATTTCGTTCGAGTCCACGTCGTGGTATGAGCCGTCGTAGCACTCGGCCCGGAAGTCCACGCAAGGATAGCCCGCGACGATCCCGCGCGCGGCGGCCTCCTGGATGCCCCGGTCCACCGCCGGGATGTATTTGTTCGGGATCACGCCGCCCACGATCGCGTCCTCGAACTCGTACCCCGCGCCGCGCGGCAGCGGGGAGAGCCGGATCCAGCAGTCGCCGTATTGCCCACGCCCGCCCGTCTGCTTCTTGTGCTTCCCCTGCCCCTCGGCCCTGCCTTTGATCGTCTCGCGGTAGGCGACCCGGGGTCGGACCAGCTCCGCGTGAACGCCGAACTTCCGGACCAGACGGCCCAGAATGGTCTCGAAGTGCCGCTCGCCCATTCCGTGGATCAGCGTCTGCCCCAGCTCCGAGCTGTACTCGAAGTGGAAGGTCGGGTCCTCCTCGTGGAGCTTGTGGAGCCCGGCCGCGAGTTTGTCCTCCTCGCCGCGCTGCTTCACGAGCACGGCCGACGTGGCGACGGATTCGGGGAACGGAATCGGCGGCAGCCGCACGGGGTGGTCCCGGAGGCAGAACGTGTCGCCCGTATGTGTGTCCTTGAGCTTGGCCACCGAGCCGATGTCGCCTGCGGACAGCCGCTCCACCTCGAGTCGCTCTTTCCCCTGCTGGATCGAGAGGTGGTGCAGCTTCTCGGGGGTCTCGTGCTCCGCGTTCCAGATCTCGTCCCCGTTCTTGAGCTCGCCCTGGTAGAGGCGGAAGAAGGTGACGTCCCCCACGTGCGGCTCGGAAACGGTCTTGAAGATCCGGCCGACCAGCGGTGCGTCCGCCGGCGCAGCCACCTCGGCCGGTGACGGGAACAGCTCCACCATCTTCTTGAGGAGGGCGCGCATGCCGTAGGTGAGGTCGGCGCTCCCGCAGAAGAGCGGCACGATCGCGCCCTCGGCCATCCCGCGCTTCATGGCCCGGATCACTTCGTCGCGCGCAATTTCCTCGCCGCCCAGATAGCGCTCGATGAGCGTGTCGTCGGTCGCGGCGACGGTCTCGGTCAGGTGTTCCGTGTACTCCCGGAAGCGGTCCTGATATTCCGGGGGTACGGGAACGACGTCGTACTCCCCGGCCTTAGTTCCCCGCTTGTAGAAGTGGCAGTGGCCGGAGAAGAGGTTGATGATGCCGTGGAAGTCGTGCCCGTCGCCGATGGGAATCTCGACTGGGACGACCTTCGGCGTCAGATGCGCCTTCACGTCCTGGAAGACCCGCTCGAAGTCCGCGTGCTCCTTGTCCATCAACGACACGAAGAGGATCCGCGGCAGATGGAGGTGGTCGCAGGCCTCGTAGGCTTTCTCCGTGCCCACCTCGACGCCGGCGGTGCCGCTCAGCACCACCACGGCCGCGTCGGCTGCGTGGAGGCCGGTCACTACCTCGCCGAAGTAGTCGAGGTAGCCGGGCGTGTCGATCAGGTTGAGCTTGGTATCCAGCCACTCGGCGTGCGCGAGCGCGAGGCCGATGGAGTGCTTGCGTTCGATTTCGTCGGGGGAGTAATCGGTGAGTGCGGTGCCGTCTTTGATCGAACCGTGCCGGCGGCTCGCGCCGGAAACCCACGCCAGTGCATCAACGAGCGACGTCTTGCCGCTCCCGCCGTGTCCCACGAAGGCGACGTTGCGGATGGCGTTGGAGCCATATGCCTTCATGGCCGCCACCTCCCAAGGGTGTAGGAATTCCCAACTTGGCGCGCAGGAAAGGGGTTGTCAAACTACCTGTACCCCGCCGCCTGCAGCTGGAACAGCTCCGCGTACAGCCCGCCGCGCACCACCAGCTCCTCGTGGGTCCCCTGCTCGGCGAGCTCGCCGCCGCGCAGCACCAGGATCCGATCGGCCATCCGGACGGTTGAGAACCGGTGCGAGATGAGCACGGCCATCTTGCCCTTCGTGAGCTCGGAGAATCGAAGGAACACTTCGTACTCGGCGCGCGCATCGAGCGCCGCCGTCGGCTCGTCGAGGATGAGCAGCTGCGCGTCGCGCATGTAGGCCCGCGCGAGAGCCACTTTCTGCCACTCGCCGCCGGACAACTCCACCCCGCCGTCGAAGCGGCGTCCGAGCATCTGGTCGTAGCGGCCCGCGAGCCGCCGGGCGACGGTATCGGCGAGGCTCCGCTCCGCCGCCCCGAGGATTCGCGGCTCGTCCTCCCGCCGCTCGATGTTGCCGACGGCGATGTTCTCCCGCAGGACCAGGTCGTACCGGACGAAGTCCTGGAAGATCACCCCTACGTTCCGTCGCACGCTGTCCACGTCGTAGTCCCGGAGGTCCACGCCGTCGAGCAGAATCCGCCCCTCGCTCGGGTCGTAGAGGCGCACCAGCAGCTTCGCCAGCGTCGTCTTGCCCGCCCCGTTCTCGCCCACCAGGGCGATCCGCTCGCCCGGCCGGAGCGTGAAATCGAGGTGGCGGACCGCCCAGCCGTCGGAGCCGGGATAGCGGAACCCGACGTCCTCAAACACGAAACCGTCCCGGATCGGCACCGGCACCGGCCGGGCCCCCGCCGAACCGCGAATCCGCGGCGTGAGCGCGAAGAAACTGAAGAGGTCGTCCAGGTAGAGGCTCTGCTCGAAGACCTGGGTCAGCGAGAGCAACACCCGCTGGATGAGGTCGCGGCTCTGGCGGAACGATCCGGTCAGAAAGGTGAGCACGCCGATGGTGAACAGCCCTGCCGGACCCCGATGCCCGATCACCGTGAGATAAATGATGACGACGTAGGCGGCGTAGTAGCCGAGCGTCCCCACGACCGCGAGCAGGCTGGACACGAGGCTCCGCCTGACGGCCAACGCCTTGTTGGCGTCGTAGAATTCCTGGCTCAAGCGGTCGTACCGTCCCACGAGAAAGTCCGAGAGTCCGAAGAGCTTCACCTCCTTGGCCGAGATGTCGCTGGCGCCCACGTAGCGGAGATAGTCGAGGAGGCGCCGCTCGGGCGTCCACGAGAAGAGCAGCGAGTAACCCAGCGCGGCGAAGTGCGTTTCGCCCAGCAGGGACGGGAGGACCGCGATCACGAGCAGCACCAGGAGCCACGGCACAAAGGCGACCAGCGCGGCGGAGAGCGTGAGGAGTGTGATCAGGTCCTGGAGGCTCGAGAGCAGCAGCGTGAACAACCCGATCCGGTTGACCGTCTGCCGCCGCGCCCGCTCCAGCTTGTCGTAGAGATCCGGGTCCTCGAACTGCTCCAGGTCGAGGGTGGCGGCGTGCCGCATGAGGTCCACGCTGGTCCGGTTCGCGAAGAGATCGCCCAGCAAGCTCTCCAACAGCGCCGAGAGTCGGGACAAGCCCTCGCCCGTAATGGCGATCGCGAACTCGATCGCGAGCAGCGTGCCGAGCCTCGCCCAGGTAATCTCCGCGGCGGGCTTGCCGATGGCGGCGACCACCTCGTCGACGATGAGCTTTCCCACCCACAGGACGGCCAAAGGGACGCCCGCCCGGAGAATCCGGAGCGACAGGATGCCGACCACATAGCGGGGCTCGGTGGTCCACACGAGACGGAGCAGCGTCGGCAGATTCCGGAGCGCCCGGAGGCGCTCCCGCCATCCCGGGCGGGGCTCGTCCGGCTTCCGGGCGCCGGGGTTGGGGCGTACAATCGGGTGAGCCAGTGGAAGCGACATCGAACGCAAGCTAATCGCGGAAAGGGCGGACCGATGGAGAGTCACCTACTGGGCGTGTGGCGGGATCTGGTCGCGCTGGGGACGCCGGAGATGACCAACGACTGGGAGCACTGGGCGGAGAAGCTGCTGCGCCCGGCGGCCGTGTACCTGTTCCTGGTCTTCTACCTGCGCGGGTTCGGGAAGCGGATGCTGGCGCAGCTCAACCCGTTCGATTTCGTGGTGCTGCTGACGCTGTCCAACACGGTGCAGAACGCGATCATCGGGAACGATACGTCGCTGCTCGGGGGGATCGTGGGAGCGATCGGATTGCTGGCCTGCAACGCCCTGCTCGTACACCACTACTACCGGGGCCCCTCCCAGGACCGCCTCTCGGACATTGACCGCGATATCCCGCTGATCAAGGGGGGCCGTCTCGAGGAAGCGGGGATGCGCCGGCTCCACGTCAACGCGGGCGAGCTGGTGGCCAAGGCCCACGAGCGCGGTTTCGACACGCTGAACGAGATCGACAGCGCGATGCTCTACCCCAATGGCACCATCTACTTCCGCGGGCGGCATCCGGATGATGCGGAGCAGCGGCACCGCGCCGTGATGGAGCGGCTGGAGCACTTGCAGCGCGAGCTGACCGGCTTGCGGCGCCTGGGTTAGCTCACCTCTATCTTTGCGGCATGCCAGCCACTCGCACCGCCCTCGTGACCGGCGCCACCGAAGGCATCGGGCGCGCGACCGCGTTCGCCCTCGGTCGCGCCGGATGGCAAGTGGGCGTCTGCGCCCGCACGGAGGCCCGGATCGATGCCCTGCTGGCCGAGCTCGCGGGCGCAGGCGTGCGCGCGGCCGGCCGCGCGGGGGACGTCGGGGACGCACAGGACGCCCCCGCGGTCGTCGCCCACGTGACCGACGCCCTCGGTCCAATCCACGCGCTGGTCAACAATGCCGGCGTCCTCGTCGCGAAGCCGTTCGAGGAGCTGACCCTCGCCGACTGGGACCGCACGATGGCGACGAACCTCAGGAGTCTCTTTCTCGTCACCCGCGAGGTGCTGCCCGAGATGCGTCGCCGTCGCCAGGGGACCGTCGTGAACGTGGCGAGCCTCGCCGGGCGCAACGGCTTCGTCGGAGGGACCGCCTACGCGGCGTCGAAGCACGCCGTCCTCGGGTTCAGCAAGTCGCTGCTCCTCGAGACCCGGCGGGACAACATCCGGGTGGTCGCGATCTGCCCCGGCTCCGTGAGTACGGCCATGCTCCGGGATCAGCCGCTCCTCAAGACCGACCCGACCAGGATTCTGCGACCCGAGGATGTCGCCGACACGATTCGGCACACCCTCGAACTGCCCGACCGGGCCCTCGTGAGCGAGCTGGACATCCGTCCCACGAATCCATGAGCCTCCGAGGGCGGTTCTGGCACCGCCTGTACGTCCCCCGCTACGTCGCCGCCGCGGCCGTCATCGTCGGGTGGTTCGGCGTGTACTTCGCGTTCCGCGGCCAGTGGCTCGGCATCCTCCTGCCCCTCGGCACCACCGTCCTCACGCTCCTCGCCTTGCGTCGCGGCGAGCTGCTTTCCCGTCGGCAGCGCGCGTCGCTTCACAGCGCCTTCGAAACCGCGGCCGCCCGGAACCGCGAGCTCGAGCGCCTGAGCGCGCTGGCTGCCGTCATGCTCCAGGACGTGGACTTGCCGCGAATATTCCACGTCGTCGCCGACTCCGCGCGCGACCTCCTCGAGGCCAAGGGCGCGATGATCACCTTGCTCGTCGAGGAGGGCCGGTTCCTCAAGGTGATGGCGACGGCCGGGATGATGGATGCCGGTCAGGGCCACCTCTTGCCCGGCGACTCGTCGCTCTCCGGTTGGGCCGTCCACCACGATGAGGCCGTGGTCACGACCGACCTCCACGCGGACCCCCGGGCGGCTCGGGTGCCCGGCGTCGAGGGGTCGGTCACCACGGCAGCGATCGTGCCGCTCCGCTCAGCCGGGGTCGCCATCGGTACCATCGGAGTTGTCAATCGTCGGGACGACCAGCCGTTCGAAGCCCACGACCTTCAGCTGCTCCGCACGCTGGGCGACCAGGCGGTCGTGGCGCTTGACCGCGCCCGCACTTTCGAGGAGATCCGACGAAACGAGCGGGAGCTGATCCAGAAGAACGCGGAGCTCCAGCGCGCCTCGCGCCTCAAGGGCGAGTTTCTGGCGAACATGTCGCACGAGCTCCGCACGCCGCTCAACGCGATCATCGGCTTCTCGGACCTCATTCTGAGCGGGGGCGCAGGCGAGGTCCCCGAGGTGCACCGGGAATTCCTCGAGGCCGTGCTCCGCAACGGTCGGCATCTGCTTGGGCTGATCAACGACGTCCTCGATCTGTCGAAGATCGAGGCCGGGCGCATGGCCCTCACGCTCGCCGCCACCGACGTCCGGGAGGCGATCACCGACGCAGTTGCGGACACGGCCAGTCTGCGGACGGCCAGGCAGCAACACTGCTCGGTGAACCTGGACGAAGTCCCCCTGCCGATCATGGCCGACGGGACCCGCGTTCGACAGGTGCTCTTCAACCTCCTGTCGAATGCGTCCAAGTTCACGCCGGAGGAGGGGCGGATCACCTTGTCCGCCGTCCGCACCCCGGCGCCGCTGCCCGCGCCCGCGGGGCGGGCGGGTGAGCAGCCCCGGCTGGTCCAGCGGGATGCGGTGTGGATTGCGGTCTCCGACACCGGCATCGGCATCAAGACAGAGGACCTGGGACAGCTGTTCCGGGAATTCAGTCAGCTGGACAGCTCGGCCAGCCGGCAGCGACAGGGCACCGGGCTGGGACTGGCGCTCTCCCACCGCTTCGTAGAGCTGCACGGGGGCGTCGTCGGGGTCGAGTCGACCGTGGGAGCCGGGAGTACCTTCTGGTTCATCCTGCCGACGGAGGGCCCGATGCGCCGCGGCCCCCTGCGGAGCGGGCCGGACTAGCTCCGGGCCGGCATCAACGGCGCGGCGCGGCCGCGCGGGCTCAGCCCACCCGTTTCCAGCCGGAGACCACCGGCGCCGGCAGCATCGCCGCCCGACGCACCAACTCGACGTGGGGAGCAACGAGGTCGGCAAGCTGCTGGACCGGCGCCACGTCTCCGGGGCCCAGGGCCCCGAACCCGCGCGCCGCGAGCACCAGGGCGCCCACGGTCCGGCCCGAGACCCGGAGCGGCACGATCAGCTCCGTCGCCGTGGGACCGTCCACTACCACCTCCGCCACCTCCCCCCTGAGCACTTGGCCGAGCGGCGTTCCCGCGACCGGCACGAGGGGAAGGTCCGACCAGTGCTTGGCCTCTCCCGGCTCCACCAGCACGACTCGATCACCATCCGACAGCCGCACTGCAAGGGTGAGCCGGTCGCACGGGAGCATCGCCCGCGTCTCCTCCGCCAAGCGGCGGCTCGCCTCGGCGAACTGGGCCGTCGTCGCCAGCATGTCCGCGACCCTGGCGTGGTGCGCGGGTGCGTTGCGCAGGGTCACCATCTGCTTCCGTAGCACGTGCAGCTGCGACGACAGCACGTAGGTGTCGATCTTGGGCCCGAGGATGTCGCCCAGGCGCACCAGAGCCGCCAGATCTTCGGCCTGATACGCGCCCGGTCGGATGCTCCCCACCAGCACGTGCCCCGCGAGATGCCCGCTCGAGGTCACCCGGACGCCGAGTAGCGAGCGGATCGCCTGGCCCGCGGCCAATCCGTCGCCGAGCAGCTCGGTGAGCCGGAGGTCCGGCGGCGGGTCGCGCAGGTCGAGCGTGGGATGGCCGCGGAACAGCCCGAACAGATCGAGGCGATCCTTCTCGATCGTGAGCGCCGGCTCGGCCCAGGGCGGACCGCCCGGGTGTGCGCCCAGCCGGTACTGCCGGCCCGGCGACGGCCCGGGGATCAACACCTCGAACGTATCGTGGGGGACCGTTCGCCCGAACACGTTGGACACGAGCGCAAAGAAATCGCGCGGCGAGCGGGCTTCGGTCCAGGCTGCGGCGAGCTCGGTGCCGAGATCGTCGGTGGGGCCGCCCGGGCCGGCGCCTTGCTGCCGCGCGATGCGGGAGAATGTCGGGGCGATCGCATCGGCGACATGTCCGAGCATCTCCCGCGCGTCGGCGTCGTAGCGGTCCGGCTCCAGCGAGGCAACCAGCAGCAAACCCACGTCGGTCGGCCCGAACCGGATCGGCAGGCACATCACCGACCGATAAGCCCGCGCGACCACGGCCGCCAGCCGTTCTGCCGCCTCGTCCGAGACCCTCGGCCGGGGCAGGGGCACGGCGAGCTCGTCCTGCGCGAGCGCTTCCGGACCGATCAGCTGCACCCCACCCGAAGCGGGGTACAGCCAGAGGGCGAAGAGGTCGTGCGGAAGCTCCACGCCGACCGCGTCCGCGAGCGCCTCATGCCAGGTAGCGAG
>Ga0070707_100001146_pt1 | contig 26027 bp, 26 predicted proteins | sample KBSK5502metaG_FD_65468 | JGI IMG/M metagenome (GOLD analysis project Ga0070707, IMG submission 65468) | Corn, switchgrass and miscanthus rhizosphere microbial communities from Kellogg Biological Station, Michigan, USA - KBS K5-50-2 metaG | ecosystem: Host-associated > Plants > Roots >...
AGCCGATAGACGATCAGGTCGTCGATGATCCCGCCATCGGCGGCGACGATCATCGAGTACTGGGCGCGCCCGTCGGCGAGGGCCGGCGGGTTCGTCACGAGGGCCCGGGCCAGAGCCGCGCCGGCTTCGGAACCCTCGACGAACAGCTCGCCCATGTGCGACAGGTCGAACAGTCCGGCTCGCTCCCGAACCGCCCGATGCTCCTCCAGGATGCCCGCGTACTGGACCGGCATCAGCCAGCCGGCGAAGTCGATCAGCCGGGCTCCGAGCGCGACGTGGCGGTCGTTGAGCGGCGTCTGGTGGAGCGCCGGTTCGAGGGTGTCGGTCATCCGGCTTCTCCGTCGCCGCTGCGCGGCGTCAGACGCCGCTGAGCGGGGCGCCGGCCGTCCGGCGGATCGGTGACCCGGCGGCGGCATGGCCCGCCGGCGGCTCCACGATCTCGGCGGCGCGGGCGACGAGCGCCCGTTCCGTCTCGAAGGTGAGCAGCTCGCCGGCCTGGTCGAAGCGAACCCAGCGGACCTGATCGAACTCGTGGTCGTGACGCTCGAGGTCGCCGCCGGTCGGCTCCATCAGGAAGTAGTGGACCGTCTTGTGGATCCGCGTTCCGCGCTGGATGAACCAGTACTCGATCGAGTCCAGGATGTCGGTGATCCGGACCTGGAGGCCGGTCTCCTCGGCCACCTCCCGGAGCGCGGTCTGCTCGCGCGTCTCCCCGACGTTCGGGGTGCCCTTCGGCAGCGTCCAGGTGAAGATGTCGGGATCACGCCGTCGAGCGCCGACCACGAGCGACGGGATTCCGTCGTCGAAGCGGACGACGATGCCACCGGCCGATGTGGCGGTGCCGGTCCTCAGGCGCGCCACGGCGCCGTCGCGGCGCTGGATCGACGGGTCGAGCCGGCGAGGTCGGAGCCGGTCCAACGCATGGAGATCGTCGGCCGGGGCCGGCCGTCAGTTCGCCGTGGGTGGGCCGGGCGGATCGCACGCCAGTCGCCGCGGAGGCGGGCGAGGACGCTGCCGCCCGGACGGTGGAGCACCGTCAGGTGGGCCGAAGCCGGTCGGAATGACCCTGCGCCACGGAGGCCCAGCCGGCGCTCGCGGGCCTTCGCGGACGGGCTGACGAACCGCGCGGTCTGGCGGGCCGCATACCGTGCGGCGATGCTGCGCTCCATGGGCGGCAATGGTACCGCGTCAGGCAGGCGTTGCAAGCGGGTCCGCGAGCGTGGCGCGCAGCTCATTGGCCGCTTCCGGTGTCAGGGCGCGCCGCTCCACGGCGATCGCGATCTCGCGTTCGGCGAGCGCCCGGTACACCGCGACCGCTCCGGGAGCATGCGCCCGCAGGGCCGCGAGGTGGCTGATGACCGTCCCACGGTCGCCGCGGATCATCGGGCCGGTAAGGGCGGCGGCGATTCCCAGGGTCCGGGCGTTGCCGAGGGTCTGCTCGATCAGCCGACCGTAGATCGCGATGCTGCCCGCTTCGTCCAGCCCGGCCACCCGACCGAGCTCGGCGATGGCGTCGAGGAGCGCGTCGAAGCCGCCGGCGGCAAGCACCGCCGCGGCGTGGTAGGCGGGCTTCGCGCCCGGCGAGAGGCGGACGGGGGTGCCGCCCACGGCCTCGGCCATACGCGCCAGCAGGTCGAGGAGCTGGTCATCGCCCTCGATTGCGATCGTCGCGCCGTGCAGCGCGGCGACGGCCCGCTCGAGATCGGCGAAGGCGACGAGCGGATGGAATGACCCGACCTGGGTGCCGGCCGCCATCGCCGAGGCGAGGCTCTCGGCTCCCAGCAACCCGCTCGTGTGGATCATCGCCTGGCCGCTGTACATGTGGAGTCCGCCGGCGACCGCCGGGATCGCATCGTCGGGGACGGCGAGGACGATGAGCTCGACCTCCTCGACGAGGGGTGTGGCGTCGGCGAAGGCGCGAACTCCGGGCACGAGACTGCGGAATCGGTCGCGCCGCTCGGCGCTGCGGCTGGCCACCGCGTGGATCCGCCAGCCCGCCCGGTCGAGCGCGACGCCGAGCGCCGTCCCCACGGCGCCCGCTCCGACGATGCCGATGACGGGCGGCTCGTCCGGACCGCTTTGGACGTGGGGGTGACGGTGCGGGCGGGCGTCGTGGTCGTGGTCGGGGCCGTGGTCGTGGTCGGGGCCGTGGTCGTGGTCGATCGCGTCGGGGTGCCGGTGGTCGCGGCTCGCGCCGGCCCGCTCGCCCGCCGCGGCCAGCTCGGCGGGCGACGCCGGATCGAGATCGATCCCGGCTTCGTCGATGGCCCGCAGGGTCTCGTCGCGGGCGCGATCGACCGCGTCCCGGTCGCGATCGCCCCAGGCCTTCACCGCTCCACCCGGGCGGCGACGGCGGTGGCCGCCATCGGCCGCCGAACCGACCGGCAACGGGGTCCCAGGCCGTCGGCGCGGTACTCTTCCATGCGAGCGAGTGTACCGACCGATACGACGGAGGACGCGTGACCCATCCCGATCCGTTCGGCGCCCGGGCAGGTCTCGGAGACGGCCTGCCAGACATCTACCGGCTGGCCGCGATCGGCGACCGGATCGACCTGGAACGGGCGCCGGTCACGCTCAAGATCCTGCTCGAGAACGTGCTCCGCCACGCCGGCGGTGGGATCGTCGAGGCGGCGGATGTCGAGACCCTCGCGTCCTGGCGGGCGGGTGTTGCGGCAGAGGCCGAGATCCCGTTCATGCCGGCCCGGGTCCTGCTCCAGGACTTCACGGGCGTGCCAGCCGTTGTCGATCTCGCCGTTATGCGCGACGCCATGGCCGATCTCGGCGGCGACCCGGCGCTCGTCAACCCGCTCGTTCCGGCCGACCTCGTGATCGACCACTCCGTCCAGGTCGATCGGTTCGGCACGGCGGCCTCGTTCGCCTTCAATGTCGAGCGCGAGTACGAGCGGAACGGCGAGCGCTACCAGCTGCTCCGCTGGGCGCAGACGGCGTTCCGCGACCTGCGCGTCGTGCCCCCGGGCACCGGCATCGTCCACCAGGTCAACCTCGAGTTCCTCGCCAGCGTCGTGACGGACGTGGCGGACGCGGCCGGCGGCGGGGCGCGCATCGCCTACCCCGACACGCTCGTCGGGACCGATTCGCACACCACGATGATCAACGCCCTCGGCGTCCTCGGCTACGGGGTCGGCGGGATCGAAGCGGAGGCCGTTCTCCTCGGCCAGCCGCTCTATCAGCCGATGCCGAGGATCGTCGGTGTCCGCCTCCACGGCGAGCTGCCACAGGGCTCGACGGCGACGGACCTCGTGCTCGTCGTGACCCAGATGCTGCGCGCCCACGGAGTCGTCGGGGCGTTCGTCGAGTTCGCCGGTGACGGCCTCGCCGGCCTTGCCCTCGCCGACCGGGCGACGATCAGCAACATGAGCCCCGAGTTCGGTGCCACGGCGACGATCTTCCCGATCGACGACGAGACCCTCGCGTATCTCCGCCTGACCGGCCGGTCCGGCGAGCGGCTCGCCCTCGTCGAGGCCTACGCCCGCGCGCAGGGCCTGTGGCGGCTGCCCGGCGGCGGGCCCGACTTCGACGAGGTCCTCGAGCTCGACCTGGCGTCGGTCGACCCATCCGTTGCCGGCCCGCGCCGGCCGCAGGACCGCGTTCCGCTGACTGCCCTCCGCGACAACTTCCGGACGAACTTCCCGGACGGCCTCGTCGCGCTCGACGAAGCAGCGATCGAGGCGCGGTCCCCTGCCGGCGAGGTCGAGGCGTCGTCAGCCGGGTCGTTCCCGGCGAGCGATCCGCCGTCGTTCGCCGCGGCCGACGCGCGCGACGACGCGCCGTCGACGGCCGAGCCCGCGCCCCTGGCCGCGGGGGACGACCCCGAGTACCGCTCGGTCAACGTGGACCTGGGTGACCGGCGGGCGACGATCCGGACGGGGTCCGTCGCGATCGCCGCGATCACATCCTGCACCAACACCTCGAATCCGACGGTCATGGTCGGGGCCGGGCTGCTCGCCCGAAATGCGGTCGCCGCCGGCCTGACCGTGTCGCCGTTGGTCAAGACCTCCCTCGCCCCGGGCTCGAAGGCTGTGACGTCGTATCTCGCGGCCGCCGGGCTCATGGCGCCGCTCGAGCAGCTCGGCTTCAACCTCGCCGGTTACGGCTGCACGACCTGCATCGGCAACTCCGGACCGCTCGACGAGGCAATCGCCCGGGCGATCGAGGAGAACGACCTCGTCGTCGCCGCCGTTCTGTCGGGCAACCGCAACTTCGAGGGGCGGATCCATCCGCTCGCCCGGGCCTCGTACCTCGCCTCTCCCCCGCTCGTCGTGGCGTTCGCCCTGGCCGGCCGGGTCGACATCGACCTGACGCTCGAGCCGCTCGGGCGCGGCTCGGACGGCCGGCCCGTCATGCTCTCCGACATCTGGCCGTCGTCGGACGAGATCCGCCGGGTGATCGGGACGTCGATCGATCCGGAGCTCTTCCGCCGGACGTACGCCGTGGTGTTCGACGGCGACGAGCGCTGGCAGGCGCTGCCGATTCCGGCCGGCGATCGCTACGACTGGGACGCCGATTCGACCTACATCGCCAAGCCGCCGTTCTTCGACGGCCTGACCGTCGAGCCGGCTCCGGTGCGCGACATCGAGGGCGCCCGCGTCCTCGCGATCCTCGGCGACTCGGTCACGACCGATCACATCTCGCCCGCCGGCTCGATCGCCGCCTGGTCGCCGGCCGGCAGCTGGCTCCAGGAGCACGGCGTGGGCCCCCTCGAGTTCAACTCGTACGGGGCCCGGCGCGGCCATCACGAGGTGATGATGCGGGGGACATTCGGCAACATCCGGCTGCGGAACGCCCTGGTCCCGGACCGAGAGGGGCCGTACACGGTTCACCTGCCGGACGGCGACGAGGCGTTCATCTACGACGCGGCGATACGCTACGCCGCGGAGGGCACGCCGCTCCTCGTCATCGCCGGCCGCGAGTACGGCTCGGGGTCGTCACGGGACTGGGCCGCCAAGGGAACGATGCTCCTCGGCGTCCGGGCCGTGATCGCCGAGAGCTTCGAGCGGATCCACCGCTCGAACCTGGTCGGCATGGGCGTCCTGCCGCTCCAGTTCCAGCCGGGCGAGAGCGCCTCGTTCCTCGGCTTGACTGGCCGCGAGTCGTACACGATCCACGGCCTGGCCGAATCGCTCTCCCCGCGGAAGCGGCTGACCGTCGTCGCCCGGGCCGATGAGGCCGACGGCGGCGGCGAGCGGCGCTTCGAGGCGATCGCCCGCCTGGACGGGCCGATCGACGTCGGCTACTACCAGCAGGGCGGGATCCTGCCGGCCGTCCTGCGCCGGATCGCCGCCGAAGGCTGATCCGCGTCGCGGCCCGGACATGACGAAGCCCCCGATCGTTTCGGGGGCTTCGTGTCGTTCGAATCGTTGGGTCAGCGTCCGATCGCCGGTCCGACGTAGATCCTCAACCGACGTGCCACGATCCGGTCGTTGCGGCGGCGGGCGAGAAAGCCGGTGAATTCGTTCCACCAGCGGGTCATCTGGGTTCCATCCCTTCAACGACGTCGAGTGGTCATTCGCCGCTCGAGCGTCAGCCATGAGACGCAGAACCTCCGGAAACCGTGACACGGACCGCGTGAACGGCCCGGACCTGGACGCCGGCGCGTCGGACGCGTGTGGCCAGGCGATCGGCCGATGGGCCAACCGGAGCGGCCGACCTCGGGTAGGCTGAAGCGCCGCGCCGCGGGCGCGCGTCCCTGTCGAGGGCCCGACCGCCCGAGGAGCCCGTCACGGACACCGAGATCGAGCCGGCGCCGCCGACGACCCCGTCGACGGATCCCGCATCGGCCGCACCGACCGAGCATCCCGCGCGTCGCCTCTGGGATGACCTCCGGACCGCCGTCGGGCGGGCGGTCATCGGCGCCGAGGCGCCGCTCCGCCTGATCGTCACGGCCCTGCTCGCCGACGGGCACGTCCTGGTCGAGGACGTCCCCGGGACCGGCAAGACCCTCCTCGCTCGCGCGGTCGCCCGGGCACTCACGCTGGATGCGAACCGGGTCCAGGGCACCCCGGACCTGCTGCCCGTCGACGTCTCGGGCTCGAGCCTTTTCGAGGGCGGGACGCTCCGCTTCGCGCCCGGGCCGGTCTTCACGAACATCCTGCTTGTCGACGAGATCAATCGCGCCACGCCCCGGACCCAGGCCGCTCTCCTCGAGGCGATGCAGGAGCACCAGGTCACCATCGAGGGCATGACCCGGCCCCTGCCCGACCCGTTCATCGTCCTCGCCACGCAGAACCCGATCGAGTTCGAGGGGACGTTCGCCCTGCCCCAGGCACAGCTGGACCGGTTCCTGCTTCGCGTCCGGATCGGATATCCGGACGAGACCGCCGAGCGGGTCATCGCCCGGCGCTACCAGGCGGCGGCCGAGCCGCTCGACGCGATCGAGCCCGTACTCGACGGCCCGCGGCTGCTCGCCCTCCGTGACGACGTCCGTCGCGTTCACGTGGCCGACGAAGTCGAGGCCTACGGCGTCGCCCTCGTCCGGGCAACGAGGGCGCATCCAGACCTCCAGCTCGGGGCAAGCCCGCGGGCGACCGTCGCGCTGTACCGCACCGCCCAGGCGACCGCGTTCCTCGCCGGTCGGCGATTCGTCCTGCCCGACGACATCCAGGCGATCGCGCGAGCCGTCCTCGGCCACCGGCTCGTCGTCGATCTGGATCAGAGCCTGCGGGGCGCCTCGGTCGACGCCGCCCTGACGTCGATCCTCGAATCCGTGCCGGTGCCGCCGGTCGCGGCCGGATGAGCCGGCCGGCCGCCGGCTGACGACGCGACGCCGATGAGCCCCACGGCGTTCCTCGCGATCCTGCTTCTCCTTGCGGGCGTCTTCCTCGACGTGCCGGTCGCGATCGTCCTGTCGATCGTCGTCCTCCTTCTCGAGATCGTCCGAGCGATGTGGGCCCGGCTCGGGCTCGAGCGCGTCACGTACCGGCGCCGCCTCGAGCGCGATCGGATGACGTGGGGCGAGGAAATCCCGACAACCATCGAAGTCTGGAACCGCAAGCGGCTGCCGTTGGCATGGCTTCGGGCCGACGACGAGGCCAGCCAGGGCGTCGTCGTCCGGGAGCGGACGCTCGTGATCGGTGGTGGCGGCGGGCCGGTCCTTCGTAACGCCTGGACCCTCTCCCCGTTCGAGCGCGTGACCCGCCAGTTCCATGTCAGCGCCGAGCGGCGGGGCGTCTACGAGCTCGGTCCGGTGGGGCTGACGGTCGGAGACCTCTTCGCCCGCGAGGCCGCATCGGACCAGCGGCCGGTCATGGACCGGTTCCTCGTCCGGCCGCGGACCGTCCCGACCGCGGCGCTCCATCGGCGCGACACGTGGGGTGGCCAGGATCGGGCGCGGGCCGGCCTGACCGAAGACCCGTCGCGGTTCGCCGGCATTCGCGACTATGCCCCCGGCGACCCGCTCCGGCGGATCCACGCGCGAGCGAGCGCTCGCCTCGGCCGCCCGGTCGTCAAGCGCTTCGAGCCGTCACGCGACCGCGAGGTCCTGCTCGCCCTCGATGTCCAGACCGTCGACGGCCCGGTCTGGAACGCGGCGTGGGATGACGAGGAGGTCGAATCCCTGTTCGTCGTGGCCGCCTCGCTCGCCCGTTCGCTCGCGCTCGAGCGAGCGGCGTTCGGCCTGTCCGCCGCCGGCTATCACGGCGCGGAGAGCCGATTCGCTTACCTGGCCGTGTCCGAGGCGCCCGGCCAGCTCGAGCGTGTCTTCGACCTCCTCGCTCGGCTCTCGTCTCATCCGTCGGCCCCGTTCGACCGCCTGCTCGGGATGGTTGCCCGCGTCGTCCGGACAGGGACGACCGTCGTCATCGTGACCGCCCGCGACCCGACCGCATATGTCCCATGGCTGCGTCGCCTCGAGCGCGCCGGCTGCCGAGTCGTCGTCGTCGCGTGCGGCCGGGACGCGCCCGCAGACGCCGGTCGTGTGCGTCGGGCGGGCCTGAGCGCCCGGAGCGTCCGGCTCGATGGGCCGTGGCGGACCGCGCGTGGACTGGCGGTGACTGGATGACGAGCGAGACCGTCGAAACGGGCGGCCGGCGGGCCGGCCTACCGGCCGCGCGGGCGATGACGATCCTCGTCGAGCTGGCTCCCGTCGCCCTCGTCGTCGTGGCCGAGGCGGCGTGGATCTCCGTTGTCGCCGGGCTCGTCCAGGAATACGCGCTGGGCGAGCCGATCCTCGGCATTCCTGCGGTGGCCGCGTTCGTCGCGGCCGGCGTGGTCCTGGCCCGGCTGCTCGGACCACGAATGGGCGATCGCTGGCCGGCGCTGGCGTTCGGCCTCGTTCTCGGGTCTGGTGTCGTTGGCTGGCTCAGCTCCCCGCTCGCACGGGCCGCCCTTGGCGACGGCGTCGGCCCTGCGCTCGCCGCCCACCCCGCGGGCTGGGTTGCCGGCCTGGCGATGCTGCGCGGCTTCGCCCACGCCCGGACCCCGCTCGCCGAGGACACCGTGACGAACCTGTTGGCGATCGGGATTCCCGGCCTCGCCGTCGCGGCGATCCTGGGCGGCCTGATCGTCGACCCCTACCGAACCCGCTTCCTCGCCGATTCGCTCGACGCCGCGATCGTCTTCGTGTGCGGTGCCGTCCTCGCCCTGGCCGTGACCCGTCTCGACGCGATCGGCTTCGACTCGGGCTTCGACTGGCGGCGCAACCCGCCCTGGCTCGTGCTGACGACGGCGGCGCTGATCGCCGCGATCGGCGTCGCGATTCCTCTCGCGAGCGTCGCCGGGACGGTCATCTCGATCGTCCTGCCGGTCGCGCTCGGGCCAATGGTCATCCTCGGGCTCATCTGGGGGTTCGACTCGCTGGCGCGGCGCATCCTCGTCGCGCTCACCGTCATCGTGACCGGCATCGTCGTCGTCGCCCGGATCTTCAACCCGGCACCCGGTGCGATCGAGCCACCGGAGCACGGCGGTGGCCCCCTGGCAGAATCGTCGTCGACCGCGGAGCAGATCTTCACGCTCAGCATCGGCGGCGTGCTGCTGCTCGCGGCGATCGTCGGGATCATCATCCTGATCGCGCTCTGGATGCGTCGGACGCCCCTTCCCGAAGGCTTCGTGAAGGAGACGCGGACCATCGATCCGGGAGGCGACGAGCTGGAACCGCGCCGGCGATGGACGCGCTTCAGCCGGCGGCCCGCACCGGCGACCGCGGTCCAGGCCTACGTCGCGCTCATCGGCGACCTCTACAAGCATCCCGATGTCCGACGCGCTCTCGCGGAGACGCCGGCCAGCCATGCCGCACGCCTCCGGGCGAACGGCCGGTCCGGCCTGTCGCTCGACCTCCTGGCGGCCGACTATGCGCTCGCTCGATACGGCGGCACGGTCCTCCCGGCCCGCGAGGATCGACGAGCGGTCGGACGCTGGCGGGCGCTGCGGCGGCGGATCGTGGACCGCCCGGATCGCTGACGGCGTCAGTTGAGCCGGCCTGACTCGAGTCGATCCGCGGTGTGCGTGGATTCCGGGCGACGAACGATCAGCGGGCGATCATACGGATCGCCCGCCCAGGGCCGAGGCCGCCGATCAGACCGTCAGGACGACCGTCCCCCGGGCGTGTCCCGCTGCGACGTGACCGATCGCGTCGGGGGTTGAGGCCAAGGGGTAGGTCCGGTCGATGACGGGTGTCATCTTCCCGGCCTCGACGAGGCCCTTCAGCGCGACCAGGTCGTCGTGGTTCTGGGTCTTGACCGAAGGGCCGGCCTGCTGGCGCACGACCATCGAGACGAGCATCGCCCGCAGCGTGCGGCCGAGCTTGCCGTCCGCATGCCCGCCGCCGTTCGAGATCAGGATTCCGTCGGCGGTCAGCGCGCGGCGCGTCCGGGCCATGGTGTGGTTGCCGACGTTGTCGAGAATGAGGTCGTATCGCTCGGCGCTCGAGGTGAAGTCCTCCTGCGTGTAGTCGATGACGTGGTCGGCTCCGATCGAGCGGACCGTGTCGACGTTCCTCGTGCTGGTCACGCCGGTCACTTCGGCCCCGAAGGCTTTCGCGATCTGCACGGCGAACGTGCCGACGCCACCGGATGCCCCGTTGACGAGGACCTTCTGCCCCGGTTGGACCTTGCCGTCATCGCGAAGGAGCTGGAGCGCAGTCGACGCGGACACGCCGATGGCGGCGGCCTGCTCGAACGTGAGGGTGGCCGGCTTCTTGATGAGCTGGTCCTCGCTGGCCCGCGCGTACTCGGCGAAGGCGCCAGCGCACCACCCGAAGACCTCGTCGCCGGGTCGAACGCTCGTCACCTTGGTGCCGACCGCCTCGACGGTCCCCGCGACATCGGTTCCGGGAACGCGCTGCTTCGGCTTCCGGAGTCCGGTCGCGAAGCGCATGACGAACGGTGAGCCCGTCATGACGATCCAGTCGCCGACATGGATCGATGCCGCGTGGACGCGGAGCAGGACCTCGCCGTCCTCGATCTCGGGCTTGTCCACGTCTTCGAGCTTGAGCATCTCGTGCGAGCCGTAGTTGTCCTGGGTGATTGCCTGCATGTCGAGCCTCGGTTCGCTTTACAACTCGTCTGCGTACGGTGTACGCTCCGGTGTGTACGGCGTACGCTAATGTGTACGATGTACGCTGTCAACCCCGAACCTGACGACGAACCCGAAACGCACCAAACGAGGGAAGTGCGCCGATGGCCATCAACACGGTCTCGAATGCGGAGCCCCGCAACCGCCTCAGCCGCGATCGAATTCTGCGAGCCGCGCTCGGCCACGCCGACGCCGGTGGGCTCGAGGCACTCACGATGCGCAAGCTCGCCGAGGAGCTCGGCGTCGCGCCGATGGCGCTCTATCGCCACGTGACAAGCAGGGACGACCTGATCGACGGGATGGTCGACATCGTCTTCAGCGAGATCGACCTCCCCTCGACCGGCCGGGATTGGAGAACGGCCATGAGGCGGCGCGCGATCTCGGTCCGCGATGTCCTGGCGCGCCATCGCTGGGCGATCGGGCTCATGGAGTCGCGGGCCAATCCGGGACCGGCCAACCTGCGCCACCACGACGCGGTGATCGGGAGCCTCCGGGCCGGGGGCTTCACCATGGCGACGGTCGCGCATGCCTATTCGCTGCTCGACGGCTACATCTACGGTTTCGCCCTGACGAAGATGAACCTGCCCTTCGACAGCGGCGACGACGTCGCGCGGCTGGCCCAGACGATGCTCGAGCCGTTCCCGGTCGACGAGTACCCCAATCTGGTGGCATTCATCACCGAGCACGCCATGAAGCCCGGCTACGACTTCGCCGACGAATTCGAGTACGGCCTCGACGTCATCCTCGACGGCCTCGCGAGACTGGCTCACGCCTGACGAAGTGTTCACCGCGACGTGGCCGATCCGGCCGATCAGGCCTGCGTCTGGGCCTCGACCGCATTGAGCTTCGCCCGGGTGGCGCTCCAGCGCTCGAGCTCGAGGAGGGCGAGCTCGGATGGAGTGCGGGGCTCGGCCGAGTAGGTCACGAGGGTCAGGCCCGGGTCGGCGGGCAGGACCAGCGACTCATAGGCGAGCGTGAGATCGCCAACCAGCGGGTGGTGGAAGCGCTTCGTCCCGCTCCGGTGGAAGCGAACGTCGTGGCTGGCCCAGCGGACGCGGAACTCGTCGCTGCGCGTCGAGAGCAGGCCGACGAGATCGGACAGGGCGCGGTCGTACGGGTTCCGCCCAGCCTCGCCGCGGAGCGCCGCGACGACGTCGTGGGCGACAGTCTCCCAGTCCACGTAGAAGGTCTTCGCGCGCGGGTCCAGGAACAGGAAGCGCGCGGAGTTGAGCGGCCGGACTGGGTCACGGTCGTGTTCGGAGTAGAGGGCCGCCGCGATGGCATTGGTATATAGGACGTCGAGCCGGCCGTTGTGGACGAACGCCGCCATGCCCGCGATGGCATCGACGACGCGCTGGATGCTCGGTCGGACCCGTTGCGGGGCCGCGGCACGGCGCGGAGCCCGCGCCTCGTTCGCGGTGCGCACGAGGTCGAGCAGGTGAGCGCGCTCGGCCTCGTCTAGCTGAAGGGCCCGGCTGACGGCATCGAGCACCTCGTCGGAGACGCCGCGGGCCGTGCCGCGTTCGAGTCGCGTGTAGTACTCGACGCTGATGCCCGCCACGAGCGCGACCTCCTCACGGCGCAACCCCGAGACCCGGCGGTGCCGGCCGAACGTCGGCAGGCCCGCGCGTTCCGGGGTGACGTTCGATCGGCGGGTGGTGAGGAACTCGCGGATCTCTTCGGTGCTGCCCATGTCAAGGGCACGGTACGCGCCAACGTCATCGCTTGGGAGGTACTGGCAATACCCCTGTCACGCGTGCCTTCCTCGACGTCGAGGGCGGTGGTTGGATGGTCGCGACGGGACGAAGAACGACCCTCGCCTTCAAGGAGAATCGATGATCAACGAGAAGGTCTGGTTCATCACGGGTGCCGGACGCGGGATGGGCGTCGACATCGCCAAGGCTGCCCTTGCGGCCGGCAACGCGGTCGTCGCAACCGGACGCAACCCCGAAGCCGTGACGATCGCCGTCGGTGAGGCCGACGACCTCCTTGTGGTGAAGCTCGACATCAGGAACCCACGGGACGCGGAGGCCGCCGTCCGGGCCGCGATGGATCGCTTCGGGCGCATCGATGTCCTCGTCAACAACGCCGGCAACTTCTACGCCGGCTTCTTCGAGGAGCTCTCCGCCGAGCAGGTGGAGCGGCAGCTGACGACGACCCTCATCGGCCCGATGAACGTCAGCCGGGCCGTCCTGCCCGTGATGCGCCGGCAGCGTTCCGGCCACGTCATCACGATCTCGTCGAGCGCGGGCCTCCTCGGTTTCGCGTTCGGAACGGCCTACGCCGCGTCCAAGTTCGGGCTCGAGGGCTGGATGGAGTCCCTGCGACCCGAGGTCGTGCCGTTCGGCATTCACACCACGATCGTCAATCCCGGCTTCTTCCGGACCGAGCTCCTGACGCCCGAGTCGACGAACTTTGCTCCGGCCTCGATCGACGACTACGCCGTCGGCCGGGCCGGGCAGATGGATTGGTGGACGGCCCAGAATGGCCAGCAGCCGGGAGATCCGGCCAAGCTGGCCCAGGCCCTGCTGATGGTGGCGAACGAGGAGCCGCCGCGGCGGCGATTCATCGCCGGCGCCGACTCGATCGATTCGACCGAGCGGAAGGTCGCCGACCTGCAGGCCGACATCGACGTCAACCGTGAGCGCTCGACGTCGCTCTCCTTCGTGGAGGCGTGATCCATGCGAGCAGCGACGTTCCAGGGACCCGGCCGGATCGAGGTCGGCGACCGGCCCGACCCGACGATCACCACGCCCACCGATGCCGTCGTCCGCGTCGTCCTCGGCTGCGTATGTGGTTCGGACCTCTGGTACTTCCGCGGTCAGTCGCCCCACGCGCTCGGCCCGATCGGGCACGAGTTCATCGGCGTGGTTACCGAAGTCGGATCGGCTGTTGCCGGTCTCGCCGAGGGCGACTTCGTCGTCGCTCCGTTCACCTACAACGACGGCACGTGCCCGCACTGTCTTGCCGGATGGACATCGAACTGCGCGAACGGCGGTTCGTTCGGAAACCACGGCATCGATGGCGGCCAGGGCGAGGCGGTCCGGGTGCCGTTTGCGGACGCGACCCTGGTGAAGGTCCCCGGCTCCGGCCACGACGACGCAACGATGCGCTCGTTGCTGGCGCTCTCCGATGTCATGTGTACCGGCCACCATGCCGCGGTCAGCGCCGGCGTGAAGCCGGGCGACGCGGTCGCGGTCGTTGGCGACGGTGCCGTCGGGCTGTGCGCGATGATCGCGGCCCAGCGCCTCGGTGCTGCACGGATCATCGCGTTGTCCCGGAATCCCGCCCGCCAGGCGCTTGCCCGCGAGTTCGGGGCAACCGACATCCTTGCGGAGCGCGGCGACGCTGCGACCGAGGCGGTCATGGCGATGACCGATGGCATCGGAGTCGACGCCGCCCTCGAGTGCGTGGGGACGAACCAGTCGATGGCGACGGCGTTCGCGATCGCGCGGCCTGGCTCGGTCGTCGGCGCGATCGGCGCGCCGCACGATGTGAATGTGCCGGTCGACACGGTCATCTTTCGCAACATCGGGCTGCGCGGTGGCGTCGCTCCGGTCCGCCGCTACCTGCCCGAGCTCCTCGACGACGTCCTCGACGGGCGAATCAATCCGGGCCGCGTCTTCGACTTCGAGACCGATCTCGAGGGGATCGTCGGCGCCTACGAGGCCATGGACGAGCGCCGGGCCGTAAAGGCGTTGATCCGGATCGGCAGCGCTCGATGACCGACATGACCAAATGGGCCGCCGACGACCTCGCGCGCATCACCCGAGCCGATGAGCTCGGGATCGCGTCACGCCGACCCGACGGCAGCCTCCGCCCGTACGTCACGATCTGGTTCGTCCGCCTCGGCGACGACTTGTACGTCCGCTCGGCCCACGGTTACTCCAACCCATGGTTCCAGCGTGCCCTCGCGTCCGGTGCGGGGCGGATTCGGGCGGGTGGCGTCGAGCGCGAGGTCGCCTTCGAGCCGGCCGGCCCGGACGTTGTCGATGACGTCCAGGCGGCGTACCACGCGAAGTACGACCGCTACGGGCCGAGGATCGTCGGGAGCGTCGTCTCGGCGGAAGCCGCTCGGTCGACGCTGCGGCTCGAGCCACGCTAGACCCTGGGCCCGAAGGGCCTGCGGGGCAATGAGCTTCCCAGTAGGCTCTGTTCGGTGGAGAGGCGGCCGTGAGGGCGGAGGGACCGTTGACGTGACGACACCTCGGCTGCATCTCTCGCGCGAGCAAATCCTGGCCTACCGACGGTCCGTCAATGCGCTCGACGAGCGGCTGGTCCCGGGTCCTGCGTCTCTCCGGCGAGCCGCCTGGGCGGGCCTCCAGGACAGCATGCCGCGGGCGGCCGTCCTGTCGATCCACGCTCGCGTCCAGGGGACCGGACCGGACACGTGGCAGGACTCATCCCTCGTGCAGCTGTGGGGGCCGCGGTTCAGCGCGTACGTCGTTGCTGCCCGTGACGTCCCGGTCTTCGCGCTTGGGCGGCTCCCCGACGACCCCGCCCGGCGTCGCTTCGCGGAGGAGCTCGCCCGCCGGCTGCACGCCTTTCTCGACGGCCGGACGATGACCTACGGCGAGGCGGGCCGCGGGCTCGGCGTTCACCCGAACCAGCTGAGGTACGCCGCGCCGACCGGCACGGTGCTGATCCGCTGGGACGGGGCGCGTCAGCCCACCGTCTGGACCGTCCCGCCGCCGGACGTCGACCCCGGCGACGCGCGCCTCGAGCTGGCGCGCCGATACCTGCACATCTTCGGCCCGGGAACGCCCGCGGCATTCGCTCGATGGGCCGGCATCAAGCCGCCGGCCGGCCGGGCGGCCTTCGATGCGCTCGAAGGATCGCTGACGCCCGTGCGAACGTCCATCGGCGATGCGTGGATCCTGAGCCGCGACGAGCCGGAATTCGGCACCCTGCACGGACCCCCGGCGCCGGCCCGCCTGCTCCCGAGCGGAGACGCGTACGACCTCCTGCAGGGCCCCGATCGGGAGCTCCTGGTCCCGGACGCCGACCGCCGCCGTCAGCTCTGGACTTCTCGAGTCTGGCCCGGGGCCGTCCTGGTGGCGGGCGAGATCGTCGGGACGTGGAGACGCGCCCAGGCCGACGTTACGGTCGAGCCGTGGCGCAGGCTCTCTCCCGCGGAGCGCGAGGCGGTGGAGGCGGAGGCCGCGACGATGCCGCTGGGTCTCGGGCGGCAGATCCGCGTCCACTGGAGCTGAGAAGGAATACAGAGACAGGGCCCGGAGGCCCTGCATCTGCTTCGTCAGTCTGGTGGGCGATACTGGATTCGAACCAGTGACCCCGCGGATGTGAACCGCGTGCTCTAACCACTGAGCCAATCGCCCGAAGGGTCGCGGTGGCGCTCAGGCCCACCGAGCCGCGATCATACCCGGAGCCCCGGATACCGGGCAACGATCGCCTCGGCCTCGACGCCGTCGACGACGACGAGCTTCTGGCGCCCGGCCGCCCCGGCCACGAGCCGCACCGAGCGGCGCGGCACGCCGATGTCATCGGCCAGGAGACGGAGCAGCGACTGGTTGGCTGCGCCGCCGACCGCCGGCGCCGCGACGTGCGCCCTGAGCACCCCATCGACGACGCCGTCGACATGGTCGGACCCCGATCGAGGAGTCAGTCGGACGGCGAAGCGGACGTCGGTGTCAGCCAGGACTCAAACGAGGCGCCACAGGACGCTCAGCACGATGAGGACGATGAGCGGCGACAGGTCGAGCATGCCTGTCTGCGGGAGGGCCCGCCGAATCGGGGCCAGGATCGGCTCGGTGGCGGCGATCACGAACGACGCCACCTGGGTCCGGCCGGCCGGGTCGAACCACGACAGGACGACGCGACCGAGCACGAGCAGCCAGATCGCCAGGAACGCGATCTGGACCAGGTTCAGGACGAGGTCACCCACGAGCCGAGTCTACCAGCGATGGCGGTCGCGCTCGAACGAGGAGTCTCGCCCGGACGTTCGGCCGTCCCGTGGCCCGAACTCAGGGTTGGCGCCGCTCCCCGAACAGCGCCCGTCCGACGCGGACGATCGTCGCGCCCTCCTCGATCGCGATCGGGTAGTCGTCGCTCATGCCCATCGACAACTCCGGACCGAGCGCGGTCGCTCCGGCGAGGCGCGAGCGCAGCCGTTCGGAGAGCTCCCGCAGCGCAGCGAACGTCGGCCGGGCCGCCTCCGCCCGCTCGACCAGCCTGCCGACCGTCATCAGGCCGGCCAGCTCGAGGTTGGTGAGCTCCGCAAGTCGCGGCAGGGCGCCGGCCAGCGCGTCGGGGGCGAAGCCGGACTTGACCGGATCGCCATCGACGTTGACCTCGAGCAGGACGGGCACGCGTTCGCCCGGCCGAACCTCGGCGGCCAAGCGGTCGAGCCGCTCCGCGAGGCCGACGGAGTCGACCGACTCGATGACCGAAAAGGTCGTGAGGGCTCTCCGGGCCTTGTTCGATTGGAGCGGCCCGATCAGATGCCAGGTTGCTCCGCCGACCGCGGCGGCCTTCGGCTCGGCCTCCTGGACGCGGTTCTCGCCGAGCGTCGTCAGGCCGGCGGCGACGGCGGCGACGAGCCGCTCGGCCGGCACGGTCTTCGACACGGCCACGAGCCTCACCCCGGCGGGATCGCGCCCGGCCCGTGCGCAGGCATCCGAGATGGTCCCGAGAATGCGCTCGCGGGCAGCCGCAAACGCCGCGATGTCGACGGGGGCGGGCTCGACCATCAGGCCCGCGAAAGCTACTTCCGGCGAAGGAAGCTCGGAATCTCGAGATCGTCGGCGTCGTATGCCGTCGGCCGCTTGACCGGAACCGGCTCACCGACCGTCCGTTCGACACGCGGGGCCATCACCGCGGCCGCGGGGCGCTCCTCACGACCGCCATCGATCGAGCCGTCGCTCGACTCGATCCGCTGGCGCTCGAGCTCCTCGAGGAAGTCGCGCTCGCGCGGGGCGCGGATCGAATGCTGCTCGCTGGTCGGCTGGGCGGCCTGGCTGTGGCGCCCGACGTCCCGCTTGCGGCTGCCGTCGAAACCGGTCGCGATGACGGTGATCATCACCTCTTCGCCGAGCCGATCGTTGAAGCTCGTGCCGAAGATGATGTTCGCCTCGCTGTCGGCCGCGGCCCGGATTTCCTCGGCCGCCTCGGTGACCTCGAACAGGCTGAGGTTCGAGGAGCCGGTGATGTTGAACAGGATCCCCTGGGCGCCGGTGATGTTGACCTCGAGCAGGGGGCTCGCGATCGCCATCCGGGCGGCCTCGACGGCGCGGTTCTCGCCGGTGGCCCGACCGATCCCCATGAGCGCCGACCCGGCGTCCTTCATGATCGCCCGGACGTCGGCGAAGTCGAGGTTGATCAGGCCCGGCATCGTGATGATGTCGCTGATGCCCTGGACGCCCTGGCGAAGGACGTCGTCGACGACGCGGAAGGCGTCGATGATCGAGGTGTTCTTCTGGACGACGTCCTTCAGCCGGTCGTTCGGGATCGTGATCAGGGTGTCGACCTGGGCCTTCAGCTCCTCGGCCGACTTCTCGGCGATGAGCTTGCGCTTGGCGCCCTCGAAGCTGAACGGCTTGGTGACGACACCGATCGTGAGGGCCCCGGCATCCTTCGCGAGCTGGGCGACGATCGGGGCCGCTCCCGAGCCGGTTCCGCCCCCCAGCCCAGCCGTGATGAAGACCATGTCCGAGTCGGCCAGCGCCTGGGCGATCTTTTCCGAGTCCTCTTCGGCCGCACGGGCGCCGATGGCGCTGTCGCCGCCGGCACCGAGACCGCGGGTGATCTTGTCGCCGATCCGGATCTTGTGCGGCGCGTCCGACTGGAGCAGCGCCTGGGCATCCGTATTGCAGGCGATGAACTCGACGCCCATCATCTCGGCCCGGATCATCCGGTTGACGGCATTGCTGCCGCCCCCGCCGACACCGATGACGCGGATCAGCGCGAAGTTCTCGGAATCGGACCGCAACGCCATCGTCTTCCTCCGGGGCTGGCTGCTCGTGGCGACGGACCGTCCAGCGGGGATGGCGACCGTCGGGTGGTTCTCTGCGACGCAACCGCGGGGACCCCGCAGCGCCTGCGTTCCTCTGGTCCCTCGGGTTGGCGGGAGTCTACCACCGGGTTGTCCCCATGGGGCGACGGATCGAGCGGTTGCGGGCCGGCGGACGCGGGGCCCGGGGCGTGGGTTGGCGCGATCCGTTGCTCGGCCGCACCGATCGGCGGTGGAACCGCGGATGCCCGGTGATAGGGCAAGCGCCCTATGGACACGCTCGCGGAGGCGCTGCGATCCTGCCGGGCAAGTACCGGCACTGGTACTTCGGGGAGAGCGCGCGTGGGACTTCGGTACCGAACGATTCGGGCGGCAGCGTCCGCCCTGCTGGTCGCCGCCGCCGTGGGCACCGGCGGCATGGCCGGCCTGACATCCGCACTCGCGGCCGGTCCGGCAACGGTCGGTCTCGAAGGCACCGTGGTCGACAGCGCGGGCGCGCCGCTGGGCGGGGTCCACCTCGTCATCACCGAGGAGCTCCCGCCCGACGGTGGCCTGGCCGGGTTCCAGGTGACGACCGCGGCGAACGGATCGTTCGGTGCCGACGTCTACGCCTGGGGGACTGCCGACGCCCCGGCCAAGCTGAGGATCGCGACGCCCGCCGACGAAGCCCTTGACGTCATCGGCGCCACGTGCAGCCAGACCTGGGGCGTCGTCGTCGAGGCCGATCGACAGCTTGCCCTGGCGGACGCCGCACCGGACCCGCTCACCCTCACCGCCACGACCACGCTCCTCGGCGAGGTCTGCGGCACGACGGCGACACCGCGACCCGCCAGCCTTGGCTCGAACGGTGGTGGTGCCGGTCTGACCCCGCCCCCGACCGACAGCTTCGTCGCGCCGACCGGGACCGGGCCGGACCGGCTCGGGCCGGCGCTGACGATCGGATTCGCCATCGGCCTCGTGGCGGCGGCCGCGGCACTCCTGCCACGCCCAGGTGCACGCCGCCGCGACTGAGGGCTGACGCGTCCCCCGCGCCGTTGATCGGGCGAGCTGATCAATCCGGAACGAACGAGTGCGGCCAAGTCGTGGGATCGACCCGATTGTGGAGCTCGGCGGCTCGGCCGCTCGTGTTCGTTCCCGAGCGATCGGTCCCGACGATCACCCTCCGCCCGGGTCGTCACCGTCAACCGGCAAGAAAGCTCAGCAGCACCGTCCGCTCGGGGTTGTCGGCGTTCGGGTCGAGGAGTGCGATCGACTGCCACGTTCCCAGCGCCAGCTCGCCGCCGATCACCGGCACGGTCAGCGACGGCGACAGCAGCAGCGGCAGGACGTGATCCGCGCCGTGACCGGCTGACCCGTGGCGGTGCCGCCACCGATCGTCGCGCGGCAGCAGGCGGTCGAGCGTGGCGAGCGCATCATGGTCGGAGCCCGCGCCCAGCTCGAGGATCGCGAGCCCTGCGGTCGCGTGCGGCACGAAGATGGACAGCAGTCCGTCCCCTCCACCGGCGTGCTCGACGACGAACCGCCGGCAGGCGCCGGTGACATCGGTGAACCCTCGCTCGCCACCCGTCCGGACGGTGAGGCGGACCGTGTCTACGGGAAGATGCTCCGGAGGGCATCGCGCAGCCGGCCGAGGCCGCCCATCGCCGGTGCAGACTCATACCGCATCGGCTCGTCCTCGGCCAGGGTCGACGCACCCCACAGGAGCAGCCCGACCGCCGTCGAGTACCCGGGGTTGAGGATCGTGTCGACGAGCCCGCCGATGCCCGTCGGGGCGGCGATCCGGACCGGCGTCCCGAGGACCTCGCGGGCCAGCTCGGCCGCACCCGCCATCTGGGCGCCGCCGCCGGTCAGGATGATCCCGGCGGGCAGGAGTCCGGCTCCGCCGCGGGCCATCTCGGTCCGCAGCAGCTCGAACGTCTCGCGCATCCGGGCCTCGATGATCTCGCACAGCTCGCGCCGCTGGAGCGTCCGGCCGGCGTCCTCGCCGAGGACGCTGACCGTGATCTCCTCGTCGTCGGCAACGGCCGCAAGGTTGCACGTCCCGTGCGAGATCTTCAGCTCCTCGGCCACCTGGAGGCTCGTCTTCAGGCCGAGGGCGACGTCGTTGGTGACGTTGTTGCCGCCGATCGGCAGGACCGCTGTCCGGAACGGCGAGCCGTCCGAGAACATCGCCAGGTCGATCGTCCCGGCGCCGATGTCGGCGACCGCGACGCCGAGGTCCTTCTCGGTATCGGACAGGACCGCGTCGGCCGAGGCGAGCCCCGAGGCGACGAGCTCGTCGATCTTGACCCCTGCTGCGTTGACGCACTTGGAGAGGTTCTGGACCGCAGTCGCCGCGCCGCTCACGATGTGAACCTCGACCTCCAGGCGGAGGGCGCTCATCCCGAGCGGATCCTTGACGCCCTCCTGGCCGTCGACCTTGAAGCCGCGCCGCTCGACGTGGAGGACGACCTGGCTCGACGGGATCGAGATGGCTCGGGCAACCTCGACCGCGCGATTGACGTCCTCGCGGCTGACCTCCTTGCGTTGGCCACTGACCGCGACCTGGCCGGGCGAGTTGAGGCTCTCGACGTGCTGGCCGCCGACGGCGACGAACGCGCGGTCGATCTTCCAGCCCGACAGTCGCTCCGCGCGCTCGACGGATTCCGCGATCGAGCGGACCGTCTGGTCGATGTTGACGACGACGCCCTTCTTCAGGCCCGACGAGGGGACCGTGCCATGGCCCATGACCGTCATCCGGCCGTCGCGGCTGACCTCGCCGATCAAGGTGCAGACCTTCGACGTGCCGACATCGATCCCGACCAGGACCGCTTCTCTCTCCACCGTCGTCGTCCGTGCCTCCTGTATGGGCGCAGTCCCGACCGTCGCGGCCGAACCTGCAGTCGATGCTCTACACGAAGTGGCGCCGGATGAGCGCCACGTTGTTGAAGATGCGGAACCCGAAGTTGATGAGGGCCACGAGGTACAGGTCCAGGCTGAGCCGATCGCCGATGAACGTGAGGATCACCGCCACGATCGCGTTGGTGATGAAGCCGCTGATGAAGATCCGGTTGTCGTAGACGCCGTCGAGCTCGGCCCGGACGGCCCCGAGGACCGAGTCGAGCGCGGCCAGGATGGCCACCGCCGTATAGCGGGTGAACTCGAAGCCGACGTTGACATTGAGGACGAGCCCGGCCAGAACGCCCACGAGGAGACCCGCCAGGGGTAGGAACACGCCTCGCCGCCCTCATTCCGGTGCGTTTCGGCAAGGCTACCCGACGCGCGCGGCGCCTGCCAGCCGAGCCGCTCGCTCACGGCTTCTCCGTCGCACTCGGCTTCGGGGTCGGCTTCGGGATGTACGTGCCCTCGCGGTCGTCGGCCAGGATTACGGTGGCGATCAGGTCCTCGCGGCCGGCCAACAGCCCGCCGAGCAGCTGGACCTGGCCCGGGATCAGGGCCGGCGTCCGCAGGCTGCGCCCGTAGAAGCCGAACACGGCGACCCAGCCGCCACTGCCGCTCGTGATCGTGAAGCCGCGATCGTCGGTCACGTGAACCCGCAGCGCCCCGGCATGGCTGCCAACCTGGCTTGGCGTCAGCGAGCCGAGGCGGGTGGCGGCATCCAGATCGACCGGATCGAGCGTGGAGGCGACCGCCAGGCGTGACGCCGACTCGCGCTCGTCGATCACGGTGGGCGTGCCCTCGGTCAGCCCGAGCGGGTCGGTCGTGACGTCGGCAAACAGGAGCCCGCCGCCGTCGACCGCGAAGCGCCGATCGCCGACCGCCCAGATCACGATCGGACGACGCTCGGTCACGCGGACGGCGAGGACATCCGGCAGGCCGACCGAGACCTCCACGTCGCGGATGGCCGGCAGCTGGCGAAGGCGGACCGCGATCGGCTCGGTCGCGAGGCCGACGAGGTTGGTGCCCGGGTCGAGCCCGACCTGGGCACGGATCGCCACGTCGCTCGTCAGGGCGGCGCCCGTGACCTCGAGCCGCGCGAAGCCGAAGGCCGGGGTCGCGGCGAGGCCGTAGATCGCCCCGGCCGCGATGAGCATCGTCAGGATCGCCGCCGCCCGGGTGGGCGACAGACCGGCCGACGCCCGGCGAACGCGCGGCCGGCGGCGGGGCGTCCCGGCCGCGGTCCGATAGCGACGTGGCGTGCGCTGGGTCATCGGCTCAGCGCGGCAGGTCGGTCATGGCCAGGCGCCGGCGGGCGATCCCGGCGTGGCGCTCGATGGCCAGATCGACGACCTTCGCGCAGACCGCCGCGAACGAGTAGCCGCCCTCGGCCGGCATCGTCGGAAAGAGGCTGATCGGGGTGAAGCCCGGGATCGTGTTGATCTCGGACAGGAAGACCTGCTCGCCCGCCACGAGAAAGTCGATCCGGGCGAACCCCTCGGCCCCGATCGCCCGGTAGGCGTCGCGGGCGATCTTGAGGATCGTCGCCTTCATCCGCGCCGGGACCTCGGCACGGATCGAGGTCTCCGACAGGCCCGGCGTGTACTTCGCCGCGTAGTCGTAGAACTCGTGGCCGGCGAGGATCTCGCCCGGGCCATAGAGCTCGAGGTGGGCATGGTCGTTGCCGATCACGCTGACCTCCAGGTCCCGGGCACCGACGACGTACGCCTCGACGAGCGCGACCGCGTCGTGGCGGAACGCCAGATCGAGTGCCGCCGGGTACTCCGCCGCGTCGTGGGCCAGGGTGATGCCGACCGACGACCCGAGGCCGGACGGCTTGATCATGACCCGGACATCGCCCGACCCGGTGGCGAACGCCTCGACCTGGGCGAGGACGGCCGACGGCTCCTCACGCCAGCGCGCCTGGCGAACCTCCAGCCAGTCGACGACCGGCAGGCCCATCCCGCGGGCGAGCCGCTTGAAGACGGCCTTGTCCATCCCGAGGGCCGACGCGGTGACGCCCGAACCGGTGTAGGCGAGACCGGCGCCCTCGAGCATCGCCTGGACGGTGCCGTCCTCGCCGAACGGGCCGTGCAGGGCGATGAACACGAGCGGCGGCGTGGCGCTGCTCGCGAGCCGATCGAGGGCTGCCCCGGCGGTCAGCGGGCCCTCGGCGCCGAGCGTCGCGGGGTCGTCGTAAGCGACTCCCGGCCGGCCGGCTCGGCGATGATCCGCCGGAAGCCACCACCAGCCGCCGTCGAGGTCGATCAGCACCTGGCGGACGTCGTCGCCGCTGCCGAGCAGGGCCTCGGCGATTGCGGTCCCGGACACGATCGAGACGTCGTGCTCGGCCGACGGCCCGCCCAGGAGGACGACGATCGGCGGGTGATCGATCATCGGCCCGCCTCCGCGGCAGCAGCCGTCTCGTCTGCGCCGGTCTCGTCGGCGCCGGTCTCGTCGGCGCCGGTCTCGTCGGCGCGGCGATGCCAGTCGCCAAGGAAGACGACCTCTTCCTCGAGCCGGATCCCGGTCGCCGCCTCGACCGCAGCCGCCACCTCGTCGATCAGGCCGCGGACGTCGGCGGCCGTGCCCTTCCGGTCGTTGACGATGAAGTTGGCGTGCTTCTCGGACACGGTGGCGCCGCCGCGGGTCCGGCCCTTCAGGCCGAGCACGTCGATCAGCCGGCCGGCCGAGTCGCCCGCGGGGTTGCGGAACGTCGAGCCGGCGGATGGAATCCCCAGGGGCTGGTGCGCGCGGCGCCAGCGCTTGATGTCGTCGAGACGAGCGGCGATCTCGGCCGGGTCGGCCGGCTCGAGGCGGAACGTGGCGGCGAGGACGACCTCGTCGGGTCGGTGCTTCAGCCGGCTGTCGCGGTAGTGGAACTCGAGCTCGTCGACGGTCAGCCGGGCCTCGGAACCGTCCCCGAGCAGGACGTCGGCGGACTCGAGGATGCCGGCGACATCGCCGTCGTGGGCTCCCGCGTTCGCCCAGACCGCGCCGCCGACCGTGCCGGGGATCGCGAGGCCGAACTCGAGCCCGGTCAGGCCGGCGGCCTGGGCCTCGGTCGCGGCCCGGGCCATCGGCAGGCCGGATTCGGCGACGTACCGATCCCCCTCGACCCGCGAGCCCTCGGCCCGGTTCTGGACGACGAGGCCGCGGACGCCGGCGTCGGCGATGACGACGTCGCTGCCCCGCCCGAGGAGGGTCAGGGAGATGCCACGCGACCTCGCGAACCGGACGATCGCGCGCAGCTCGTGGATGTTGTGGACGGACGCGAACAGCTCGGCTGGACCGCCGACCCGCATCGTCGTGAACCGGGCGAGGGGCTCGTCGCGAGAGGTCTTGACCCCGATCCGCCGCTGGATCGCCGTGCCGATCGCGACCGGATCGAACGGCGCCGGTGGGGCCGAGACGGTCGCCGAGGTTGCCGCCGGGTCGAGCGGCCCGGTCACGGGCGGCTCCCGCGCGCGATCGCATCGATCGTCTCTGCCGACGGCAACGGCTTCCGATCGGCCAGGGTCAGAACGAGGGCCGCGATCGCATCGGCCGCCCAGGGCCGGCCGAACCCGCGCGCCGCGGCTGCCATCGTCGCCCGGGTTGGTTCGTCGAAGAGGATGTCGGTCGCCGCCACGAGCGCGTCGGCGTCGAACGCCTCGTCGGCGACGATCCGGGTCGCGCCGGCGGAGGCGAGCGTCTCGGCGTTGGCGACCTGATGACCCGCGGCGTGGGGGTACGGGACGATGACCGACGGAATCCCGAGGGCCGTGACCTCGGCGACGGTCGAGGAGCCGGCCCGGCCGACGACGAGATCGGTCGCGACGAGGGCCGCCAGCATGTCGTCGCGGAGGAACGGGTACGGCCGGTAGCGTGAGCGATGCTCCGCCGGCAGGGCCTCTCGAGCGGCCAGCGCGGCCGCATACCCGCTTTCGCCGCTCACGTGCAGGACGTGGACCCGCTCGACGAGCCGCGGGAGCGCCGCGACGACCGCGGCGTTGAATCGGCGAACGGCCTGCGACCCGCCGAAGATCAGAATCGTCGGGGCGGCCGGCGGCAGGTTCAGCCGGGCGCGCGCGGCCTCGCGGGTGATCGCGCCGACGTCGCGGATCGGGGTGCCGGTCAGGAACGTCGGAACCCTCGCGCCGGCAAGGGCTCGACCGGCCGCCTCATACGAGACGGCAAGCGCGTCCGCGAGGCGGGCGATCGCCCGGACCGACCTCCCCGGGATGGCGTTGCCCTCCCAGAGGACGACCGGGATCCGCAGCGGGGCCGCGGCCAGGACGACCGGCACCGACACGTACCCGCCGGTCGTCAGGATCGCCGCGGGCCGTTCCACCATCAGGATCAACGCCGCCTGCGGCACCGACACGCCGAGCCGGATCGGGTCGAGGACGGTGTGGACCGAACGATCGACCGTCCGCAGCGACCGGAGCGCCAGCCGCCGGACGCGGATCCCGGCGTCGCGAACGAGGTCCGCCTCGAGGCCGCGATGCCCGCCGAGCCAGACGAGCTCAGGCGCGTTCGGGCGATCGGGTCGTTCGCGGAGCGAGCGGGCCACGGCGAGTGCCGGGTAGATATGCCCGCCCGTCCCGCCCCCGGCGATCAGCAGCCGCATCGTTCCAGGTTCCTCGTTCGACGGTCTCGCGCGAGATCGACA
>Ga0070707_100001147_pt1 | contig 26016 bp, 20 predicted proteins | sample KBSK5502metaG_FD_65468 | JGI IMG/M metagenome (GOLD analysis project Ga0070707, IMG submission 65468) | Corn, switchgrass and miscanthus rhizosphere microbial communities from Kellogg Biological Station, Michigan, USA - KBS K5-50-2 metaG | ecosystem: Host-associated > Plants > Roots >...
GGTCGCGCCGAAGACGCTCTCGACTCTCTCCCGACGCGAATACTCGAGAAGGTCCGCCTCGGTCAGTTCCATCTGTCGCGCGAGCGCACGCTTCTGCTGGCGGAGCTCGACGAGCCTGTCCACGAGGACCGCGCCAGGCTCCAGCACACGCTCTGGCTCGGGGAGCGCGGCCTGCCGGAACTGATGGCTCCAGGCCGGACACATGGGCTGATACGTGCACGATCGACAGTGATGGCCCACTCGCGTCTCGAAGGCCGTGTCCGCCTGGATGACATCGATCAGCGCGAGCGTCCGTCGCTCGAGCTCGAGAAGGGCCGCGGGCGATCGGGAGGAACGCATCTCTTGGTCGAAGGCCAGATAGTGCCAGACGAGCTCGACACGGTCGGTCAGCAGCGGGTAGCGTCGCTGCACGCCGATCTGGTAGAGGGCGAGCTGCCTGTCCTCGTCGAGAACCTGCTGGGCGGGGAGCCGGCGGCCCGTCTTGTAGTCATGGATCCGCCAGACGCCATCGCGGGCGATCGACAGGCGATCGACGTAGCCCTGGAGCGAGATGCGCCGGGCAGGATCGAGCGACAGCGTGATCCGTGACTCGACCTCCACCGTGCGGTCCGCGTCGAAGGGACGGTAGCGCGCGTCGTAGGTCACGAGGTCCTGCTCGCCCTGCCGGAGGAAGTCGTCGGGCGTCATGCTCGGGTCGGAGATCAGGATCTCGGGCGCCCATTGCTCCTGCCATGCCCGTCGATAGCCGTCGAGGACCTCGTCGAGCGACGGCGTGCGCCCGCGCTGCATCCGGCGGTAGAGCGTCTCGAGGGCCGCGTGCACCTGGGTGCCGCGGAACATCTCGGCGGTTCTCACTCTCGGGAGCTTGATGCGATCCACGTACCTGAAGCGGTACTGGCGCGGGCACGTCTCGTAGACGCTCAGGCGCGAGTGTGAGTAGAGGGGCATGGCGCTAGGGCAAGCCCCCGGCGTGGCGCAGCACCGCCGCGCGCAGGGCGGCGAGCCGCTCGAGATCGCGGGGGAAGGCGAGCTCGAACACGGGCACCCGCGCCGCCAGTCCGCTCAAGGCTTCCAGCTCGGCCACGAGCCGGCTCCGATCGGTGAGATCGAGCCGATGGGTGTGGGCGAGGAGACGGCCGACCGCCTCCCGGGGCTCGATCCGCGCAATGCTGATCACGCGGCGCCTCCGGGGAGGCGAAAGAACGTAGATGGCTCGGAGGGGAACAGGCGCCCGCCGGCGGATGTCGGCTCGCTGCGACGTGATCCGGCGCTTCTCGCTGTAGTCCGCCACGAGCGCGCCGGGACGCACACGACGGCCGAGGGCCTTGACGGTGTCCGGCCAGAGCCTCAGGCCGGGATAGCTGGGTACCGCGAAGTATCGCCCGCGCCGGCCGCCGATCACCAGACAGTCGTCGGCCAGGGGCGATCCACCCGCGTGGGCCAGGCTCGCGCAGATCGTCGACTTGCCCCAGCCCGCCTTGCCCGCGAAGGCGAGCGCGCCGTCGCCCGCGATGGCGGCGCTCGCGTGGAGGGCGAGGTGGCCGCGATGAGCGAGGACCATGGGGATGACCTGATCGAGGAGCAGATGGCGCACCGTCGCGGGCGAGACTTCCGGCCGCGCCCGGCACCGTACGAGGTCGGCCTCGCGGGAGATCAGGAAGTCTGCCAAGCCCGTGAAGCGCACGAGATAGGCGCGCCCGGTCCGACCCAGCGAGACAAGCACCCCGCCATCGTCGCGCCGCCAGCGATGCAGCCACGCGCGTGGCGCCGCCGCCCGCCGGCGCGGCGGCAGGAGCTGGAACCGGCAGTCAGCGTAGGCGGCGGAAGCGCGCGGCAGCTCGGGCAGCGGGATGTCCGCCTCCAGACGCAGTCCCGAGACGCGATGCATGGCCATCAGGCGTAGCGCGTGACGACCTCGGCGACGAAGCCCGCGGCGGCCGCCGGAGAGGCGAAGAGCTCGGGATGCCGGCGGCGGAGCTCCGACTCGATCTCCGCGAGCGGCCGCCGGCCATCGCACAGCCCCAGAAGCGTCTGGCGGGCGAGGCCCCAGGGCGAGAGCCGGGGCACGTAGTCCGGGCGCGTCCGGGCGAGGTCTTCGAGCGCCAGGAGCATGCCCGCCGCCGTCGAGTGGGAGAAGACGGCCTTGGCGTCTCCCGCCGCGGTCTCGATCGTCACGTGCCAGCGCAGCATCACCTCCGACGGCAGGATGCGCAGACGGATGCGGATCCGGTCGCCCGGCGCCACGGGGGTCGCCCCGTCGAGAGGAAGGAACACGTTGCGGCGGTCGATGCGGGAGGCGTCGCCCGGCGCATTCGACATGTAGATCCCCGGCGCGAGCTCAGCGCGAAACCACCCGCCCAGCCCGTGAAGCGTGCCGGCGCGTTCCACGGTGAGCTCGACCTCGGCGCCGATGGAAGGGGGCTCGGGCTCGGCGAGATCGAGCGACGCGAGGAGAGCGGGCTCGGCGAGGAGCTGCTCCGTGTCGAGGCGCGCCGGATAGCCGGTGTTCACCGCGAGGGCGCGGGCGGGCGAGACGTCGAAGTCCGCGGGGCGCGTGCTCCAGAACTCGACCTGCTCGAAGAGCGCGGGCGCGTCCACGGCCGACATCCAGAGCTCGACGCGGCGGGGCACCGTCGAGGCGTGCGGCTTGAGAAGCCGCGCCCGCAGGTCGGTGAAATATTCCCAGACGCCGGCCTCGAAGCCGAAGCGACCGATCTGGTCGGAGACGGCGACGTCGGCCTTCTCCGGCAGCGCGGTGCGGCTCGACAGCCCCTTGACGAACACGACGCGGTTCGAGAAGCCGTTCGCGCGGCAGAGCTCCCGCGCGAGCCCGATGATGCTGCCGTCGTCGATGGCGTAGACGCGCGCGGCGCCGGCGCGGCACGCGAAGAGCCCCAGGATGCCGGTGCCCGCGCCCAGGTCGATGACCACATCCCCCGGCTTGACCGTGGCCGCGATGGCGCGCTCGAAGGCGGCCAGTCGGTGCGGGTCGGCGAGATACTGGCGGTGCTCGTCGACGATCAGGGACACGGCGAGGGCTCTCCCATCGCGGCCTGGAGCCAGAGCTCGAGGCCGTGAATGGTCCAGAGCGGCCCCACGAGCTCGGCATAGCGCGGGTCGCGTCGCGCGTAGAGCTCGGCGGCCCGTCGATAGAGCGCGCGCGCCCTCGGCGCGTCGACCCAGCCCTGCTCGGCGAGCCGGAGGCGCTCGAAGGCGCGCTCGCCGCCCGCTGCGGCCAGCGCGTCCATGTGGAGGAACGACAGCTCGGGCTGGCCGGTCTTCATCCGGACCGACTCCGGCACCAGCCCGCGCATCGCCTCCCGTTCAACCCACTTGAGCGTCCGCCCGCGCCAGCGCTGTGCCTCCGGAAGGGCCAGGCACAGCTCGACGAGCCTCCGGTCGGTGAAGGGGTGGCGCTCTTCGATCCCATGCTGGAGCCCTCCACGCTCCATGATCTCACCCGCGTGGATATTCCAGGCGCTCAGCGCAGCGCGATAGACGCCGCGCTGGGCGAAGGTCGGATAGGGCGGGATCCATTCGGGAGCGCGCAGCCGATCGCGCAGCCCGGCCCGTCTGGCGAAGGCGGGCGGCACGAAGCCGGGGATGATGCGCCGGCGCACGATGGAGCCGATGGCGCGACGGAGGGGGGCGGGCACGAGCGGACGCACGGCGCCGTCGAAGACGACCGATGCCGGGCTCGTGCCGCCCAGGAGCGGTCCCCAGGCGCGCGCGCACCGCAGGGTCTCGGCGAGCCGACAGGTCCGGAGGAGATCGGCCAGATGCTCGACGGAGCCCTCGAGGAAAGCATTGCCCCAGACTCCCGTCAGCATGACGCGGCAGCCGTTGCTGACAGCGAGCCGCGTCAGAGCCAGGCTCCAGGCCGTTCCGTTCGGATAGTCGGGGAAGTCGAGATACCGGCGCGCCTGTCCCTCGTAGTGCCCCGGGCCCGGGGGATCAGGCAGGAGGGCATGCCATTTGATTCCCCACCGGCTGGCCGTCTCCTCGGCAAACGGGCGCTCGTCATCCGCCAGTTCGGGATAGCTCTGGGTGAAGGCTTCGATCCGCGCCGAGGCGGCTCCGGAATCCGACAGTCGCAGGGCGAGGACGGCCACCGAGGACGAATCGATCCCGCCCGAGAGATGCGCGCCCACGGGGCCCACCGCGCGAAGCCGCGAGCGGACGGCCTCCTCGAGCACGGTCCGGAAATGCTCGGCGTACTCGGCATCGCTCGAGTGGCGGACCTCGGGCGCGGACTCGGGTGACCAGTACCGTCTCAGGCGGAGCCCCTCCCGGCTCACGGTCAGCGTGTGGCCCGGCCGGAGCCGGAAGAGGCCTTGCCAGAGGCTCTCCTCGGTGCTGACCAGGTAGCCTGCGAGCATCTCGGCAACCATGCCCTCGTGGGGCCGGCGCGGCACGGTAGGGTCTTCGAAAATGGCTTGGGGCTCGGAGCTCCACCGGAAGTGGTGTCCATCGGAATGGTAGTAGAAGGGCTTGACCCCGAGCGGATCACGGGCGCACACGAGCCGCCGCGCGGGCCCGTCCCAGATCGCCACCGCGAAATCCCCCACGAGCTCGCGCGCGAAATCTTCGCCCCAGCATTCATAGGCGCGAAGGACCAGCTCGGCGTCGTGCTCGGCGCGGGGGGCGTGGCCCCTGGCCACGAGCGCATCTCGGAGCGCTCGACGGTTGTCGATGCGCCCGTCCAGAGTCGCCGCCACCTCGCTGGATGGATGGCGCCAGGGCTGGATCTCGCCCTGCGCCTCGGGAGTCGTCCAGAAGGCCTGATGGCCCATGGCGATCGGCCCCGACGACCATGTGCTCTGTCCATCGTGCCCGCGATGCGCGAGGACGGCCAGCATCCGCTGTAGGACGAGGGTCTCGGCGCTCCCACCGTCGAGAGCGAGAAGACCTGCGAGACCACTCACGGGGCGCTCAGAGACACTGCATGTTCATCATTCCGGCGCCCCCGTCACTGCCCACCGTCGCGCTGCCCTGCGTGAGCTTGGAGATGCTGCCATAGCTCACCAGACGGGGTGTCTCGTACGTCTTGCGCGCTGGCTGAGAATCATTTGGGTCGGACGCCTCTTTCGTCGCCATCACCTCTCTCCTTTTAAGTCAGGGGGGAGCGGGCGCCGCTCCTCCCCCGACACCCCCCCACCGATCAACAAAATGTCAAATCGGTCGATCGGGCCTCCCGCCGTCAGCGCGAGACCCCCGCAGGCGACCCATGCGTGCGCCTCGAAGGCGCCCGGCACTTTCGTGCCGCCCCTCCACGTGCCCCCGATGACCAGCCGGGCCGCCTCGCCCCTCCGCCGAAGCAGCCGGCACAAGACGAGGGCCCGGGCGAGACACGTGGTGCGCACGAGGTGGTGGCGGGCCGCCGCCTCCACGAGAGCCGCCACGCGCTCAGGTGTCGCGGTGCCGGCGCGCCGTCTGCTCGTCGTCCCGCCCTCGGCCCAGCCACGCAGCCTGCGGAAGGGCACGAGGGCCAGGGCGAGAGGCGCCACCGCGAGGGTCAGCCAGGCGGCCGAGAGAAGCCGTCGCTCCTGCCGTGTCAGTCGACGGGCCCGGAGAAGAAGACCAGGGGCCATCTCAGCGCGCGTCGCGGGCGACGACGAGGAGTCCCTTGTCGCGAAGCTCGCGGGCCAGGCTCAGGATGTCACGCTCGAGCTGCTCCCGGGGGACGGCGTACTCGCGCTCGATGGCCTCGCAGACCTTGCGGAGCGAGCCCAGCTCGCCCACAAGGGTCCAGACCCGGCTCCCCACCTGGTTGAGCCCGAAGTACGTGGCGCTCTCGAGATCCAGGAGCACGAACTCGCCCTCGACCTCGCGGCTCACCACCTCGGGATTCTGGGACACGGGGGCGTCGAGCGAGAGGCGGCCCACGGCTAGGCCGCCCATTCCGCGGGAACGAGGGCGGGCAGCCAGCGCTGGGCGCGCCGCCGCACGATGCGCGCGACGTGGTGGCCGACGAACCGCGCGGCGGCGGCGGGCCGATCGCAGAGGGCGGCCATCACCAGGAGCTGGCGCAACGTCACGAGCGGTCCCGCCACGGGAGGGCCAACCCGGCCATCCACGAATCTTGCCACGAGACGGCGGCCGAGCCGAGCGGGCGCGCGGCCGTTCGTCCCGGCCGGCGCCGCCACGCCGAGCCGTCGCTTCAGCACATCGCGGGCGAGCGCCCAGGCCGCCTCGACGCCGAAGGCTCGCGCGCGCTCTGCAAGCAGAGCCCAGTCGAGGCTGGGATTCCGGCTCATGAAGAGCTTGAGATCGTAGAGCCAGAGAAGCCGGTCGAAGCAGTGGCCGGCCGCGTGAACGCCCAGGTAGAGAAGCTCGTCTTCGGGGGCGAGCACCCAGCACGGGGCGCCTCCCCCCGTGCGATGGGCGCGCGCCCGGGCCAGCAGCGCTTCCGCGGGCAGGGTGACGCCGAAGCCGACGTAGGCGCGGAAGTGCAGCTCGATCACGGGCGGGCAGCGGCCGGCCAGATGCAGATGGTGGTGATGGCGGCGGGCATAGAGCGCGGCGAGGCCGTCTTCGAGCTCATAGCCGAGCGGCTCGAGGGCGCGGGCCGCCCGCTCGATGTCTCGCTCCGCGACGAGGAGGTCGAGGTCCGTGCAGCGGCGCATCGGGGCTTCGGGATAGAGACGCTCGGCGAGAACCGGGCCCTTGAGCGCCGCCGTCTGGATGCCGGCCACGTCGAGGGCGAGGAGGACCCGATCGAGCGCGCGGGTGACGTTGGCCTGCCACAAGCGCTCCACCGCCTCCAGCCGCTCGAGCAATCGCCGCGGGTCCTCCGGCACGGGAATCCTGGCGAGGACGATCTCGCGTCGCAGGATGCCGAGCACGCCGTCACGCCCTGCGCTCTCCACGAGCGTGATCCAGTCGGTGACGTCGCGGCAGAGCGCGTCGAAGCGCTCCGGCTCCTCCGGAATGGCGGTCATGAGCCGATCGAGGGCGGCGGTCACGGCTGCGCGAGCCTCGCCACGAGCTGGCGGGCCTCGCCGTGGCCGGGCTCGAGCGTGAGGACGCGACGGTACTCGCCGAGCGCCCGGTCGCGATCGCCCGTCTTGAGATAGGCGCGGGCCAGAGCCACCCGCATCTGGACGTTGCGTGGCTCCTGCTCCACGAGCCGCTGCCATTCGGCCAGGCCCTGCACGTATTGCTCGGCCTCCCAGAGGCGCTCGGCCAGCCTGACGCGGTAGGTGACCGCGCGCGCGTCGAGGGCCACGGCCTGGCCATAGGCTTCGAGCGCTCTCGTCCGCTCGCCCGTGGCCTCGAGCGCCTGCGCGTGCGCGAAGTGGCCCGCGGCGTCGAGTGGGCCTTCGGCCAGCGCGCGGTCCCATTCGGCGCGCGCGGCCGGCCATTGCCCCTCGTCGCTGAGGCGCTGCGCCAGCGCCCGACGGTAGCGTGCCGTCGACAGCCTGGAGTCGCCGCCCAGCCGGGAGGAGACGATGGCGCGGAGGGCTGGTGCCTCGTCGGCAAACACGAGGCGCTCGCCTGCCCTCTGACGCGCCTGGGCGCTCTGCAGCGCTTCGCTGAAGGAGGCGAGCGCTTCCGGACGGCCGAGGGCGGCGAGGGCGCGGGCCCGGGTGAGCAAGAGCTCGGGATGGCCGGGCGAGCGGGCGAGCGCGGCATCCGTCTGCGCGAGGGCGCGCGCGGGCTGTCGTATGCCGAGGAGCAACTGCGCCCAGGCCCACCGGATCGCCGCCGTCTCGTCCGTCTCGGCATGCTGGAGGGCCCGCTCGTAGAGGGCATCCGCTTCGCGCAGGAAGCCGCGGCTCTCGAGCTGGGCGGCGAGAGCCGTCAGCATAGCGGGGCGCGATGGAACGAGGTCCGCCCATTGCCCCGCCTCGAGCCCGCGTGGAGCCAGCCTGTCCACGAGATCTGGCAAGAGGGCGGGATCGAGCTCGACCGCCCGGCGCCCGGCGGCGACAGCGACGCCCAGGCCCGAGGCTTCTCCGGTGAGACTCAACGCGGCCTGCGAGCGATAGAGGTACGGGTTCTCCGGCTGAAGCGCGACGGCGCGCTGCATGGACACGAGGGCGGCTCGATGAAGATCGGGGCCGCCCTCGCCGCGAGCCGCCGACTGCAGCTCGAGGGCCCAGGCGAGCCGCTCGTGGACGAAGGGATTGGACGGCGTCGAGGCGATCAGCCGCCGGAGATCCGCCACGGCCGCCCTCGTGAGCGCCTGCGCTTCGGGCGGGGTGTGCTCGCCGGGAGCCCGCGCGGCCAGGAGTCGGCGCGCCTCGGCCAGTCCGGACTGCGCGCGCTCCGCGGGCGCCGCCTCGACCCGCGCGGGGCCGATGATCCAGGGCACGAGCCCGGCGGCGAGCCCGAGAGCGACGGCCGAGGCCACGACCCGCTGCGCAAGCCCTGCGCCCAGCCTGCGCTGGCCGACCACCTCCATGACAAGGGGCCCCCCGCCGGTGAAGCGCGTGTGCATGGCCGTGGTTGCGAGCCCGAGACAGGCCGCGGCCAGGATGCCGTCGGCGGGAATGCGCGCGGGGAAGTCGACGGCGCTGTGGACGAGAAGGGCGACGACGGCGCCGAGCGCGCCCATGGCGATGCCGACGCTGAATGGATCGCTCCTCCGGCCGTCTGTGTCTCGGCCCACGGGGCAGCGGCCACGACCGAGAAGATGAGCGCCCACGAGGTCGCGCGCGACCCGGCCCGCCGCCCAGAGGGAGAGCGCCGCCCCCAGGGGCCCCGTCTCGATCAGGAGCTGGAGGAGATCGCTGTGCGCGTACGGAAAGTACATGTGCCCGGCGCCGAGCGTCGAGGGCTGGAAGTGGAAGAAGGCTTCCTTGTAGGCGCCCAGCCCCACGCCGAAGGTCGGGAAGACGGCCAGCATGGGCAGGGTCGCCTGCCACTGGAGCACGCGACCGAGGGCGTCGGCCGAGCCCACGCGATGGAGTAGCGGGCCGAGCCCGATCCAGAGGCCATAGCCCAGGATCACCGCGCCGAGCGCGCATGCCGAGGCGAGCGACCATCTAAGGCCACCGAGGCGGGCCGCGGCGAGCAGGCCGAGCACCCCCGTCACGGCCAGGCTCACGAGGGCGCCGCGGCTCAGGGTCAAGACCATGGCCAGGGTCATGAGGCCGACGCCGAAGGCGGGTAGATAGCGGCGAAGCGCGGCCTCCCGGTCCCGCGGCGAGCGGACGATGTCCGCGAGGCGGCCGGACTCGCTCCGCGCTTGGCCGCGGCGCGCGGCGAGGTAGCCCACGCCCAGACAGACCAGCATGAGGAGCCAGGTCGCGCAGTGGTCGGGATTGGCGAAGGGGCCCGTCAAGCGCGCGTTCAGCCTCTCCTCCCGCCAGCGGAAGATCCAGTCCTCGCGCGCGAGAAAATCCACGAGTGATGCGAAGGCGACCACGCCCCCCGTCACGAGCAGGGTGCGCACGAGCCGCTCGACGTCCGCGCGCCGGCGGACGACGTTGACGACGACGACGTAGACGCCGACGTAGGTGAGAAAGAGCAGGAGGGCGCGCGTCGTGTCGCCGGGCGAGACCGTGCCCACGAAGAGAAAGCGCGCGGGCAGGGAGGCCGCCGACTCGGGAGAGGCCAGGGCCCAGCGGAGAAGGGGACCCGGGCCGAGGACGAGCTGGGTCGCGATCAGGACGACGATAAGCCCCACGGGCCGGTCGAGGGCCGTGCGGCGCCACTCGAGCCGGCCCGCGGCGACCATGCCGAGGACCCAGGCGAGGGCGGACAGGAGGACCAGGAGCTGCGTGGCGGCGAGGAGCCAGCCCGCGTGCGCGCCACCCGCCAGGGCCGGCCACAGGAGGGCCGCGTACAGGAGCCAGATGCTCGCGGACTCGAGCGGTACTGCCGAGCTCTCACCCCTTGTGATCGCTGCCGTAGTAGGCATCGTAGTAGCGGCCGTGATCGGCGTAATAGCCGCTGTTTCGCGCGTCCACCCGGTTCAAGAGGACGCCGAGGATGCGGCCCTTGACCGCGTCGATCTGCTCGGCCGCGCGCCGCACCGCCTCCGCCGATGTCTTGCCCCCGCGCACGACCAGGATGACGCCGTCCATCTGGGCGGCGAGAGCCACCGCGTCCGAGACGGAGAGAACGGGCGGCGTATCGATGACGATGAGATCGAAGACGCGCGTGGCCGCCTCCATGAGGTCGTGCATCCGTCGCGAGGCGGCCAGCTCGGCGTGGTTGGGCGGCAGCGGCCCGCTCACCACCACGGAGAGGTTGGGCACTCGCGTGGGGATGGCCACGTCGGCCAGGCTCTTGCCCTCGATCAAGGTCGTGGTCAGACCGCGCTGGTTGTCGAGGCCGAAGATCCTGTGGAGGGTGGGCTTGCGCAGGTCACCGTCCACGAGGAGGACGCGCGAGCCCGACTGCGCGCACACCGCGGCGAAGTTGGCCGCCGTGGTCGTCTTGCCCTCCGCGGGCGTGGCGGAGGTGATGACGATGGTCTTGCAGGGCCGATCGAGGCCCGCGAACTGGATATTGGTCCGGAGCGTCCGGTACGCCTCGGCGGCGGCGGACTTTGGCGACGTCTCCGTCACGAGCGCGGTGGGGGTCCCGGCCCCGGTCTGTGGCTCGCGGGGGCGTCTCATCTCAGCGCCTCGACGCGAAGGCGGGGACGACGGCGATCACGGGCAGGCCGAGCACCCGCTCGACGTCCTCCGGTGACTTGACGCTGCGGTCGAAGTACTCGACGCCCACCACGGCGGCCACGCCCAGCCCCAGCCCCAGGAGCACGCTCATCATGAGCCCGAAGGTCTTGCGCGGGCGCACGGGGATTCCCGGCACGGACGCTTCTTCGACCACGCGCGCGTTGTTCGTGTCGAGGCCGCCCGCCACGCCCGTCTCCTTCAGGCGCTTGAGCATGGCCTCGTAGAGCTGCTGGTTCGAATCCGCCTCGCGCTGGAGGGCGGAGTACTCGATCTCCTTCTCGTTGAGCTCCTGGCCTTCGGAGCGCAGCCGGTTGACCGCGCCCATCAGGCTGTCCTCGCGCGCCCGGGCGACCTTGTACTCGGTGTCGAGGGCGCGCAGGGACTTCTGGATCTCCGCGTCCATGCGCTGGGCGAGCTGCTGGATCTGCGCGTCCACCTTGAGGACCTCGGGATGCTTGTCCTTGTAGGTCTGGAGGAGCTTGGAGCGCTGGTTCTGGAGCTCCGCCATCTCGGCCTTGAGCTTGCCGATGAGGGGCTCCTCGATGGAGGTGGTGAGGCTGTCCGTGCTCGCCTGCTCCTTGGCGATGCGGTTCAGCTCGCGCAGCTTGGACTCGATGGACAGCCGTCGCGCCTGCGCGTCGAGGTGCGAGCGGTTGACCTCCTGGGCCTTCTGCGCGGTCAGCACGCGCTGCTCCTGGATCCCGAGAATGCCCGCCTTGACCCGATAGTTCTGGAGGGCGACCGACGACTCCTCGACCTTGGTCTTGAGCGAGGCCATCTGCTCGTTCAGCCACACCAGGGCATCGCGCGAGCCCTTGAGCTTGGAGTCGAGGTTGTACTTGACGTAGGCCTGCGCCACCGTCGTGGCTACCTCGGCGGCGAGGACGGGATCGGAGTGCTCGAAGCGGACGAGGACGAGCTGAGTATTGCGAATGGGCTCGACGGACACCACGCCCAGGTGCTTGACTCGCGGATCCGTGCTCGCGCCGAGGGCGGCGAGGGCGGCCGAGCGGCCCTGGCGCTTCAGGGCGGCCACGGTGTTTTCCATGACGGGGCGGCTCGTCATCAGCGCGTACTGCGTCCGGTAGTATTCGAGGGAGCCCATGCCGGGATTGGTGATCTCCTGGATGTTCAGGATCTTGGGCAGCTCGGGCTCGATGAGCACGGTGGCCGAGGCCTGGTAGATGGGCGTCTGGGCGAGGGTCCAGATCGCCCCCGTCACCGCCGTGAGGAGGAAGACGGCGGTGAGAAGCCACCGGTGCTTCCACAGCATCCGGAGGTAGTCGTTCAGATGCGCTTCGCCCTGTGTCTCGCGCGGTTCGAAGCTCATGTGCTCATCTCGGGACAAACCCCTTCACCTTGGGCTCCACTACTAAAAAAAACTTTCCGGCACCACCACCACGTCGTTCTCCCGGAGGGAGATCGCCCGGTCGCGCTGGCCACGCTTGATCACGTCGTTCATGTCCACGCTGATGACTTCCTGGCCTCCCGCCGCCGTGCTCCGGATGACCCGCACCCGGCCCGGCGAGGCCTTGTCGGTGAAGCCGCCGGCCAGGGTGATGCCCTCGAGGATGTTGGTCTCCTTGTCGAGCGGATAGGCGCCGGGCTTCTTGACCTCGCCGAAGACGAAGAACGTGTTGCCCTTGGGGATGACGATGGAGTCGCCGTCCATCACCTCGACGTTCTCGGACGTGTCGCCGGACATGACGCGCGCCACGTCGAGACGCCTGGTCGCGGGGGCGCCGCCCGGCTGGCCCGTCGCGCCTTTTCCGCTGTCGCCGCGGACGAGCAAGACCTGGGTGCCCGCGGTCTTCGAGAGCCCGCCCGCGCGCGAGAGGATGTCGCGGACGGTGGTCGGTCCCTGGAGGTAGTAGACCCCCGGCTTGTCGGCCTCCCCGTTGACGTGCACCTTCTGTGACTGGAATTCCTTGACGGAGACGAGGACCTGCGGGTTGACCAGGTAGTCCTTCTCGAGGGCGCCGCGAAGGGCGGCGGCAAAGGCCGTGGGGGTGAGACCGGCGGCCTTGACCCGGCCCACGAGAGGAATCGCGGCATAGCCGTCGGGATCGACCGGATACTCCTTGGAGAGATCGTCCTGTCCCCACACCGTGACCTTGAGGACGTCGCGCGAGCCGATGACGTACTCCTCGGCCGTGGCCAGAGCGACCGGCCCCACGGCAAGCAGGAGCGCCGCCAGGAGCAGCAAGAGCGAGCGCGGCATCGTGGTCACCATTCCTCTCTTCATTTGTATCTCAACCAGCCTCTAGAATTGCAGAGTTATCCTACCGGCGATCTTGCTGTCCTCGTAGTTGAAGGGGCGGAAGTTCGAGCCCCGGCTCTGGAACGTGTAGTCGAGCCCGGTTCGGAGCCAAGGCTGGATGGCGTACTCGAGCCCGAGGGTACCCCCCGCCAGGTTGTCGTGACGCCACTTGGTCCGAAAAGCATCAAGGGGCTGCCGGGTGTTGTAGTCACTGGTGCCCACGGCCGTCCGGAAGGTGGCGGCAAGCTTTCTCGAGAACTCCTGACGCACGCCGAAGGTCGCCGAGCTGCTGACGTAGTACTGGGCGTTCTCGAACACCGATTCCTGCACGCTCCGGTCGGTATCCAGGGTGAAGGTGGTCCGATCGCTCATCCGGAAGATCCAGCCTCCGCCCATGGTGAGACCGGTGAAGTTCGGCGCCACGCCCGAGATCTCCTCCCGGTGCAGGATGCCGATCCGGAAGGTCGAGGAGAGCTTGGAGGTGACATCCCCGCGCACCTGGAAGGTGACGATGTGCGTGTGCACGTTGCGGTCCGTGGCGGAGGTGAAGGTCTTGGTGCCGTACTGGTAGCCCAGCCCGAGGTCTGCGGTGGGCCGGAATTTCCAGAAGACCGTGAGCCCGGCCACGTGCTCGTCCCGATCGAGCTGCTGGACGGTCTGGTTCTGCTGGGCCTGGGCGCCGGCATTGGCGGCGCTGCTGCTGTCGCTGCCGGGGAAGCTGATATGGGTCCACGTGTAGTTCGCGCCCAGGGAGAACCGATCGGTCAGCTTGTACTCCGCGGTGGGGGCGAGGGTGTTGGTGTTGCTCTTGATGGGACCCGTGAGCTCTGTGCCCGGCGGGACGGTGGTCTGGATGTAGTCGTCCCGGAACATCAGCTGGAGCTTCGCCAGCGTGAGCTTCCCCTGGCCGACGAAGTTGTGGTTGACCGTGTTCAGGCCTTGGAGGTCGAAGTATTCCAGGATCTCGGCTCGGTAACCAGCCGCGAGCTGCAGCGTGCCGCGTCCGTATTCCACGAGGAAGCCCGGCGTGGTGCGCGAGATCATGCTGCTCTTCGCGTTGCTCGAGGTCTGGAACACGTTGGTCTCGTACTCGATGCGCTCTGACAGGAAAGGCGTCAACGTCAGCCCGGGCAGCCACTCCTCGAGGTTGAGCGCCCCCGCCGGTGAGGGCGGGGCGACCAGCAGGGTGACCGCAGCCAGAGCCGAGAAGCCAAGTCGTCGCATGTCCACGGGGAGGGCTTTGCCCCATCACCAGGGAGCGCAGGAGGTCATGCGTGGGTCCGCCCTCGGAGTCTGGACACGACGGCGCCGGGCCGGCTCGCGCCTACGGGCACGGCGGGCTTGCGCAGCTCTGTCTCGGGCCGAGCGTGCTGTCGAGGCCAATGCTGTTGCCGGGCAGCGGGGTCGCCGGACCCGACGCCGCTTCCAGCTGGGCGGCCAGAGCCCCGCCCGCCGCGTCATTGATGGCCGCGACCAGGGCCGGGGCGGCCGCGATGGCGCAGGCCACGATCTGCGGTCGCGCCTGCGGGGCAAGGGCGACCGCCGCGCTCACGATGGCGGGCACCACTCCCGGCTGCTCGGGTGCGGGCACGGCCCGGATGCCCGCGCAGGCCACCGACGGCGCGAACGGCGTGCGATCGGGCACGACGAGGGCGGCGATGGCGGAGGTGACGACGCTCGGGGCAAGGGCCCGGCGATCCGCGGGCTGAAGAATGCCCACGACGGCGGCCACGATGGGGGCGGCGTCTTCGGACCGGCCCGCCGCGACCGCCTGTGCCGTGGCCTGGGGCGCGCTGGCGGGATTTCCCTCGACCGAACGGACCACCTCGGCCGTCGACAGGGGAGCCGCGGGCGTCGGTGGCTGGGCCCCCGCGGTGGCGAACGACCAGGCGGCCAGGGTCAGGACGAGCCCGGCAACCGTGCGACCTCGGAGACCGATGGCGACGATGCCCATGGCTAACGCGGGCCCGTGGGGCGCGCCAGGAAGCGCGGGCGCAGTCGCGCGAGGGCGGGGTTGGCGGCGGGGCGCCGCTCGGCCCGCTCGAGATCCGCGAGCACGCCGGGCAGATCGCGGAGACGCTCGATTACGGCGTCGGGAGTATAGCGCGAGGCCCAGCCCTGGCCCGGCGCGAGCTGGATCACCCGCAGGCCCGCCGCGCGGGCGCCCTCGACGTCCAGGATGGGATCGTCGCCCACGTGCACGACCTCCTTGCGGTCCATGCCGAGGCGCTCGAGGGCGATGTCGAAGATCGCCGGATCGGGCTTGCGCACCCCGCACTCGTCCGAGAACACCGTGGCCGCGAAGCGATCGAGCACGCCCTGGCGCTTCAGGATGGTGCGAAGGACCTCGCCGGGTGTGCGCAGCGTGTTCGAGACGAGTCCCACCACGATGTCACGGTCGCGAAGCGCCTCGAGCACCCTACCGGTCCCCTCGTCGAGTGTGGGAGGCGCCAGGAGGGCGGGGCTCGAGTACGCGGTGGTCAGCGCGATGATCGCCTCGGAGCCCACGCGTCCGGGCAGCGCGGGATCCACGGCCTGGAGGAGTAGGGTGACGTGCCGCTCCACGGGGACGTCGCGCCATCTGCGCCAGATGCGCGCGAGATGACGACCTGACTCGCCGTAGGCGCGCGCGAGGTCGGCCGCGGGCACGCGGAAGCCGAAGCGCAACAGCGTGGTCTCGAGTCCTGCCAATCGCTCGCGGCGATATCGCTCGTCGGTCGAAGGACTGTCGACGACGACGGTTCCCCAGAGATCGATCGTCACCGCTTTGATCATGTGGTCTGCGTGTCCTCGCTTCCATGGCGCAGATGTTGCACTTCACATGCCACGACTGAGCCATGGGAAAGCCCGGTTGCGGACATCACAACCATTCGCCGCTCGACGATGAGCAGGTCTCGCGGACTGGACCTCAGAGGTTAGCACCTCGGGTCCGGAACGCTGGCTAGATGGCCATGAGAGAAGTGGAAATCAATGAAGGGGCTCCGGGGGCTGAGATGGCGCCGTCCTGGCCTCTCTGGCCCATCAATCTGGAGGGTTTCTGGGCTCCCGGCGAGCCCTCAAACGAGCCTTTAGAGCCCGATACTACAAATTTTGGAGATCGCCAGGACCAGCCGGGAAAGCCGAAATCTGGCAGGAGCCTGACGCCCACGGGTAACCCTTCCTTAATATGCGGTCAGTCCGCAGACCCTTCCGTAGATTAGGTTTCGAATGAAGTCCGAGGATTCTTCCGCCTTCTCACCTCGTCCTCGCTGATCGGAGCCCCTCGTCATGTGCGGCATCGCTGGCCTGATGAGACTGGACGGGCGCGTGACGGTAGAAGACGTCGGGGCGGTGCTCCGGATGCTGGACGCCCAGAGGCATCGAGGTCCCGATGACTGGGGGCTGCTGCTTCCCGACTCTGCGGCGAGGGGTGGGGAGCTGAGCGCGCTCCTCGGCCAACTCGATCCCGCCCACGTGATGACTTATCCCGTCGAGAGATCCTCACCGACGACAGTGCTGGGAGTCCGCCGTCTCGCCATCCTCGATCGCTCGCCGCGCGGCCGCATGCCCATGGGCTCAGCCGACAGGCGCGGGTGGCTCGCCTACAACGGAGAGACGTACAACTATCGCGAGCTGCGCGCCGAGCTCGGCCCCGCCGAGAGCTTCAGCTCGGGGAGCGACACCGAGGTGCTGCTCCGCGCCTTCGACACGTGGGGAGAGGCGGCCCTCGCCCGGCTGCGAGGCATGTTCGGGCTCGCGTATTTTCAGACGGCGCCCGCGCCCACGCTCCTCCTCGCCCGCGACCGGTTCGGCATCAAGCCGCTCTACTGGCATGAGGACCGCCGGCGCGTGCTCTTCGCCTCCGAGGTCGCGGCCATCGTTCGCGGCGGTCTGGTGCCCGACGAGGCCAGCGGCGAAGCCTTCGCGCGCTTTCTCGAGTGGGGAAGCGTGCCGTCGCCCCTGACCACGGTCAAGGACGTGCGCGCCCTCCCCCCCGGGCACATCCTGAAGATCAGCTCCCGCGGCGCTCGCGCCGAGCGCTACTGGGATCTCGGCGGCGCCGTGGAGACCGCGCGGCGGACGGCGCCTCGGGCGGCCGCGGAGGCGGTCGCCGAGACGCGCGAGCGGCTCGAAGAGTCGGTGCGCCTGCACCTCGTCAGCGACGTGCCCCTGGGCGTCTTCCTCTCGGGAGGCATCGACTCGTCCGCGCTCGCGGCGCTGGCCGCGAAAGGCCGGTCGCAGCCGCTGACCACGCTCTCCGTGGCCTTCGAGGAGCGGGCTCTCTCGGAAGCGGCGTATGCCCGGCGCATGGCAGCGCGGGTCGGCGCCGACCACCACGAGGTGCTGCTGCGCGCGCCCGAGGTCTTCGCCGACCTGGGCGCTTTCTTCGGGGCCATGGACCAGCCCACGGTCGATGGGCTCAATACCTGGTGCATCGCCCGCGCGGCTCGGGAAGCCGGGCTCACGGTGGTGCTCTCGGGCCTCGGGGGCGACGAGGTCTTCTGGGGCTACGATCATCTCCGGCACACGGCCGGGCTCGGACTCGCGCGCGCCGTGATGGCCGTGCTGCCCGCGACCGTCCGTCACGGAGTGACGCGGCTCGGGCCGATGGCCGGGGCCCTGCTGGCGCGACCGGGGCTCGATCGGCTCGCCGCCCTGGAGGCGCCGACGCCCCCGGGCGTCTACCATCTCGTTCGTGGTCTCTTCCCGCGCGCCATGGTGAGGGATCTCCTCGGCGCCTCGGAGGGAGACCTCGAGGCGACGCCCGCGCTCACCAGGGACGCGCGTGCGGGAGCAGGGAACCTGCGCGAGGCCCTGACGCGGCTCGAATTCAGCCACTACCTCGGCGACCAGCTCCTGCGCGACACCGACGTCATGGGCATGGCGCATTCCATCGAGGCGCGGGTGCCCTATCTCGACCACCGACTCGTCGAGACCGTGCTCGGCCTGCCCGCCTCGCTCAAGCTGGACCGCGCGCGCCCGAAGCCGCTCCTCCTGGACGCGCTCGGCGATCGCCTCCCCCGCGAGATCTGGGATCGCCCGAAGATGGGCTTCACGTTTCCCATGGCCGCGTGGATGCGCGAGCGGGCCGCCGAGCTGGAGCGCCTCTGCCTCGAGGACAAGCGCCTGCAGCGGCCCGCGGTCGAAGCGGTGTGGCGTGCCTTCGCGGCCGGCCGCAGCCACTGGTCGCGGCCCTGGGCCCTCCTCGTGCTCGCGCGCTTCGGGTCCGATCGACCCGAGAGGCTCGCCGCATGAGCGTGATGCTTGGGCGAGACGCGGGAGCCGGAGTGCCCTGGGTCGTCATCGATCCCACGTCGAGCCGCCCTCTTGTCGAGGTCCGCGAGCTCTGGCACTACCGCGACCTGCTCTACTTCCTGACCTGGCGCGACATCTCGGTGCGCTACAAGCAGACCGTCCTGGGCTTCCTCTGGGCGATCCTTCAGCCTTTTCTCACCATGGTCGTGTTCGCGATCTTCCTCGGCCGGCTCGCCGGCATGCCGAGCGACGGCGTGCCCTATCCGGTCTTCTCCTATCTCGGGCTCTTGCCCTGGACATACTTCTCGGGCGCGGTCACCCGGGCGGGGACGAGCGTGGTCGGCAATGCGCATCTCCTCACGCGCGTGTACTTCCCGCGCGTGCTCGTGCCGCTGTCGGCGACCCTGTCCGCCCTCGTGGACTTCGCCATCGCCTCCCTCGTCCTCGGCGGCCTCATGGCCTGGTACGGCATCGTGCCGGCGCGCACCGCGGTCCTCCTGCTCCCCCTCGCCGCGCTCACCGCCCTCGCGGCCACCGGGATCGGCATGTGGCTCGCCGCCCTCAATGTCCGCTACCGGGACGTGCAGTACGCGATCCCGTTCCTCATGCAGCTCTGGATGTTCGCCACCCCGGTGGTCTATCCGACGAGCCTCGTGCCCGCGGGCTGGCAGCCGCTCTTCGCCCTCAATCCCATGACGGGAATCATCGACGCGTACCGGGCGGCGGTGCTGGGGACGGCGCTCGACTGGCCGAGCCTCGGCATCTCGGCCCTGAGCGCCGCGGTGCTCGCCGCCCTCGGAGCCTGGCAGTTCCACCGCATGGAACAGAGCTTCGCGGACCAGGTCTAGCGATGAGCGCGCTCGCCATCCGTGTCCAGGGGCTCTCGAAGCGCTATCGCATCGGCGGCGCCGCGCCTGGTCCCGGCCATCTCCGCGAAGCTCTCATGGACATCCTCGCGGCGCCCTTCCGGCGATTCGGCCGGCCCCGTGCCGCCGCCGACGATTTCTGGGCGCTTCGCGACGTCTCCTTCGACGTGCAGCGGGGTGAGGTGCTCGGCATCATCGGCCGCAACGGGGCCGGGAAGAGCACGGCGCTGAAGATCATCTCCCGGATCACCCCGCCCACGGCCGGCCGGGTCGAGCTGTACGGACGGATCGGCAGCCTCCTCGAAGTCGGAACGGGCTTTCACGGCGACCTCACGGGGCGCGAGAACATCTACCTGAACGGCACCATCCTCGGGATGCGCAAGTGGGAGATCGACCGGAAGTTCGACGAGATCGTGGCCTTCGCGGGCGTGGAGGCCTTCATCGACACGCCGGTCAAGCGCTACTCGAGCGGCATGTACATGCGGCTGGCCTTCGCGGTGGCCGCGCACCTCGACACGGAGATCCTTCTCGTCGACGAGGTCCTCGCCGTGGGCGACCTCGAGTTCCAGCGCAAGTGCCTGGGCAAGATGGACGAGGTCGCCCGCACCGGCCGCACCGTCCTGTTCGTGAGCCACAACATGGCCGTCATGCGACGGCTCTGCGGAAGGGGCATCCTGCTCGATCGCGGACGGGTGGTGACGAGTGGAACGATGGACACCGTCGCGGACCTCTACGTGCGGCCGGATCCCGCGGGTGAGGCCGGAGCCCGCTTCGATCCCCGCGACCGGCACGGGGTCGGCTGGGCCCAGGTCACCGACGCGCGCATCGTGGACGACCAGGGCGGCCCCGCCCAGGGGATTCCGTGCGACGCCGACCTACTCATTGACCTCTCGATCGAGGTCACCGACGGCATGCCCGCGGGCACCAGTCTCCGCGGGCTCGTCGTCGAGCTCATCATCTGCTCCGACGACGGGCAGCCCCTGCTGAGCCTGATGAACGTGGACGACACCGGCGTCGCGCTGCCCGATGCCAGGAGCTGCCGGGTGCTCGTCCGCCTGCCGGGGCCGACCTTCGTGCCCGGGCGATACCGGATCAACACCTTCGTGGGCGTCCCCTTCCTCCAGCACGTGGACGAGGTCTCCGGCGCCCTCACCTTCGAGGTGGGGCCGCCCGCAGCGCCGTGGCGTCCGTACGAGCTGTACACGGGGCGAGGGTTCTTCTGCCGCAAGGCGGAGTGGACCTGCCTTCAGCCGACCGCCATAGCTCTGCGGTGGAACGAGACGGGCGCATGAGCCCACGCAACGCCTGGAAGGGCGCCCGTCGGATCGCGGGCCGCGCCAAGCGGCGGCTCTTCCCGACCCCCGCGATGGCGGCGTGGCGGCAGGCGTGCCGCGAGGCGGAGCGCGTCCCCCGCTACACACCGGGGCGCATCCGGCTCATGGGCTATGACCTCGGGTACACGGATCTCCTGACGACGTGCCCGCAGTGGGAGGACCTCTTCGTCAGGCAGACGCTCAGGTTCGAGACGGGCAACACCGCGCCACGCATCCTCGACTGCGGCGCCAACATCGGCCTGGCCACGCTCTACTTCAAGCGGGCCCACCCGCGGGCGCGCATCACGGCCTTCGAGGCCGATCCGTCCATCTACCGGGTCATGGTGGCGAACCTTCGGAGGAACGGCGCGGCCGACGTCGAGACCGTGCAGGCGGCCGTGTGGAACAAGACCGGGGAGATCGAGTTCCACAGCGAAGGCGCGGACTCCGGCGCGATCGCGACCCGGGCCCACCGCGAGAGCGGGGCGACCCGGCCCGTGCCGAGCGTGCGCCTGCGGGACGTGCTGGACGACGAGCCCGTGGATCTGCTGAAGCTCGACATCGAAGGCGCCGAAGGCGCCGTGCTCGACGACTGCCGCGGCGCCCTCGGCAACGTGCGCGCGCTCGCGCTCGATCTGCACGAGTTCGACCCCGCGCATCGCCAGACCGGCGAGGTGCTCGATCTCCTCGCCGCCGAGGGATTCACCTACGCGCTCGACGAGCTGGTGCCTCTGCCCTGGCGCCCGCCCGTGACCGGCGCGAACACGCCGTTTCCTGCGCGCGCCCTGTGCTGGGCGGTGCTCGTGCGCGCCTGGAGGGCCTGATCGTGAGCGCCCCGGCCAGCGCGGTGTGGGTGTTGCCCGACAAGCTCGGGGGCGTGGCGGTGAACGTCGCCGACGTGCTCGCCCATCGTTCAGGAAACGGGATGCCCCAGCACGTCGTGCTCACCGACAACCGCCTGAGCGACGACATACGGTACCAGGAACGGATGCCCGCGGATGGCGAGCACCGCGTGCAGTACGCGCTCCCCACGGAAAATCTCTTCTCCGTGCTGCGCCGGCTCGCCGGCGCCGTGCCACCCGGGCCCGGCGTTCTCGTCGCCAACGACTGGCTCGAGCTGGCCATGCTGTCGATCCACGATCCCCAGCGGACCGTCATCTTCATCCTGCACGGCGACTACGAGTACTACTACGACCTCGCCGTGATGCATGAGCCGTTGATCTCCGCCTTCGTCGCGCTCACCCGGATCGGCCATGAGCAGCTCATCCGGCGGCTCCCCCACCGACGGGAGGCGATCTTTCATCAGCCCTTCGGCGTCCCCCGGGCCGCCCGCCTCCGGTCCGCCGCCTCGGGCTCCCCCCGGCTTCTCTTCGTCGGCCGCCTGGAGCGCGCCAAGGGAGCCCATCTCCTCTCCGGAATCGATGAGGCCCTCCACCGCGCCGGCATCGTCGCGCGCTGGACCGTGGTGGGCGACGGCGCCGGCCTCGCCGAGTCGCAGGCGGGCTGGATCGAGCCCGCCAGGGTGCGGTGGCTCGGCGTGCAGACGAACGCCCAGGTGCTCCGTCTCTACGCTGACCACGATCTCCTCGTTCTGCCGAGCAGCGCCGAGGGTCTGCCGCGCGTGGTGCTGGAAGCGATGTCGGCGGGGGTCGTTCCCGTGGCCAGCGATCTGCCGTGCGGGATCCGCGACATCGTGGAGCACGGCCGCACCGGCTTCTTGCCCCGGCCGGGGGACGTGGCGGCCTTCGCCGCGGCCATCGGCCTGGCCGTCTCGGATCGGCGGCGCTTCGAGGAGATGAGCGGGGCCGCCCAGGAGGCGGTGGACGAGCGGTTCGACGCGCGACGGCGCGCGGGCGATTTCGAGGCGCTCCTCGCCCAGTGGCCCAGACTGTCCCGTCCTCGCCCCGAAAGGGTGGTCCTGCGCTACGGGAGCCGTCTCGATCAGCCCTGGCTCCCGAATGCCCTCGTGAAGACGCTGCGGGCGGTCCGCGGAATCCGCCAGCCGGCGCAGGCGCGATGATGCCTATTCGACCTGCGGGCCGCGGCCGCATCCTCGAAATGGACGGGCTGAGGGCGCTCGCCATCGGCGCCGTGATGATCGAGCATTTCGCGGGCGGGCCCATTCGCCACATCCTCCCCTGGGGCGCCTTCGGTGTGCAGCCCTTCTTCGCCCTGAGCGGCTTCCTCATCACCAGCCTGCTCCTGGAGGCTCGGCGGCGCATGGACGAGGGAGGCGGTCTCGCCCAGGCCGTGCAGAGGTTCCTGGCGGGGCGCACGCTCAGGATCTTTCCCGTCTACTACCTCACGCTCGCCCTCACCGCGCTGCTGGGCGTCCAGGAGATCCGCGCGTACTTTCCGTGGTTCTTCTTCTACTCCTCGAACTTCCTGTTCGCCCGCGAAGCGATGTGGAGGGGACCCGGCTCGCACTTCTGGTCGCTCGCCGTCGAGGAGCAGTTCTACCTCTTCTGGCCCTGGGTCATCCTGCTCAGCCCGAGGCGCCTCCTGGGCCGGCTGGTGTGCGGCATGATCGCCATCGGTCCGCTCTCCCGCCTGATCGTCCACGCGATGGGGCTGTCGGACGTCGCGGTCCTCGTGCTGCCCATGTGCAACCTCGACGTGCTCGGCATGGGCGCCCTTCTCGCCATCGTTCACGAGCGCGACGGCGAGAAGCTGGCCCGGTGGGGCGCCCTGATCGGGACGCCCATCTCGGTGGTGCTGCTCGTGCTTCACGCCAAGGGCATGGCGCCCACCCTCGTCGTGGTCACGCTGTCCCTCGCCCTGTCGGCCGTCTGGCTGGCCGTCATTCGATGGGCGGTATCGGAGGGCGACGGCCTGATCCGGCGGGCGATCACGGCAGCGCCCCTGACCTACCTCGGTCGGATCAGCTACGGCGTGTACGTGTACCACCTGTTCATGCCGCTCCTGCTCTGGAACTGCCTCGGCCTGTACGACACGGTGGGAGGCGTGCCGGGACTGGCCTTCGCGCTCCTCGTCGCCTCCTCCGTGGCCGCGGGCTCTCTCTCGTGGCACTTCTTCGAGCGGCCGCTCAGCCGCCTCCCGAAGCTGCGGATCTGGCGGGAGGCTCCTGCGTCGTGAGCGCGCCCGCCGTCAGCGTCCTCATGACCGCCTTCAATCGCGAGCGCTACATCACCGCTGCCATCGAGAGCGTCCTCGCCCAGACCTTCGAGGACTTCGAGCTCGTGGTGGTGGACGACGCCTCCCACGACCGCACGGTGGACATCGCGCGGAAGTACGAGGGGGACCCGAGAGTCCGCGTGGTCGTCAACGAGAAGAACCTCGGCGACTATCCGAACCGGAATCGCGCGGCTGCCCTCGCGCGCGGCGAGTTCATCAAGTACCACGACTCGGACGACGTCATGTACCCGCATTGCCTCGCCGTCATGGTGGAGCCGCTGCGCGCGGAGCCGGGCGCGGCCCTCGCCCTGTCCTCGGGGTGGCACTGGCCGGGCGGGCCGTGCCCCATGCTGCTGACGCCGCGCCTGGCCTATCAGCGGGAATTCCTGGGCCAGGGCCTCTTCATGTGCGGGCCCGCCGGCGCGCTCATCCGGACCGACGTGTTCCGCTCGCTCGGAGGCTTCCCGGAGCGGGGCGCCGCCTCCGACTACATCTTCTGGCTCAATGCCTGCGCCAGCGTCGGTGTGCTCCTGGTGCCGACCGATCTCTTCTGGTACCGCATCCATCCCGGCCAGGAGATCCAGAACCCCGTGGCCGCGCGCGAGTACGCCCTGGTGCCGGGTGAAGCGTGGCGGGCCCTGGCCGCGCCGAGCTGTCCGCTCAATTCCGCCGAGCGCGAGCAGGCCCGGAAGAACCTCGCCTACACCGTGGCCAAGCAGACGCTCCACGATGTCCGCGCGGGCCGCTGGGCCGTCGCCCGCCGTCGCCTCCGCCACGCGGGGATTTCGGCACGGGAGTGGCTCCGATACGCGCGCCCCGCGCGACGGAGCGCGTCCGCGGGAACGCCGATCGACCGCTTCGGCGAGTACATGACATCCCCGTGGCCGAGCTCCACCCTCTCGTCCCGGCAGGGCGGGGAAGGGCGGCCATGACCGCGCCCGTGGTCACGCGGCTCAAGGGGCTCTTTCTCCGCGCGCTGAGCCGGATCACGAATCGCCACGCCGTGCTCCTGCCCGCGGAAGCGGGGCGCGACGACGCGCTCATCGATCTGCGCGCCCCCTACCGGGTCACCGGCACCGTCCTCACCGTCGACCTGCGTGAGACGGGATCGGGGAAGCTGAGCGCCACGCTCCTGGGATACGAGGGTCACTTTCCCGTGCGAATCCTCTGGACGGGCGAGGCGCGCGAGTACCCGGGCCCCCGCGCGCTCGGCCTGGACCTCGTCTCCGGCGCCGTGCGGCTCGGCGGCAGCGACTGGGGCCGGGTCCCCCTGCCGCTCCCTGGCCGCCGCTTCTGCTGGAAGCTCCGGCTCGTCGCTCCCGACGGCCGCGTCCGCGAGCGTCTCACCGGGCACTACGTGCCCCTGGATGTCTCCGCCGTGGGACGCGAGTACTTCGAGGGCGAGAACTACGTGGACCACGAGGCGCAGAGCGCCGCCGATCACCAGGAGATCGTACGGCTCCTCCGGGCCCACGGCGCGCGCGGGCCCGTGCTGGAGATCGGCTGCGCCACCGGAGGCCTCCTCGCCGCCCTCGACGCGGAGGGGCTGACCGGCGTGGGCGTCGACATCTCCGAGTGGGCCATCGCCAGGGCCGTCGAGCGGCTCGGGCCGGATCGGACATGGGTGTGCGACGTCGAGAAGGACGAGATGCCCGCCTCGATCACGGCGCGGCGCCCCTTCGGCACCCTGGTCCTCGCCGCCGTGCTCGAGCATTTCCGCGAGCCGTTCGCCGTGCTGGCGCGCCTCACGCCCTTCGCAGCGTCGGGCGCCGTCCTCGTGATCAGCACCACCAACCGCGACAGCCTGAGCCAGATGCTCTTCGGGAGCGAGTGGGAAGGCCACTTCGACTGGACCCACCGCAGCGTGGACCAGATCAGCGCGCGGACACTTCGCGCGGAGCTGCCCGCCCTCGGCTGGCGCATCGAGCGACTCACCACCGACCTCGTGTGGGACATCAGCGCCGACCCCACCCGCGCCACGCTGCGGGAGTGGTGGGTGACCGACGCGCGCTTCCGCCGGCTCCTCGCGGAGCGCGAGCTGGGCGACATCATCACCTGCGTGGCCGTCAAGGCATGAAGATCGTCCAGGCCGTGGGCTGGTACTACCCGGACAGTCTCGGCGGCACCGAGGTGTACGTGGCCGGGCTCTGCCGCCGCCTTCGCGAATCGGGGCAGGAGGTGCTCGTGGCCGCGCCGGATCCCGGCGCCGCCGCCGAGCGTCGCTACGAGCACGATGGTGTCCCCGTCTATCGCTACCCGATTCCCTCGTCGCCCACTCGCGAGGAGTGCCAGGGCGAGACCCCCGTCCGCGGGGCGGCGCGATTCCACCGGTGGCTCGCCGCCGAGCGTCCCGACGTGGTTCACGCGCACACCTTCGTCACGGGGCTCGGACTCGCCGAGCTGCGCGCCGCGAAATTTTCGGGAGCGCGCGTCATCGTGACCACCCACTCGGCGAGCCTGGGCTGGATCTGCCAGCGTGGCACGATGATGCGCCTGGGTCGGCGCCTGTGCGACGGCCTCTGCCGGCCGGCCAAGTGCGCGGCCTGCGCGCTCCAGCATCGGGGCATGCCGATCCC